>Ga0123353_10012543_pt1 | contig 12060 bp, 8 predicted proteins | sample TergutLab28metaG_3_FD_92763 | JGI IMG/M metagenome (GOLD analysis project Ga0123353, IMG submission 92763) | Labiotermes labralis P3 segment gut microbial communities from Petit-Saut dam, French Guiana - Lab288 P3 | ecosystem: Host-associated > Arthropoda: Insects > Digestive system > Gut ... | reverse complement strand
TACCCCTTATTTGCAGTCTAGCATTTGTGCTGGGTAAACACACTGCATGACGCACACAACAGTAGATCAGTGAGCAGGTGATCAGTGTGACCCATAGACAGAGATGGGAACTGTAATACTTGAATAATCAGTATTCAAATGCCTTCATAATCATCATGAATCAAGGAACACCTGGTGAAAGAAGACAGGTTTGGTGTGTGAATATTATGTTAAATTGAATCATTATATGGTATAATGGTTCCATTTCCTGTAACAAAATGTATGAACTGATGTGTCATGATTTGTCAACAGACATTTATCTCATAATTTTTTATACATGTATCCAGATGTAAACCTAGCTCTCTCTTTAGATCTGCCTTCCATACTCTTTAATTTGGCACTGAATGACAAAAGCAGAAGTGATTACTATACCCAAGGCCCAATGGCTAATATGGCTGTGCCTCAATGACCAGCTACAACTATTGTGCCTTTATTTCCAGATTCAATTTACAGTCACATTCTGGCAGTAATAAGCATCATAGAACAGCCAAATCTAAACTGATGCAGGAAAAGTGTCCAGTAGCATTTCCTAGACACCAAAATTGAGATTCTATGATGTGGGCTTGAACATGGTTTGTCCTGGTGCAGGCTTCTACTGATTCTCTTAGCTCATCTGCATTCTTGGTCCTGGCCAGTAGTTGTTACTCCTGAAGTTGGTGCTGTCTGGGCTGTCCTGGTGCAAGGCTGGTGGACAACCCAAACACAGGACCCATGTCAAGGAATTTGTTGGCTCATGCTGTTCATAGCAGAGAGTGGCTGACCAAAGCCTAATGGCCACAATAGACAGTAATCAAGGGTGGTGGTCCATACAGTGCTGGAATGAATTGCTGAGAGAGAGACAGCGCAAGAAGGACAACAGGAGCAAAAATGCATAACAAGATGATGATCCTGTCCTACAGCCATCAGTGAGGCAAGACCTTTGACATCACAGGTCAAGTTACCTTGATAGGTGAGTTGTGGATTTCAAGGATCTGTTGGAAGCACTTCCATGTAGGCAGCCCAGGTTGTTTCTTCCTCCCTGTGGAAGCTGGATTGTTGCACTCCCCTAAGTAAATGTGGTGAGATGGAAAGATTCTGGCTGTGTGATAGTTCTCATATTTGTTCACAGTGCATCTAGTCCACAAGTTGTCCACTGGATGCTAAATGTTGGTGCTGGTGTCAGTGATCATGACAGTGATTATTTTTCTGGTTGTGGCTAGTGCTGGAACCTGGACTGGAGTAGTAACTGGCTGCTGGGACTGAATCAACAACTGAGCTGCTTTTCTTCATTTCCTTTTAGCATAAAAATATTTACTCATAAAGGGAGTTAGAAATACATTTACTCCTTTTAGAAACTCATATGAGATGCAGCTCATTTGAGACAGCAATGTTCTAGTTACTCAGTGTGTGCCTCATTCTTGTCTCCTTTTTCCACTGGGCACTGCCTTTTACAGCCTGCTCACCTACCTGATGTTGGGTGTAGTGTGACACATACATTATGAGAAAGGTAAGCCCAGTTGACAGCACTGGTCACCCACTTCACAAAGAGGCCATAGCCTCTATCCATCTTCACTTCAAACTTAATAGTACACGTTCATTAACAGTAAACATAAATATAGCGTGCTCATCCCCAGTTAAGAGTTAATGGTGGGATATTCAATTCCATGATGAGAGGTGAAACCTGATTGTGTGTGACACCACTGCTCAACAACAGTGAGTGGCCAGTGCCACCACCATGTCATATTGAAAGGGCCATTCAGTGGCAAAGAAATGCTGCCATACAAGAAGTGTATGAGCTGCTTCAAGAGGTGCTACTGATGTAGTAGTAGTATTTGAGTAAATCCTTGTTAAGTACATGGTGTGAGTGAGGATGTGAAGTTGCTGCTTAAGTCCTCACACTCTCACCTATTGGCTTCAGTAACCATCCCTGGATTGCAGCATGTTGGCAAGAAAGCATGCCATGACAGGCCAGTAGATCCCAGAACATTGTGCACTATCATATGCAGGTCCATTTTGGTTGCCCTAGAAACAAAGAAAATATGGTGCTGCCACTGCTTGTAGCAGCCAAACGTGGGTCTCATTTAGCCTTGCCTGGGATCCATGTGAAACCCAAGGTACTCCAAGGCCAATGCAGGAGTGAAAGCTGCTGAAGGAACAACAAAATGTCATGCACTAGGATGGTGGGTCCAAAGATCCACCAACAGTGAAGGCAGGCTACCATACTGACATTGAAATGCTGAGAGAAAAGACACACTACAGTCTGGAAGATTATGGATGCTGCAAGCTGGTGGCCCATTGAATGTCTGGTGAGACATTGGCAGCATTGCCCAAATAACATACTGCAGCATTTATGGGACTGGAAGTTGATAGGTATGTAGTAAAACCCACTTTTCAGGTCCAGCTTACTCATCCAGTTGTGTGGTAATACATTTCCTGGAATTATGGTTGTGGTGATGTAGCTGAATAAGTGCACAGCACAGCACAGCACTGTTTTCACTGAGAAAGGTGCAAGTTAAGTCTGCCAGTCCCATTATGAAAAGCACAGGAGACAGGTACTTCCTCTACATGGTTGCAGTGGATCGTATCATTCACTGCTTGTTTAAAGAAAGGTGCAAGACAAATGATGAAGAAACACTTGGCCCCTTTGACAGCAGAGGAAGATCAGCTGTCTGACTTGCGAGCACATGGATCTGATGGTCAGGATGTATCAGCAGTAAGGAATGCATTGTTAAAACATGAATAGCTGATGTATGTATATTGTAGGTCATAGATGTATAGACGTTAATCTTGGTCTTACTGGAATGGATCTGTGGCCAGGCAAGTGAAGATATGGTGCCATTCAAGAAGATCTGCGTAAATATTAACTTCATACGACCATTTACAAAAATTGGAACTCTGACAAGAACACAGACACAAAATGAAGTGTCATGAGACCTACAGAGGAAAAGAAGTAACATTCACTGAGAGTCTATGAGAACAGGATACTGATGACAATATTTGGAAAAACCCAAATTTTCTCCTATGTCTAATATATGTGGCTGTTACACTAGTACAGAAGTGAAAATACTTCCAGTGCCATGATGTATGAAGTTTTGTGAATGTCCATTGGTTGAACAGATACTGGGACAGGAAAGAATAGCCACATAGGCATTGTGATGTCATAAAGCCTATTGTTATTGTACAGTGGTTGTTCAGATCTGCATCCTAAACTACACATACTTACCTTTACTGGCCATGAACTGCACTATTGTAACAGCACATGCATGTTTTCAATTCTGACACTATCATCCCAACTTAAATCTTGTTTCCAGCCCCCACTCCAGATGACGATCAATAAAAGCCATTTACATTATTTTAATACAAGAGATATGTTTCTGTATTTCCACATCCAGCACTCTTCCTATGATGATTTTGGAGAAGACAGTGGACAAAGACAGAAGTCATTCAATTTAATCTGAAAGGTCTAAAGGGAACCACATAATTCGGATTTAATATCATGACCCAGGTCTCAATTCCAACTCTACAGTGCCTCTTTCAACTGTAAGCCAAACACAGGACATTTTATCTGGATTTATATTTTACAAGTGCTTGTATCTATTGAGAAGTTCATTTTCCTATTCAGTATAGGAACAGTGTAAAAGTAGTTTCAGTAAGCATGGTGATCACAAAATAATTTTGTCTTCTGGAATGTACTGCCATGTCATTGTGTAGATAGATGCCTAAGGTTTGGAGGACCACAGGTCATTTTTCTCACACCATGGCAGTCATCAGTCTCCCTTTCTACTGCTTTGATGCTTTATACTGGTACAATGTGTTCACCAGGTTAATATAATCTCCAAGGATGTGTACCTGTTATGGCTTGTGGATACCTAAACACTCTTCAGCATCTAATGCCAAACTATAAGATAGTATGAAACGGATGTTTTTTATCATTTTCCTGGCAAAGAAAATATTAAAAAAAACTACAGTAGAAAGAATAAATGGACTTCTACTCGTGCTGCTTCCACCGTACTGGTATGCTGATATACCTGTCTACCAATTTATACAGTACCAAATCCCTTCAGATTATTACTTTTTCTTAATAGGGCAGAGTAGATGCTTGGTTTTATAGTGCAGAAAAGCATACCCACTTGTACTGTTTCATACACATTCTCAAGAAGTGAAAATTTGAACTTCTGTGGTATTTAGAAACTTTGCAGCATATAACTCTTCCACAGTGAGGGAGAAATATCTCAGGCAAGTGTAGAGAATGTTTTTTTTTTTAAGATGCTTCACAGAACAGCAGTCAAGACGTTAGGTGTTAAGAAAAGACAAACTACAAAACCTTTCATCAACATTCAGAAATGCAGTATTAACAATGAAATAAATAATGGCTGCTGAGCTTGTGTACCATCACAATAGATATGGCAGGATGATCATGAATTAACACACAGCAGTAGCAGCCATAATCTGTTTAGGGTACCATCCACATGTTTTCAGAATAACGTGAAAAACCTGTCAGGATATCTGGTCTTGGTTGGGATTGAGACTAAGGAGCTCCTGGATAAAATATGGAAGTGTTGTCCATTAACCTGCAAAATCCTCTAACAGAAGAAATGGCACTGCCTAGTTAAGGTTACACAGCATATGATATAACATGATGGCTGTGATTCTGTAACTGTGCTTTGACTCTCTTGCTTCCACTTTGCAGCTTATAAAATGTGATGGATTGTGACCAGCACAACTGTGAAGATTCCACACAGAGGTAATCGGCACTAACCAGCAACACGTGAATCTTTAGTAAGTGCTCAGAAATGCAGCAGAAGAATTGGCTGGGATATTTCACCAAAAAACACACAGCAGAAATTAAGAATAACTGCACAGTTCATGATAGATGTATGTGCATCATTTACACTAGTTCAGGTCTCTGCTACATCAGAATTTTCACACATAAACTCAGTTGCAAGGTTATGTCTTTGTAGTTGTCAACACTTCGAATAATGTTTAATACAGTATTCGTATGTGTCTCAGTGCCAAAACAAAATTTCACATGATCCCTTGTCACCACCAAATTAAAATCTAACAGTAGATTTGTGTGGCTGGTTACATACTGCACAAAAGAAAACATCTTAACAAAAGTTGTACAGTACACTTGTTTGAGTTATTGTATGTCACTTGGCAACTCAGGCAACAGAGATGGCTGCTGCATTCAGGTTGCACCAATTCATGTTAGCAGTGGTCTTTACATAACATTACCTTATAAACATTACAGTTCCTACTTCTACACAATTCTGACAGTTGTAAATCGCACTTGGAGTAATTTAATTCAAGGTATTTGTCCACCATTGCATTTTAAAATAAAGATAAAAACTTATTAAATGCTGCATTCCAGGGACAAGACTGATGCCAACCCTAAGACTAAATTACAGACAAAGCCTACTCAGTTGGGCCCAACACACAAAGCCAGAGTAACTACTGAGAGTAGCTTTGCCTGTAGGATGTCGTTGAGTCGGTGTGTCCATAACCAGTTTCACAAACATTCACAATTGCTCCAAGGGTTCCCCTTATTGTGTTATAATGCAGCATTATGAAATCAATATACAAATTAATTTAAATGCCCTAATATGTTAACTGCCATGGCAGTCACAGATGTCCACCACAGGCCATTTTTCTCACACCATGGCAGTCATCAGTCTCCCTCTCTACTACTTTGATGTTTTATGCTGGCACATTGTGTTCACCAGGTTAATATAATCTCCAAGGATGTGTACCTGTTATGGCTTGTGGATACCTAAACACTCTTCAGCGTCGAATGTAAAACTATTAGTATGAAACGGATGTATTTTTTATCATTTTCCTGGCAAAGAAAATATTTAAAAAAAAAAAATACAGTAGCCAAGAAAGAATAAATGGACTTCTACTCATGCTGGGGCTTTAGGATCTCTTCAACATTCTATTCAAACAGCCTCATCATCCTGCCAACCTCTTAGATATCTTTGATTCAACATGTGAAAAATTAAATGCAGTAACTGTTCACTTTGTAAGTTGAAATTACTGTAGTATATACTGGTCCAAAGTATGAGCTGTTCTGAACTGTTAGTAATATGACCTCTTGAAAAGCACCTAGCTGTGACAATGGTGGTTTAATGGTTACTCTGTATGTTGAGAATTTAATGATCTGTTTTAGCATCTTGCCATTATAAATGATACAGAAAGAGAAGGTAATATTACAATATTCCTAAAAACTATAAATATAATGAAAAAAAGTTTAACCAATCAGACGGAGAGGGATGAAAAGTATGGAAACTTATCCTGCCAAATTCTGTCATTTGGTATCATGTTTATACCTTCAGTAGTGAACAAAATAAATGTATGTTACACAGTGCTTCAGGTGCACATTCACGAATGGCTCCAGTTTAGGTCCATTCAATCTTCCGGCATCCTGCTGATGTTGAAAACATAAAGGAAATTGGACTTGAGGTGCAATCACTTACAAGGCAAACATCTACCATTGCTGATGAGCAACGTTCTTCTGAAATGCGAGTAATCTGGGGTCACTCATAAATATACACAAACATTCTGTATTGTCATATATGTGGTACATATATGATGACTGAAAAATCAACATAAAATTTTAATCAACTTATATTTACTGCTCAGCCAAAAAGAAATACTTTAAGAAAAGTGTGTGCACATGTAGTACACTTTGTAGCTCAGTAAGTCAGCTGACATTTGCAATCTCAGCTGCAACCACATATTTCCTATGCACTTCGTTATTCATATAAAATGGAAATGAATGAAATGCTTTGCAGTTAATATTCCGTATCGGCGGCCTCTGTGAGTTTTGTTAGGCTTAGCGCATTCTATTATACGGCTTAGGCAAGGCAACTTAACAAACCAAGTTAATTTACTAACTTAAATGCAACTCTCTTGCGTATGGGAGTTCTCCAGTATATTCTTTTACGTTAGATTACAGTTTTTGGCTTAAGTGGACGTTATTCGTACCATTTTGACATCTTGTTTAGCTTAATAAATATGTGTGCACAGTTCCACACAACGTCAGTCCATTCATGAACGGACTTTAGAGAGAGTCTTTACATAACCTAACATGTTTCTCTACGCAGTAAACGCCTGCATGACAGACGTTCTACACCCACAACCTCCGCACCTGCCAACGTCCGAATGCGTCACTGGCACGGACACTGGGTTACAAACTTTGTATTTTGAGCCACGGATAAGTATGCGGGATCAAACGGAAGTACTGTAACATTCTTTCCCCTCTTTTACTGTTCATTCATTACACTTGCGGTGGGAATCGCCCAATCATTTTATAAGGGCAGTGCAAATGGTGGGAGATTTAGGTATGATACGTGAAAACTTCTGCATATCTGTGAAGGAACTTTTTATGTCAGAATGGTCGTTCAAACAATTTATATCAACTTTAGAAACATTCTAAAAATTTCTTAGTCAATGAATTATATACAACTCTTACACGCCGTAACAAAAATTTAGCTCTCTACGCAAGGCCACCTAAGTCTCAATGATTCATTCATATATTCCCCACCTCGAACTAGCCGCTGCTGAACGTATGATATGTGAACATCGTTTTAGGGGGCTTCTGTAGTACAGGAACGCCCCCATGCTGTATTCACGAGGCCGTGATTTGGGACGAACCACCATTTTTATCTGTGAGCGAAGTTGGGACTGTGTAGTGTATATCGTCTGGATGCAAGGAGGGCGATATACGTAACATTTTATGGCACTAGTAATCTGAATTCGAGAGCACTAAATTCACTATATGACATTTAACAAGTTATTACCCACAATGAACACCGAACTATATTTTTATTGGTAAATGTGTACGGACATGCGCGATCACGACGGGACGAAGACTGAAGAAGCACCTTGATAGAAGAGAACTTCCTGTCCCTGCAAGTTGTGGCTGATGTATTTTATATGCGTCAAAAATGGTGGAAGTAAGGACAAAATGGGGCAGAAGTAGGATACTTTATTTCGCAAATCATGACAGAGGCATATGAAGAGTAAGTAAACTCCATTATTGTACGAAGTAGCTTATGAATGTGCGCGTAACCTTCTAAGTGTCCAAAATTGGGGCTAGGTCATGGTAGGCATATATCTGCTTGCCACCATTTTCCCGTGGTTTTCTGACCGCCTGAATGTAAATTGTTTTTAACCACGGCAATGTGTGCCGCGTCTGGCAACAAAGGTACGTTATGAAGGAAGTTAAGTACTGGAATATCACAGGGTCAATCGTAACCGATGTACGTAGATGGCTATATCTAGCAGCCATCCAGACCATTCATTATAGTAGATAATCGTCCAGTTAGAATATATATTCTGGTCATTGATGAAAACGCTTGAGTTGTAAGTCATTCATAAGTGCCTTGAAGGCGCACCAAGTACAACCGGTAGTCTGATTCTGTAGTAACAGCAGTTAATGGTGAAGGATTATGAAACCAGAGCCGTTTTTAACAACTGTTTCGGTGTTGAGTGTAATGTAGTTGTTTTAGTTGTTTGGTGTAACCGAAAATTGAAGAACACTAATAAAAATAATAATAATAATAATAATATAGATATAATTTGTGTACTTCATACTTTAGTCAGCAGTGTGGTGTAGTGCCTGTAGGGACATGCAGAATAATTGTGATTGGAATGTCATTTGTTTTTGTGGACAGATGATGAATTTAAATATACAGAGTACCCATATAGGAAGAGAATTATGCCTTGATTATAGTGGTGCACACCGAGGGTGCATTGCATGATGTGCTACTTACAGCTTAGTTCCCAGTGTTTGTATGTTGATAGAAATTTTGGATGTAATACAGCATAGCATGCATGTTATATGGAAATATGAACAGTATCTTACACGTGCAAATGTGGCTAAATATTTGTATGTAAGTGAAGTATGATTCAGGACTGTGCTTGTCAATATAATGGTAATGTACGTACTTACTGTATAGCATGAAAGTCATGCTGCAAGGAACAGTGACTATATGCAGGCAGGGTTACCAGCACTAGTATGGCTACAACGTACATGATGGTTGTGAATGTACCTGAGGGGGCTTGGAGTGTGCAACATGGCACAAATTCAGTGAACGAGTACCAAGCAGTGATTGTGAGTCAGTGTCTTGAAGGGATCTTCCTGGTGTTAGGATCTCACCACACTAGTAGAACAGTGGCAATGCCATTATCTTTATGTAAAGTTTCACGCTTCAGCATTCCATTTGGCTTCGTATTAGGGGACGTAAAAGACCAACTTACACATCTTGAACACAACTGCCATATGTTAAGGATATGCATTTTGACTTGATAGGGCCATCATCAGTGTTATTATAGAATAATTAAAAGTATTCCCTGCCATATTAACAGTATTGATAATTGCATTTAAAAACAGTTGTTCATAAATAGATATTAATAATAAACAAAATTACAAAATACATAAATTTGCCCCCTTCAATCCACTATCTGCTTTATTTATTACAATCCTTTTTTCTTTATTTTCATAGTTAAAATATTCATAACTTGTTGGGTAGTTAAAATTACCTATTGACATATCTATTAAATGTATTATGGATATTGTGTGTGTGTAGGTTTCATGAATCATTTATGTAAAATGAGCATCCTACCATAACTGTTGTTTGTATTGTCTGTTACTATTGATGTACATGCATTTGTACAGCCACAGCTTTATGATAATATGATGACATCGTAATCATCAGTAATGCAGAAATGCACAGGTTGAGAGAGGACTGGTTGGAATGCATGGGATTGTGGGTTAGGTGTCAGGTGGGTTATGACGTGTAGTATTTGAATGAAGGAGGTCATACATAGAATTATGCTCGTTCAGATGTTGTTTGGGGATGAGTTCATTATCATGGTGGAACGACTGGATGTACATTTGTTCGTATGGAAGCAAAAGGGTCGGTGTGTTGATCTGCTTGCGAAGAGTCATAGTGTCATTAACGTTACCATATTCATGTCTGCAGTTAAGTGTATGTAGTGTATATGCCAAGCGAGGGTCATTGTTTTTAATGTACTGTATGTGTTCCCAGAATCTTGATTTTAAGTTTTGACTTGTCTGCCCGACATACACTTTGTGGCAGGTCTTGTACATAATTTTGTAAACTTAAAATCAGTGTTATTGTATATGAAGTTGCCGTTTATGTTCATACTGTTCTTAAGATCCATATATAAAGTTATCATCTCTAACGTAAGCACTGCTCATTTCACTTTGTTGTATTCTGTATGAATTATATTCATTCTTAAGATATTGATGTGGGCTGGGATAGTGCAGTCAGTATAGCGAATCGCTACAGGCTGGACGGTTCGGGGATCGAATCCCAGTGGGGGCAAGATTTTCTACACCCATCTGGCCTCGTATGCAGTTTGTACCAGGTCTTTCCTAGGGGTAAAGCAGCCAGGGCGTGGCATTGACCACCCACCCCCATCTAGCGTTGAGGTTAAAGAAAGAATAGAGCTATACCTCTGCTCCACCTCTGGGCCTTTGTGGACTGTTACAGGGCAAACTTTACCTTTACCTTAAGAGATTGATGTATCTATTATATCCATAGGATCTCAGGTGGTTTGACTGTGTAATGGTTATCTTGTGACAGTAGGCTGACAATATTTGACTGTTGTATTAACTATTAGTAGTATCTAGCTAGAGTGTAAGACTAAATAAATTTTAAGAGATAAAAAAAAATGAGCAGCAATTCACACACTTGATAAACATGTCAGAATCCTAACAGATATATTGAAAAAGTCCAAAATAAGAATGTTTGGACTAGATAATACCATTAGAAACTGAATTAATAATAAATCTAATTCTTGTAATGTAATAATACTTGTGTATGTAAATTAACCCATAAAATTTGTTACAAATAAATATGTTTGTCAGAGAGGTTGAAAATTCAAAGTAAGATGTTTTGGTGCATGTCTCTGCCATAAAATGTAACATGGATAGCAGAACGTACTGGATAATTTTGACAAACAAGAAGTACATAAATTGTTGATATGTTAAAAATAATACCTAAAGGTCCCATAAGGTTTATATATTAAGACTTTTTTATTTATAAATATGGAAAAATGGGGCATGTTATAAAAGAACAGAATAAAATTTGTTACACCTGTTTCTTCATTATATTGATCCACCACCAAAACAAATACAATCAATAAATCCTGCACTCTAGCTGGATGCAAAGTTAACATGGTAGTTAAATAATATCAGTTTACAGTCATCTGGTAACCAATACACAGCTATGCCGTCTGCGATCCTATGGATGTAATAAATATATATAATTGAATATAATTTGTAAAGAATACACCAAAGTGAATTGAGCAGTGCTTATGATAAAAGTAATAACTTTATATATATATGTGGATCATAAGTTTAGAATCAACATAAACAGCAACTCCGTTGAACTAAAATGCAGTGCACCAGGGATACTTAATGTGGAATTGCATGTATTAACAATAACATTATATTCAGATCATAAGTACAACAGCAACACAGACAGCAATAGTCTTAGAGCAAAAATGGAAACACTGCATAGTTGATGGTCATGCTGTCATCAGATTATCATGAAGCTGTGGCTGTACAAATGCATGTACCTCAGTAGTAACATACAAACCATGCTATTTTAGAATGCTCCTGTTATATAAATAACAGATGATTCATAAGAACTGTACATGCACATGCGCACACACATACACACACACATCCAGTATACATTTTATGAATACATCAATAGGTAATTTTAACTGTCCATCAAGTTGCAAAAATTTTAATGGTGAAAATACAGAGAAAAGAGGTGTGATAAATAAGGCAGCAACTGGATTGAGGGAGGCAAATTTATGTAATTTATTGATTATCCTTTAGGCGCCTAACGTCAACTATAGTTGACGTACCGCACCGCTAATCTCCAAAGTTGCATTTTATATATTTATTCAACAAATATAGGTACTGAATATTTTAAACATGGTGTATACTCTCCGTTTTTTTCTCTTCAAAATGCAGTTTGTTTCATAATTCTAACATATTTG
>Ga0123353_10012542_pt1 | contig 12061 bp, 6 predicted proteins | sample TergutLab28metaG_3_FD_92763 | JGI IMG/M metagenome (GOLD analysis project Ga0123353, IMG submission 92763) | Labiotermes labralis P3 segment gut microbial communities from Petit-Saut dam, French Guiana - Lab288 P3 | ecosystem: Host-associated > Arthropoda: Insects > Digestive system > Gut ... | reverse complement strand
GCTCCCAAATATTTAAACCCTTCCACCCTCTCGAAGGTACTATTATCAATCCTCACACTCTGAATTCGTCCTGCATTCTGATCTCGAGACATGACCATGTACTTAGTTTTATCAGCACTTACTACAAAGAAGCATTTATGATCAATAAAATAATTTAGAGTATTATAATGCTGTACTTAATTTATTGAGCTCAATTATGAATTGGTTACTCATTTTTCAGGGCCAGCAATCCATATATTCTAAGATTTATGGAAGCTAGAAACATAACAGGAAATTTCAAGAAACTTGAAGAAATTTATATTCAGCGAGTGATTGAGATTGCTTCAAATTTGAGTGCCAACTCAGTGGTTTGGCAAGAAGTGTTTGACAATGGAGTCATCCTGCCACTAGACACAGTTGTTCATGTTTGGAAAGAAAACATGGAATTGGAACTAGCAGCGGTGAGACAATCACTGTAAATTAGAGTCATAACTCTGTGTGACTGAGTATCTATTTTCACAAGAGCAACTCCCATAGATTTATCTCTTCTACAAAAAATCCAGTCTACTTCTGGGGTCCACCAGGCCTCCTATGAAATTGGAATCAGGGGCTCTTTCCCCTGGCAGTAGAGCAGCTAGGACATAAAGCTGACCTCTGCCCTACATAATGCAGAGCTTAACAATAGAAGGAACTATACCTCCCTTTCCCTTCATGACTTCATGGTGTGCACATGGACAACTTTACCTTTACATTTTCCAAGTCATGTAACAAATACTGCCCTGGTGACACGTCTGTGAATTGGGCCCTGCCTACCTGGTCTGCCCAGTTTACAGCTGTACCTTCTGTAATGTACTTGCTTTAAATAGACATAACATGCAATCTGTCAGCTTTTTGTTCAAATTTACAGTACTCATATTGCAGCATATGTAATGACATTACAGGGAGCAATGTATGTAAGAGTCCATTTGGAAATACTTATCACTTATTTCACACTATTTTGGTTCGTTACAGGTGACAGCACAAGGATATCAAGCTCTTCTTTCTTCGTGCTGGTATCTTGATCACCTTGAAAGCGGTGGTGACTGGCATAAGTTTTATGAATGTGATCCAGGTAACTTCTTTGGTACTGCCGCACAGAAGAGATTAGTCATAGGAGGGGAAGCATGTATGTGGAGCGAGTTTGTGGATGCTACAAATTTATCACCAAGGGTGTGGCCTAGAGCAGCTGCTGCAGCAGAACGACTCTGGTCCAGCGTTACAGTGGATTTTGCTGACGCAGAGAGACGAATGGAGGAACATGTGTGCCGTCTTAACAGACGGGGTATTCCTGCTCAACCAGCCAATGGACCTGGATACTGTCCTCACGTTTCATACTATCATTAAAAATTAGAGCTCTTTTCTTGTACACTTGTCAATTAAACTTATCTGTTATTCTGCATTTGGAAAACAAAATCTGTAGCAGGCTAATTCAAGCATATTGTAACATTTTAAACCACTGAATTATTAAAAGTTTTATTACAGTTGCTGCTGTAAGAACATTTTTTAAGATTTATACTGCTTCAAACATACAGTCTGTATGGTCACGTGATACTGAGTTAAAAGTCAGTCAACATTTTAAAGAAATTTTTAAAATGTAAGCCACATTATGCACATGATTTTTGAAGTGTACACATGATAATATATGGATACATTTTGTGATTATTTGCACAGTTTACATTTCTATCAGAGTGGGTTTATGAAAATATGTAAATAGTTTTGCGAATCAGTGCGAGAGTAAACTTATTGTTATTGACATATGTTAATGGATGCTGAATGAGTAGGTTGGAGTAGTGTTGATGATCTAGACTTAACGTTTGTTAGGTGCTGGTTTGAGTCTAAACAGATATACTGGTCATACTGACAGAGGGTCTTTGTAATTTTCCTCAGTTCCTTCATGAAAATGGCAAGCTAGTAGCTTAACTACACAGCCCGACACTTATGTAATGAGACTGAGGTTATAGAATAAAACTGGAAGAAAAGACTTGAGTACTATCTGTATTTTATTCAAAGTACATCCCTTCTGCATCGACACAGCGAATGGCACGATCTAGCAAAGACTGGAAGGACCTCTGCACGTCTTCTTGTGGTATGGCCCGAAGACTCGATGTCACAGCCGCTTGGATGTCTTGAACACCTTCAAACAGGCGCCCTTTCAATGGTAACTTCAGTTTGGGGAACAGAAAATAATCACAGGGGGATAAATCAGGAGAGTAGGGCGGATGATGGAGCACGCACACTTGTTTTCGGGTTAAACATTCTTGTACAGCAACTGCCCGGTGAACCGGTGCATGGTCGTGAAGAAGAAACCAACTGCCTGGTGCCAAGTACTTGGGCCGGACACGTCGAACCCTCTTCCATAGGCGTTCCAGAACACTCAAATAAAAACTTCCAGTGACAGTTTGTCCCTCAGGGACAAACTCGTGGTGAATAATTCTCTTGATGTTGTAGAAACACAAAAGCATTGTCTTCACTTTTGAAGACGAACTTTTTTGCCTTTTGGTGATGCTGGTGACTTCCATTCAGCACTTTGGCGTTTAGTTGTGGGAGCATAGCGAAAACACCAAGTTTCATCCTCAGCTACAATCGAATTCAAGAAATTTTTATTTCTACGAGCAGTTTTAATGACGTCTTTTGCGCACTGAACACGCTCGTGTCTTTGATCATCAGACAATGCATGCGGCACAAACCGGGAAGCGACCTTTCTCTTGCCCAAGTCTTCCACCAAGATTCGACGAATCGTCTCCCTGTTAACACGAAACTCATCAGCCATCATTCTCAAAGTCACACAATGTTCTTCTTGTATTCGTTTTCTCACTTTCGCAATGAGTCCCTCGTTACGAACAGAAAATGGAAGCCCAGGCCTGGCTTCATCTTCAATCGTTTCCACACCACTTCTGAATCGTGCATACAACCTGAATATCTGTGCACGAATTAAACAATTATCCCCGTACACTTGTCTCATCAATTCCATAGTCTCAGCTGCAGTTTTCCCGAGTTTAAAACATAATTTACTGTTCGCTCTCTGCTCCACGCCGCTACTGTGACCACGTCCTCTCACTACCTGCGAAACATGGCGCCGTTTTTCCGTCATGCTCAGCGTGGGGCGTTGCGGTGTTGCCAGATTACAGATGAAGGTTGGTCACATGGATGACATGCATTGCTTCATAGATAGCGCTTCTGTCTTAGTCAAAATAAAATGTTTCATTATATAATTGTCAGACTGTGTAGGCTATGGCAATTTCCTTCTAATTCCTTTCGAATTCACCATTCACCAATCACCATATTACTCAATGCTAAGTAGCCTGAGATATAAGCGTTGATATAAAGTATGGAAAAATAACAAATGAAACTTAATATACTGATCCTCATTTACTTGTTTTAATATCTATCATTGTACCAAATTTCATCCCTATATTTCATACTGTTGTGGTCCCAGGTTTAGGCTAGATATCTTGAGATTTTACATGATTTTTCTAGGCAATTCCTTGAAAATTCTTAGATGTTATTTTACAATAGGCCTTACTGCTTCCTTCCTCATCTTTTCAGATACTTCATTTGCAGTCATCCTGCTGTTAGATGCATCATATCATGTGATACTGACACAGCACCATTAATTTGATAATAAAGCAATCTAGTACCTCAGAACACTTAATATACGCTAAACTTACTATAATATTCAAGGTAAGATGGATAACAATACAAATTTTGTAAATTACACAACTTTTTGAGTTTTTAGATTTTTGCAGCAGTGTGGTTATTTTGTGATGTGATGCTGCATCACTGGGTATTTGGTTCTAGATTTCTCACGCCATTGCACAGGTTTCACCTTCAAGGGTCTAAATGTCTGAAATATCTTTTCTGACATCTGGGCCCCTGAAGATAAGACAACTGTATTTTCCTGAAAAGACTGGAGAGCAATACCCAGTGATGCAATGTCACATCCCAGAAGCACTGATACGTAATTCAACTGTATAATCTGACAGGTCATTTTTGGCAAATCACAAGAAAGAGAAACAAGAAATATGAAGAAGAAGGAACATAAAATCTATAGAGCACAACATTGTTTATTTTCAACTGCACAGTCAAAACCATGCTGGTCAAACCCACTTTGGGCGTGAGCTACCACTATACTAACCACTAGGCTTTAAAGGGTTAAATGAATGTGACTCGGGTACGCAATAACACAGTAGGATTAACGGTGTCTTTCAACCTAATACCTCTGATGTGAGATTTGAGGTGCTGACAGGGGTGTTGTTGAAGAGTAATCATTCAGTTACACATATATGATGTCATGTAACTGGTAACACGCTACCAACGTTTCAGAGGAACTTTCCATCTCTATCCTCAGGGTCCCAGTGGTCCAAAATCCCGCAGATTGAGGCAGTAAGCTCCTTAGAAACCAATCGACATGGCGTCATAAACCAAAAAATGTGAATCTCCCAGAATTTGAGTTAACGATTTTTACTAGACATGGATCAGAATGTATATCCCCAACCAAAGAGGTAACTGGAGGCGGGTCGACGTTCCTCGGTCTGTTTAGCCATACCTGCGTCTTACCGCATCGCTGGGCTCAGTAACACACACCTTAACCTACAACTGCGATTGCGCTTGCGCTAACGAGTTTTCTGTCGTTGAAGAGCGGTAGACAAACTGCGAACCATTGCTCAAGAGGCAATAGGACTTTAGGAATGTATTTCCCCACCAACCACCAACCAAAGAGCTGAGGGCGGAGGTGTGCGCGAAAGCGGAAGTGGACGTTCATTGGTCTGTTTAGCCATTCCTGCGTTAACCACATCGTTGGGCTACTACAGACACGTTAAACACTAACTGGGATTACACTTACGCTGACGTTTTCCCATGGCGGTTGACGACCTCGACTTGGACAAACTGAGCACCATTGCTCAAGAGGCAGTAGGCCTTATGAGGGGACATAACTTTGGCTGGAAGTCTTTCTGGGATTCGAAACCAGAATGGTCATGTGTTACGTTAAATTTCGAAATTTAGCCTCCTAACCTGGGAAGAGTGGGGGCCGTGCCCCGTCTTTGCGTGTTATACCATGGCATTTGCCTTACAACTGAGGAAAAATCACGGAAAAAAGTCAGGGTAGTCGAAAAGTGCCTGTAGGCACGATTCAATGTGTCGACATGGCCGCCTTTTGCGGGTAGCCAGGGTAAGTTGTCGATCCCGGTCTCCTTCCTTTCGGGGAACCGGGTCAACGCTCGATCAGCTTAGATATCTACCGAGCTGCGTACATGTATTTCCCCGCACTCTGGTGGTTATTACAAAAACCAAGACGTATCTTTACTATGACGGCTGTAGACAGTGGTAGACCATGCCATATCACTCTCCGCACCCTACCTAAGCCCTTCCACAGTAGGACGTACACAATGCACAAGAAACACAACATATGAATATCCGTGCTTGTAGCGGGATCCGAAAGCGCAATCCCAGCAATCAAGCGGCTTCGGACATACGCTGTAGACTGCACTGCTCCGGGGATCGGCCCTGCACTAGTATGAGAGAAACCGTGAAATTATTTAAGCACCATAGTGTGCGTCTGGCCATACCCATACGACAGTAAACATAACAGCCCAACGAGGCTAAAACAGGATATTTTGTACTACAACTGTAGATAAAAATATGTTTGAAATTATATCCCAAACAGATTGTTCAAAAGACGTTGTAGGAAGTCTATGCTGGAAAGGTTATATGGTGTGAACTTTAATGAAAAGGCCTGCATTTAATTACACCTTGTGAAAATCAATATTTTCGTCCACAACGTGCCCCGACAAACAACACGTTGCTTTGACGACAGCGTCAACTGGCTATATTACATGCACAGACATGTGAACTGATTTTATTAGTTATTTAAGCCTCGCCATACAATGCTGATGATGCGAGTCTTACGGGATGGGGACGTGGTGTAAAAAACTATGAACTTCTGGAAATTTAACGCATTAAATCTCGGCTGAATCACATGTTTACCGGCATAAGTAATCACTGCCTGTGGAGTTGTCGCATTATTTTAACGAGTGTGATTCCATACTGTGACAACAACCTAGGCACGGTACGCCTCATCATGGTCAAAGAGTATATACTGCGAGTCGATTACACAATATGAAATGTATATCTAGAGTCTTTGACAAATTTGTACGCTATGCTATTAGTGATCTGCAAATATACGAGTCGTAGGCAAAGTGTGGTGTACTCAGATGTTCTGTGATCACCACAAAGTAAAGTAGGTGTCTTGGTTTGGTTCCGGTCGCAGCACAGGCGATCATTTGACTCACTACTGTTCTGACACCTGTTGCGTTCAGCAGGAAATAGCTGCCTCTCAATTCAGTCGCTGGTACCGTGGGTTACGAATAGATGTCACTTTATTCAAGCTGATCTGTGGTCAATTTCTTGTTGCGCGCCCCGCCTACCATAGTTTCATGGGGTTGTCCGAACCAACGACTGGCTCAGATGGTTACTCGCGTCTACGAATTATCATCCAAAACGTGATCTGTCATCCAAAGTAACAAGAACATAGCTGTCCGAGGTTTTACTGTGCGTGGTACTGTGAGTTTCGATGTTGCGAAAGGAAGTGTGAATAGTTTTTGGTTATGAAACGGTGTTGAGGAACTGTAGTTAATAGTTGTTACTCGAATATTACACACTTATTAAATATGCGGCTGTCATCTATTTTGTGTAAAGTTGCGGATCTAACGAAGCAATATTCAAATCTCCCAGATTCATACATCAAGAAGGCTATGGAACAGGTATAACCTAACCTTACTTTTAGTAAAATATACATTAATCTCTATGTTTTAGGGGCTGGCTGTGCGTCACTTTATGCAGTTGTACTGAATGACAAATTAAGCTAGGACTAGCTTAGATTTGGGAGTTTCAGGGATACAGTATGCACAGTAACTTTTTTGTTTTTTTGTTTTCTGTAATGATAACTTCAGTGCATTCTGCTATAAAATGCTGGGTTTCAGGGCTTATTGGTTTGAAGTGGAGGATTGAATTTAATCCTGTGTTAAGTACATTTTTAAGTTTTGGGGTTGTGGAGAGCAGTATTTCCTTTATGGCACTTTTCCCTTCAGTCACCTATTCTCAATTATCAAGTGTACCAAGGAGGGAAGTGATTAATTTTGACTTGGCTTTGCAAACGATGCAATTTATATATACTTACAGTGCACTTTATTTCATTCTATACTGATTTTGAAAGTAATGAAGTGTGTTTAGTACATCTAGAAATACATTTCAGTGAATGTGTTTGAATTCATTCCACTGCAACAGAAATTAGTATAATGTTATTGATTTGGAGCAGTATTTCATACACAGTAATGTAAACTGAGAAGCAGTTTGTTTGAATATGATTTAACAATAGATTACATGTCTGTGCTTCCACTCATAGTACAACGTGGAGCCAGTCAGGGTTCAGCTATAAACTGATACTTAAAAGACTGAATAGAGAAAAGTTCAAAATGCAGTAAGATGAAGAACAAAATCCAGGGCAGTAGGAGAACGATGTCCTAGTCAGAATGCACTAAAGTATGAGATGTTTATTGTGTTTTGTGGTTTATTTAATGATGCTCTGTCATTTGAGTACATTATGTAACACAGTCTGAGTACTTGCCTAGAAGTATTTGGAAAAATATTAGATTTTGTTTTATAATAGCAGACCTGAGGGTCAAGAACTTAACCTGATATCATCTGCAGATGAAGCAGGTGTGCTCATAATGTGTGAGGTGCTTAAAAGCTTTGGTGATGTACAAAAAGGAGTTTTATCACATATTTAGTAACATTATCCTTAGTTATAGCTTCCAAAGTGTGTGATAACAATTAATTATTTTTATACACTTGAAGTGCTGAAGAACTGAGAGTGGTACCAGCTGAAGTACAATTGGCAAACCTTTTAAACATGAGTTGGTTATGATGCTGAGATTAGCAGCTTGTTTAGTAAAATGGGAAGTGAAGAAAGACAAGATGTTTGCTGATTAATTGTTTTGTGGAAGACTGTACAGATTCAGTAAAGCTGTGTAACATTCTTGAGAGTGAGTGCTGTTGTTTAAATTTGATTTAATTTAACATCAATGCCATGGGCAAAATTGAAACTGTTCATTTCCACTCCACCATCTGTGTTTAGTGAAGTCTGTCACTGTATAATTAAAGATGCTATTTGTTCTCTTTTTAACTCTTTCATTGTAATGCACATGTTTGTCTAATTTAGCTTGCCAACAGCCATTCATCGGTAGATTTCAAACAGTGAGGCATGTACTTCAGAGAAGTGTATAAAATCCTATTAACGGTGCTGTTGTATCCAGGTTTTATGTTTAAACATTACTTTTCCTTCATGTATGTGTGTGTGTGTGTGTGTGTATGTGTGGCGGGGGGGGGGCATGTATATGTGTACGTTTGTGCAACATGTTCTTATCTTTGCCTTCCAGGTATATTGGCATACACCAAAAGGCCCTCAATATCTGAAACGGGAGGTAAAACGTAGGAAATACTATTTTGATATTCATCGACCCTGGACAACAGAATTCCAAATGCAGAATGAGCGGGGACGGATGCGCAAGAAAGTGTTTGTTGAACCAATCCGTGATTGGAGCTTTTTCAAGGGAGACAGGGTGAGAGCAATGTGTATTTAGAGATAACTATATAATTATCCTATCTTAGGTACTCATGTGGTTTGTCTCTCTCTATTCATATTTTCAATAAGTAGATGCTGTTATAAATGTATATTCACTTTTTTTATATTCTCTGTGTAAAGTGTGTAAAATGACTTCATAAGATGGAAGTCAAACCTGTTTGGGTTTCCATCCACATTCCATCTCTGATACTTTAATAGGTTTCAGTGATTTTTAGCTGGTAAGATTTTGTTTACTTGGAGCCAGTGGACCTATGAGCAAGCAGAACACCTTACGGCCTTATGTAAGTTTTCAAACTTTCATGGTCATTGTTGTTGAAATGGTATTATTCTGGGTTCTTACACTGTGCAGGGTTAATCAGTTTGTTCTGGCTTTTCAAAGGAACTTGCCTCTTCCTTCTTCAGGGTGACTGAATTTGGTTTAGGTAGATCACAACCAGAGAGAACCCTTCTGCATGTAACATCAAACTACTCTAACATTTTTCATCACATAGCAGCCATAAAAGGGCTGTGTATCTCACTTTGAAATTTAAATTTCCATTGACTCAGTGCAAGATCTATCCCCTTTTACATGCATGTAGCTCCAATTGGCCACAGTCCTTGCAGCCTTCCTATACATGACATGCACCCTGTTTCGCAGTCACCGTGGCATCCACCAGAACTAAATTCAGTCATCATGAAGGTGGAGGTGGCACATTCCTTCAAAACTTTGTAACAACCTTGATTGGTATAAGAACCCTAACAACTATTTTTTGACCATATGGTTTGTAAAGAGGGTGCTGATCCATTGACTTATAATTCTGTCTCAGAGAGGGAATTGTAAAATGTGCTTTACCTTACTCATTTGTCTCTCAGATGGATTTCCAGAGCTCTTCTTCAGCAACTGTAATTACTGAATGTTTCGACTGCTTGCCAAAAGATGCATTGCATTGTTTAGAATTCAGGATTTCATATGATGTGTGACACTATGCATATAGTCTTGAGGGAAGGTCAGTAATTTGTATGCAAATTCAGTTTTCACTTTGAAAGAAAGAAGAAGACTGATATTCTACCAAGAGACATGGAAGAGCTTAAAAGTAATAAGGTGGGGTAAAACACTGAAGGAAAGGGTAAATGATAATTTTCAGAACATTTTACAAACTTTTGATTGAGAAGTTACTCAACCTACTGTAATTTTTGTTGTCCTTTCAGTGTAAATCATGGCCAAAAAACTAGATTATCAGGGCCAAGAAATTGTTAGTTATGTAAATGAATTTAGAAGCAGGAAAATAATGAAGTGACACCACAAATATTTTATCATGACAGGAGAATGGAAATGTTCCTAATACAAATGAAGATCCCCCTGTGTTTATTCTATGTTGAGAGCTCAACTGTACAATATGATTAAAACAAACAAATCAGACTATGGACATTGACAGAATTGTGGCAGAATGTGTACTCTATTGGAGTACATAGTTTCACTGCTTTGTTTTAGGTGGAGGTATTGGTTGGACGAGACAAGGGAAAACAAGGCATTATCTGTCAGGTTTTCCAGGAACGTAACTGGGTTATTGTTGAAGGTCTGAACTGTAAACTCAAGTTGATGGGAAAAAGTAAAGACTTCCCTGGGATCTATATAAAATCAGAGCAGCCATTGCTGGTCACTAATGCAGTGTCATTGGTGGATCCCTCAGATCTGTAAGTACATTATGTATTAGAGGCTAATAATGACTGCTATATGCTTAATTATAGCAGCTCTTGAGCTTACTGCTTAATGAGCTCAGATTGACAGTGTTTGAGAACAAAACAATAAAGAGAACATTTGGACTGAAGGGAGAAGAAGTGACAGCAAGGTAAAGAATAGTAAATAGTGAGTGTTTTATATTTTATTCTACACCAAATATTATTACTGTTTATATATCGAAGACTATGTGGAGGCCAGTACATGTAGTACACAGTTGAAGTGAGAAATGCATTCAAATTTACATATGGAAAACTTAAAGGTAAAAGTCCATGTAAGAGACTGAGACATAAATGTATTTCACATAGGCATACCTTCTGACTGATTTTTATCTCCATAAAACCCTAGTGTCTTGTAGTCTGGGACTTCAAGGAGCTGAACCGTTACTTTGATTCTGATTTATTCTGCAGAATATTTAAGTCCTTTACATATTATAGTGGCTGGGATAACATAGTCAGTACAGTGACTTGCTACTGGCTGGACAGTGAACTAGTGGGAGAAAAATTTTTTGGACCCTTGCAGACCGGCCCCAAAACCCACCAAGCGTCTTGTGCAATGGGTACTGTGTCTCTACCCTTGGGGTAAAGTGGGTGGGGCATGGCATTGTCTAGTCATCCTCTTCTAGTGCCAAACTTGAGTTTGTGTACAGCTACCTTCCTTCCTTCCTTCCTTCAGCCCTTACTTTTTACATATTTTCCACTTATAATTCAAAAAGTTTCTAATCAAATCAAATTATTATAATTGAGATAACTTTGTTTTCCCACATAAGTTTTAATGAAAGCTGATGCTTGTGACTGTGAACAGAGAAAAATACTTCACTAAGACAAATGATTACAGTACCAGTGGTACAAAATATTGAGTATTTCTGGCCGGGGTAGCAGTGTTATCTGTATCAGTGATGGGTATTGGAATTGGCTGTTTCATCTAGATTGTATTTGTTCTTAAAATGTTGTGCATCAGACCTCTCAAATCACACTGTATGCACAGAAGTTTGTGTCACATATTGGTGGTGTTGTATGCATAATAGTAGCATGTCTGGTGTGTATGATGCATCCTGATTTTCACACTGAAAATGTGGTCTAAGAAGGTATCCTATCTTTTGAAGAAAGGTAATATTGGAACAGTTTTGTGTCATCACTTTTGATTTTAATAAAGTATTACTGCAGTATTAAGTACTGATTGGTAGCCTGAATAATTTCTCACAGTTTAAAATTTAAATAACTGCTTATATGATGCAGCACCTTGAATGTTTATTGTAATCATAGTCAGTGTTCTCATGGGTTTATCATAGCTGTAGGGTTGTTGCCATGTAGCTAAGTAACATCTTCATAGCAGAACCCAAAGGTTCTGTTACTTTAGAAAATGTTTTTACAAATTTTGTCCTTATGAGATTTTCAAGCCGGAATGCTAGAAGTAACCTGAAGGCAGTTAGCACTTTTTATAATAATATCAACAACTAACTAGATGCAACAATAACAATTTATTAGTAATTTCAATCAGCTCAGCATGTTTCGGGCAACAATTTCACCCATCCTCAGGAGCACTAGACTGTGTTTACAGCTTGTGGTATAAAGCACCGAAGAAGCTGTAAACACAGTCTAGTGCTCCTGAGGATGGGTGAAATTGTTGCCCGAAACATGCTGAGCTGATTGAAATTACTAATAAATTGTTATTGTTGCATCTAG
>Ga0123353_10012541_pt1 | contig 12062 bp, 14 predicted proteins | sample TergutLab28metaG_3_FD_92763 | JGI IMG/M metagenome (GOLD analysis project Ga0123353, IMG submission 92763) | Labiotermes labralis P3 segment gut microbial communities from Petit-Saut dam, French Guiana - Lab288 P3 | ecosystem: Host-associated > Arthropoda: Insects > Digestive system > Gut ... | reverse complement strand
GGATCTGGCCCCATTGGACTACCACCTGTTCCCTGGACTGAAAAAACAATTGTAGGGTCCCCATTTTTTGTCCAACGTGGAGGTGATTGCTGCCACAGAGACCTGGTTGGATGGACAAATGTCTGAATTTTTTTTGAGTGGCTTGCAAAAGTTAGAGCAATGGGCTAAGATTTGTATTGAGCTTCGTAGGGAGTATGTTGAATAAATCCAAGTTTGGTCGTTGTAGATTTTTCCTTCCTGGTCAGGCTAAGGACTTGTCAGCACCCCCTCATATGTTACATACCTACATTACAAAGCCAGATTCCATTTACATATGTGCTGGGTTTGGGTAATCTTCGGTACAAAATCGTATTGTTTTATACACTTTACGTCAAGCTATCAGTTTCCTAATGGCAATATCTTTCTCAGTACTGGCAAGCCCTATACAGCATGTCAGTGCAAAGTTACTGGAGCTTCATCATGATAATGCAGATAAGACAGTTCACTGAAATGCTCATGAATATTTTCTGGGGCAACATGATTATAAATGAAAAATCAAAAAGACTAGTGCGGGAATAACAAAGTGTCATCAGCAAGTGAAGACCAAAACTTAAAAGTTGAGGAGGTGATAATGTGCTGCCTGGTCAGTGCTGCCACACACCAGAGGGTACAGTGATATGCGAGCAGGGAAAAATGCTGGATTTATGAACAGACAGAGAAAACTGACAAGACCTGGAGAAAAAAAATTACTTCAGTGACTGTTCATCCACCATGAATCCCACACAAAGTAATGCAAGATTCAACTGCAGCTGTACAGTCAGAGGAGAACACCTAACTACCCAACATCTGGATTCAACAATATTCATTTGAAATGTGAAGAGCAAAACTGTATGGACATTCCACTGATGCTGCACTCTCCCTTGATACTAAAACCAATACAAAATACTGGATGCAGTACAGAAATTAACTTACAATGGGTATCACGACCTCCAGCATCATTTGTTAATACCTGACAAATTTTTAAATAGAATATGAGACCTAATCTGCTATACAACTGCAAGAACATGTCAGCAGGACTGCCATTATTGTTCTCTGCTTTGGCTGTGAGTTGCAACTACAATAATTATCCTCTCAGCTCATTTGAAAGTAACATTCATGGCTAATATTTTAGTTTCAATGTGTGATTTATAAAATTCACAGCCAGCATTGTGCTCTCAAAAGTTTTCAGCCGTGTGCACTTACAAATACTATGATAATAGGACGATGCATAAGCTCTTAACATCGTAACAGATCCAAAGCTCCAGACAAACAGGACTGCAAATTAACCAATCTCAGTAGTTCCATGTGTGAAAAACTAGACATAAAAATATACATCAACAACCACCACCACCACAAAAGTCATCTCAAAATGTGGCTCACCTCTGGTTCACATTCTTGTGTTATACAAACTTCATTAGTTTCAATGCCAATGACATCCTCTTGGTTATGAATGCCCATATCTGTTTCTACTTTGATGGTATCAATCCTCTGTTTTAAAATTACAAACACAAATTAATACCAATACATGACAAAATTCTTATGCTTTCAGTATATAAACAAATTAGACTAATATACATCTCATTCCACAATGGAACTTATAACATTCTGATCTCAAACATGCAGCACTCCACTAATACGTGGCAGAATTTTGGTGCTTTTTCATGCTGATGTGTTCGGTTAGAAAACTGCTTAACCAAGAACGTCTTAAGTAAGTTTCACTGTACAGACTGGTTCGGGCGATGTTCCATACATAACAACCACTATACAGCACAGCACACAGCACACAGCACAGACACCTCCATGGACTTGATATAACATGCTGCCACACCACCGCATACTCCATAACGACGTATTGTTAACGACCATTTTATAAATGTGACTTTAGCTAGGCTCAAGTTTAAGCTCCGACAATGATCGTAGACCAAAACATGTAGAAGCAGTTTTAATGTAAGTTTTAATGTAAATTTTAATGATCTATAAAGCTGATACAAAGTGCATCTGTTGGTAAATGAAAGAATTTGATGGTATCAAGATGCATGGTGAAACAATACAAAAAATATCAAAATTGCATTCAGAAAGGAATCAACAGCAGCTTAATGCACTTACTGCCATTTTGTTCAGAATCATTTGCCATCCAGTTTGCTACCAAAAAATGTAAAGATTAAAATACACAGAACTATAACCTTGCATGTTGTTTTATATGGGTGTGAAATCTGGTCTCTCACAAGGAGGGAGGAAAACAGGCTGAGGGTGTTTGACATCGGGGTGCTGAGGATATCTGGGCATAAAAGGGAAAGGTAACACAGGAATGAAGAAGACTATATTATGACCAGGTTCATAAACTCTACTCTTCACAAAATATTGTTTGAGGAATCAAACAAATGATGAGATATGTGGGGTATGTATCATGCATGGGGAAATTAATAATGCATAGTTTTGCTGGGGAAACCTGAACAGAAATACCATTTGGAAGACCCAGGCATAGAAGGATGGATAACATTGAAACTAATCTTCAAGAAACAGGATGACAGTCATGGATTAGACTGATCTGGCTCAGGGCAGGGGCATGTGACTGGCACTTGCAAACATGGCAAACCTTTGGGTTCGATAAAATGTGGAGAGTTTGTCAGTTAGCCAAGGAACTATTAGTTTCTCAAGAAGGACTCTACTCCATGGAGTTAAGCAGTCAGTCAGTTGGCTACGTATCATTTGATATGTAGTTTCTTTTCCTTGTATTTACTGAAGAAGTCTTGTTCTTGTGTACACACAAGCACAGAACACTCACCATGCTTTGCTCCATAACACAAAATATTTCTTCAAGTCTCCGTACTACAATTCTGGAACTCTGACTGCCAGGAGCTGCAGAATCTTCAGTAAGTGTAATGAAGTGGCTGACAAGAACCTGACACAGCTCTAGACTTTTGATAACAGTATCTGAAAGAAAACATACTGATCACATACACGTGATTAAACATGCCATATTATACAGAGTAACACACACAGATTTCTATCAAGCACTAACTCTCAACAATGCTACAATAAAATGTGAATAGCAATGCAAACCCAAACCTGTCTGCTACAAAAATCAGGCAAAATTCATTTAAATGGAATTTCATGGTATATCTGTGCACATAACCGACACAGTAAGAACACTTAGAGTATGCCATCTTACCATCTGCATACTTCGAATGATGATGAAGAGATCTACACAGGTAAACAAGTGGAACTAATTGTATCAGAGGGGGCATCCACAGAAACAGCACACTTCATTACAAAAGAGGAAAATTACCTTCTTTCACCTGACATTTACAGGGGACCTGACAGCTCACCGTGCCAAAAGGCGTACCAGAAACACAAGCAGGCAAACCTCTACGTTAACTTTGGCCCACACAAACACCGTTCCAAAAAGCAGACTACTATCCAATATGACTCTCCAGTATAAGTACCCCAATTTATGGGCAGTCTTAATACATTCACAATAAACACACACTATGTGGTACAGTGCTGAGAAGTTTCCCAGAATTCGGAATTACGCTTATAGTGATGGAGAGACTAGAACAGGTGGAAATTTTCGACTTTCACATGCCGCGCCACGGAACATTCGCACGGGGCACGTTATAACACAGCCACAGAAACTACATCCGCAATTAGTGGGGCTCCTGACAGCTGTACCAAGTGACCGGTTTAACGTGTAGTTTCCTTGAAAGCAAACGTCTCCAATCTTTTCGGTGTACTCTCCGCGACCACCAAACACCACGGATGTAACTTGGGCGCGGATCACTTGCCGCTACGGCCGTCATATTTGCACTCCTTTCGATAGTACTTCCTATTCATGCAACGTGCTCTACTGAGCTTATTGAGGTCTGTGATACTTGATCGGAATTTGCGCGTGGTAACTTGCTCATTTGAGAACACGATGTCTGGACCAAATTGTAGTAGAGGAGCCCTTATAGTCTTTGAAGGTTGTGACAGGGCGGGAAAATCGACCCAGTGCAGGAAACTTGTTCAAATTCTGAACGAGAGAAACATAAAAGCCGAATACATTGGGTTTCCTGGTAAGTTCAAGAATTTGCTGAACCAAAAACAGGAATAAAGTTTACAATTTTCATATCGAATTGTATGGATCAGAATATGCCGTAAGTTGTAAGTTCAGAGGTAAATTTTTATTAGTAGAATATCTGCCCCATTTCAACATTTGAATTGGCTTAGTGTGATAACATACGGAACAGCTCTGTTGAATATGATTGCATGTACCTGGTACTGCACTTCATGTTGTATACGGTTACTATACATAATGCAAATAGTTATAACCTTACCTAACTAAGTAATGTTGCAATTTTATTCAAGGCAATGGTTCCTTCATTGTGCATTGTGCAGAGTCAGGGGCAGGTATGAACATGAGAATAACGTGAAGAGTGTTTTAGAGGAAAGTGGTTGGTCAATTGAGTTTATTTACGCATATGTATGTTGGTTTTAGCGGGTCACTAATCTTGCCTGAGAGTATGCAATCTCAGTACTTTTTGTGGATACCAGATGTATCTTAGAACATGAGTCTGTGAGCTGACGATGTAACATCCCATGAAGAAGTTTGTAATATATTGCAGTAGTAATTGCAATAATATATGGTGCAGTGAAGAACTGTACAGATATGAATAAGTACAGATTCTATAAAGACACTGACTTGGTAATGTACATGCATGTTAAAAGGCTGCAGTGGGCTGAGCATGTAGTATGGTTGTTCAACAGTGGAATCCAAAAATGAACTCTGGTAGGAGGTCTCAGAGGATGAAGGCCCACCAGAAAGCCAAGGAATGGATGGGAAAATGGAGTCAAGTAGTACGAAAAACAGGCATGCAGCAGCAAGACATAGGAATAATAGGAGCAACAAAACAGGTGACCAAGTCTAGGAAATGGGCCACAGAGCTATAGAGAGATATCAGTTTCAAAGGCTCATGGATTTAAAGTGGACAAATACAAATTTGTCTTGGAATTTTATATATATTGAAATACATTTTCTTATATTCCATCATGAATGTTGATGAAGCTGTACAATTTTCTTTTGTGCAGTGATTTCTGAAAACATACAAAGCAAGTAGCAGCAGCAGTAGTAGTAGTAGTAGTAGTAGTAGTAGTAACAGCCCTCTTCTTTTGTAACAAATTTTGAAGTGTCTTTCTTTTTACAGATCGTTCTACTCCAATTGGGCAGTTGATAAATGATTATTTAACAAAAAATATTGATTTGACAGATAATGCTATTCACCTTCTCTTCTCAGCAAATAGGTGGGAATTAGAGTAAGTTGAGCAATTTTGCACCATATTTTTTTCTGCCATTTGCTTGCTTGGCACTGAACATAATAATGTAGAAGACAGCATCTTGTTTTTGAAGGCTCCAGAATTTCAGTGTCAGTGAGGTGGCTGACCTTCCATCATGATCATTTCTTCAAACAATGATTTTCAATTAAAAAGCAGTAACGGAGTATAAGACTGTTAGTCACAATGCAAAATGATTATTATATGCGCATAACTTTGCACTTCAATCAGAATTGTTATCCACCATGTAAGTTTCTCAGCCAATCAGGCTATTTACTTACAAAAACTGAAGTACCTATAAACCAACGTTTCTTATATAACTCCAGCTTCCTGCAAAATAATCATTATCCAGACAATAATTAACCTCAATACCACATCTCTTATCTACAGACTGCTCACAACATAAGAACCCTCAACTAATTTCCTTGTAAGACCACTTAGAACTGAAGCTTCTTCCAATATATTTGTCATCTCATCAGCATTTAACCTGATTGTCATGATTCACTGTCTGCAGAATGTCCAAAGACAAGATGCCTTAGCTACTTTACATCCAAGACTCCAACATAACCTAGATCTGTAAATGCCTACAGTTATGTTTTATAATAAAATGCTAATATTACATGACAAATTGACATCACTTATCCATATACATATTATATATCTTTGGAGATATTAGTCCCATGTATTTTTCAATAATGTAAAGGTTATGTAACGCTCTTAAATCATACTTCCATTGTAAAGTAAAATGTCATTTAGTTTCAAAGCACCTATAATTGCATTTATCCTTCTTAATGTTTTTGGTGTCCTGTATTACCTGATGATGGCCTGTTCTGGCTGAAACATGTTATTACAAAATTGTTGTACATATAATATGTATGCTTAGTTGTGACTGACCGTCTTATTCTCTATTATTGTTTATTATCACAACAGTATGAATTCAGTTAAGATTAAAAAGCAATAACTGTGTTTTAATTTCCATGCTTATTCTGATTATCAAAGATCATCTGATTGAACCTGATTTGCATGTACTTCTCCCACACCTAAGCCAAGTACCATATGGAAATCATGTTAGGAGACTGTAATTGGAAACTGGAGAGAGAAGTTGTTTTCAAATCAGCAATTGGAAATGGGAGTCTACATGAAATATGGCTGTAGTGATAATGCTGTTAGAATAATAGTGTTTTTCACATCTCAAGTTATAATTGTGAAGAGCACAATGTTCAAACATTTAACCATTCATACTTACACTTTGATCTGTCCTGATGGGAAGATTCATAATTAGGTTGGTCACATCCTGGTAGGAAGGAGATGGTATTCATGTGTGCTGCAAAGGATGCTGCAGCAGGGCTGACAATAGTACTAATCACTCTGGTGGTTGCAGAAGTTAGGCAAAGATTGTCAGTAAGGAAATGAGAAATGGAGAAGTTCGATATGGAGACATTTGATCTTAGGAAGGTAAATGATGTGAAAGTTAGGGAACAATCATGATTACATAGTTGTTACCTCCTAAGCATTTTTGCCACAGAGTGCAATCTGGTGCTTCCTGTTTCAGTTTCCAGTATCTCTACTTTCCTTAAGGTCCTCCAGTAGCTACTCATATCTTCTTCCTCATCTTCTTGTCCCTTGTGTCTTTCCTTCAGTAACATGTTGTATAAGGCAGTCCTACTCAAGATGTGCCCAATCCAGTCAGCTTTCATTCTTTTTATAGTTTGTAGGATATTCCACTCCCCCTGGACTCTTTGTGATACTGCTTCATTTGTCACATAATCAGTCCATTTGATATTCTGCATCCTCCAGCACCACATTTCAAAAAGTTCCAGGTATTTCTGATCTACTTTCTGAAGTATTCAAGTTTCAGCATCATACAAATCTGTGCTCCAGACATAGCATTTTGCTGGTTTCTTCCTTAAATTTAAACTCAATTTCCTGGTGAAAAGAGCCCTCTCCTTTTTGAATGGTGATTTTGTCATGGCAGTCCTTGTTTTAATCTCACATGTATGTCTTGTATCATTTGGGATCAGGCTACCCAAATAGTTGCAATATGACATATTCTACAGTTGTTTTTGGTTTATCATTATCTGTACTGGAGCTAGGTGCCTTGAGATTCTTATTACCTTAGTTCTTTCCACATTCATTTCCATTCATAGCACCCTCCAATTTCAATTAGTATATCAGTAGTGTCCAGCAGTACCGTTTCTTCCTTAGCTAGTAGTACGAGGTCCTCTGCATGTTTCACTTTGCAAACAACTTGTCCTCCTGTTCTCAAATCCCCAAACACTTCAACAGCTTCCTTGGTAAGGTACTGGCTCTGTAAGTTGAATAGAGTGGGTGAGAAACAGCATCCTTGTCTAACTTCTCTGCCAGTCTTCACACTTCTTGTGTCCCCTTGGTCCAATTTTAGTTTAACACCGTGATCCATGTACAGTCTTCTTTCATGCCAGTCATTAACTTTAGAATCTGCATTAATTTGGTCCAGTTTACACAGTCAAATGCCTTCTGCCAGTCTATGAAGCAAGCACATAATTCTTCGTATGTGTCCAAAGTTTGTCCTAATATTATCCTCATCATCCCAGTTGCATCCCTGTTCCTTTTCTTCTTGTAAGTCGTAAGTGAACTTCTCCAAGCACATCCTCAGTTTTCCTACCAATGCTTCTTCTCAGGTCCCACTGCTATCTTTGCTGATTGTGCTATAGTTGCTGCATTTTGTAACTTTGGACTTCTTCTTTAAGGCAGTCCATGTCTTTGTCATCGATGTTGTTGATCATTTGTGCCATTAGTTTGAAACCATCTTGTCCAAAAAATTTTGGTAGATTCCCAGGTGCAGTGCACCATCATATCCTTTAGTCTTCTTACCTTTCCCCCACCTTAAAATCTGAAACGTGTGCAGCTTTGGAGAAGTCGGATGATAATAGGGTTTGGGGAAATGTAAGAGAGAATGCCTACATCTCAGCTAAAGAATATCTGAGTCAGTACAAATGGAAGTTGCATTAACCAGGGTCTGATGAAAAATGTTCAAAATTTGTACACTAAAGTTAGCACTGTACATTGCAATGGTTACAGAATTCAAGTCAAATTAACCCAGATGATCTGAACATTGTCAGTCACGAAAGTGGTAGGCATTACAGGAACAAAGTATGGGCTATTTGAAAGGCAAAATTAGTAGCTTGACACTGATAGTAAGAAGAAGATATTGGAGGAATGTATGTAGATATGCATGGATTGAAGAAGGGGTACCAGCCTCGAACTAACTTGGTAAAGGATGAGAAAGGTTATCTGTAGTCACTTCAGTGAGTTAACGAATGTCTGTGGGTGTCATGATGTTAGGCAGACTGAAATACATACAGCTGAGTCACCAGTACCCAAGCCTGGTACCCTTTTGCTTGAGAGGGCTGTTGAAAAGTTTAAAGGATATAAATCACTGGGCAATGTTCAAACTCCAGCAGAATTGACTCAGTTGAGATGCAGAACAGTTTGGTGTGAAATCCATGAGCTACAGTACTTAATTGTGTTTGGAACAAGGAAGAATTGCCTCATTGGTGGAAGGAGCCAATTAGTATATGTTTATATGATTTGTGGTAAAGCTGGCTGTAGTAATTTTGGAGGTGTATCACTGTTACTATGTACATAGAAAATGTTATCTATCGTTCATCTGCAAAGTTTAACTCTGTCTGTAGACAAAGTTATTACAGATCATCAATAAGGATTTCAGCCACCAATCATGCATGTGCATTCATCAAATTGTGGAGAAAAATGGGAATACAATGGGGAGGTTTTTCATTTATATATAGACTTCAAGAAAGTATATGATTCAGTTGAAGAGCTAGGTTTTTTAATAATGCTCTCAATGAATGTGGTGTTCATGTGAAATTAGTTCAGTTAATGAAAATGTGTTTAAATGAAATCTGTAATAAAATTTGGATAGGCAGACATTTATCTGATACATTTGCCATTCAAAATGGTCTAAAAAAAAAGAATATATTTCATCATCATTGCTTTAGAGTATGCCTTTAGGAATATCCAAGTAAACCAGGTTGGATTGACACTGAATGGGACCCATTAGCTTCTGATCTACACTGGTTATGTTTATGTACTGGGCAAAAACTTGCATGCTTTGAAGACAACCGTGGAAGCTTTATTAGACAGTAAGGATACTGGTGTAGAAGTAAATACTAAGATTACTAAGTATATGTTTATATCTCATGAATGGAATGCAGGACAGAATCATAACTTCAAGATAGCTAAAAAAGGTTTTGAAAATTTGGTAAAATTTAAGTACTTGGGAATGACACTAGCATATGAAAACTGCCTGCATGAAGAAATTAAGAGGAAATTCAGGAAATGCCTACTACCATTCACTCCAGAATCTTTTATCTTCTGGCTTTCTGTCAAGGAATATAAGGATTAAAGTAAATAGAGCTGTCTGTCCAGTTATTTTGTTAGGACTATGAAGCTTGGTCTTTTACAGAGGGAAGGACATAGGCTGAGGGTATTTGAGAATTGAGGTGCTTAAGAACATTGTTGGGTCTCAGATTGAGGAAGTAATGTGAGACTGTAGAAAACTGAATTATGAGAAGGCTCGTGACATGTACTCCTCGCCAGATATTACTCAGGTGATCAAATCAATGGGATGAGATGGGCAGGTTATGTGGTGGGGAAGAGGAATGCATACAAGGTTTTTATGGGGAAACCTGAAGGAAAGGGTCCACTTGAAAGAGCTAAGCGTAGATGGGATGATAATATTAAAATGTATTCTAAAGAAGTAGGATGGGTGGGCATGTGCGGAATTAACTGGGCTGAGGATAGGACCCTGTGTTAGGATGTTGGAGACATGGCATTGAACCTTCCAGTTCCATAAAAGGAGGGGAATTTCTTGACTAGGTGAGGATCTGTTATCTTCCCCGAAAGGCATTTGCTTCATGAAGTTAGTTGGTTAGTTTGTATATTTTGATTGTTTGTAATTAATGAATTCTGTTTTCAGACCCAAAATGAAGGCATATATTAATAAAGGCATTACATTGATTGTAGACAGGTACGTGTACTCAGGAGTTGCATTTTCAGCAGCTAAGGAGGTTAGTGTCTTGTTCCATTCATTATGTGCTGTTCTTAGTTCATAAGTGACTCATATGAACATGATATGTGTTAAGATTTATGTGTACACATATAAGAATAATTCTGTGAGTAAACTTGTTCAGAAATGGATGTCATGTAAGTGATGCAGATCTGTAACCTCTGCCAGTTCTAGTGATGTTTTTGTGACAATATACCCCTTATCTCTGTCACTGCCAAACTGTAGAAGAAAATTTGATGGCAGTGTGTAATGTATGTTTAATGTAGAGAAAATGCTGCTACCAAATTTTAGTTCTTTAGTTTAAATGCATAGGTTTGATTTGTTTGGTATGATGATAATCGTAAATAATATGTGCAGTGTAGTTGACTTCATGGGCTGTTGGGAACACAGAAATGAATCTTTGGTCTTACAAATTCCTTGATTAATTGAGAGACAGGTGAATTTCAGAAAAGAACTCTGCCCCATGAAGTTAATCTAATTGATGACCATATGATTAATTAGATGTGAATAAGAAAGTCAGTAAAACCTGTTTCATCAAATGCAGGGAATCCTGCATTGTATATAAAAGTTCAAGCTGTGAAGTAGAGGGAAGTCTGTTGCTTTACTCCTAAGAATGACAGTTTGTTATGCAGTCATGAAATAACAATGTGAAATTGGTGTAATATATGTTTATAGCAGGTCTGTGCTTTGTGTTGTGAATTCTGTGTGTTTTTAGGAAGTCATACAGTACAGTGTCGATTATCCAAACTAATTGGATGGAGGAAGTTTGAATAATCAGATTGTTCAGATAATGAACATGCATCAGAATATTATCACCATTTACTGTAATTGATTGATAAGCAAAAAATATTGACTAAATTATATATGAAAAATTTATTTTCAGCTTAGCCGATTGTTTTACATAATTTCAACAGTAAATCCACACATTTATATACAAAATAAAAAACAGACACAAGTTATTGCATGGTACAAACAAGTGATGTAAACTTGGAAAAGTTTATTTTTTGAAATTTAAAGTTTATTTTTTAAAATTATCTTGACTGTTGTTACTCTAGACCATAACTAAAGCCGACATCCTGTTATGAACTCCTGTAATGCTTTAACCTTTTGGTGCCAGATTTATTTTTTTAATTTTAGCACACCTGTATATAAAATATTAATAATACAGGAACCAAATATGTTAGAATTATGAAACAAACTGCATTTTGAAGAGAAAAAAACGGAGAGTATACACCATGTTTAAAATATTCGGTACCTATATTTGTTGAATAAGTACGAGGGCTATCCAGAAAGTAACTTACGTTTTGGAATAAAAAAAACCCAAGTGAAAGGAAACATTTTTTATTATATACATTAGAAAGCCACAATCTTAAACTGTTTTTCAACATAGTCGCCATTCAAATTGAGGCACTTATCATAACGGTGCACAAGCTTATTAATTCCATCGTCATAGAATTTTGCCGCCTGAGACTTCAACCACTCATTCACACCTGCCTGCAGTTCCGCGTCATCGTTGAAGCGCTGCGTTGCGAGCCAGGTCTTTATGTTTGGAAACAAGTGGTAGTCGCTCGGCGCAAGATCCGGACTGTATGGCGGATGATCAAACACCTCCCATCCAAAATGATCCAAGAGCTCTCGAGTGCGATTGGCCATGTGCGGGCGGGCG
>Ga0123353_10012540_pt1 | contig 12062 bp, 9 predicted proteins | sample TergutLab28metaG_3_FD_92763 | JGI IMG/M metagenome (GOLD analysis project Ga0123353, IMG submission 92763) | Labiotermes labralis P3 segment gut microbial communities from Petit-Saut dam, French Guiana - Lab288 P3 | ecosystem: Host-associated > Arthropoda: Insects > Digestive system > Gut ... | reverse complement strand
TTTAAACTTTTTTTTACTGTAAATTTTCTTTTCTTTTGCTTAGGTTGATCATAACTTTTCAATGGCCAATATTCTTAAATCCTGAATGAAAATATTTTTTAGCTTAATAAACTTTAAAAGGGGGATTTTTTTTTTTTTTTGTATGTTCAGTGTTGAGATATATTTCGATAATAATATGCCTACAGACAAGGTGTTACAGCATCTTAAGTTATATACAAGGAGATGTATTTAAAAAATGTGCAAAACGTTTTTGGACAGACTTATACCTGCAGACAGCATAATGATAACGCATTCGAGAACAACAGAAGTAAAGTAATTTTCTTTAAATCCTTTTATATTTATAGAGAGACTGTTTGAAGTTAATAATAATGTAGCTTGGTCATTTTTTTTCTGCACATAATTTGTGGTAATGTACATTCACACATCTGTACATCACAAATATCCCCCCCCCCAAAACTTGATAGCATATTTCTGATCCACATCCCAGAGCACATTTCACTTTTCCATCCTTTACACCACCGCCAGTACCTACACCTTGCATTCTGTTGTGATTCTTGAATAATTTGAATTTGACATTCAGGTGACCATGCATTGTGATAAATTCTTATAAAAGAACCAACTTGATGCACTAATTTCTCAAATTTATTTTTGGAATAAAACTCTACATGTTTCGGACAGTGCATCTGTCCATCAGTAGTTTTTCACTGTACACACAGCAGTGGTGTATGTCAGCAAACCTGTATGACATATACTACAGGTGTGTGTACAGTGAAAAACTCCTGATGATGGACAGAGGAACTGTTCGAAACATGTATAGAGGTTCATTCCAAAAATAATTTAAGAAATTAGTGCATCTAGTTGGTTTTATTATAATTATTCTTGAATAAATTTATTGTACTGATACACACAACATATATATCACTACCCACAAATGACAGTATCTGTGCCACTACATGTTTCAGCTTACAAAGAAAGGGACATCACCTGGTTATAAGCAACAAAGAACATGACACATAACTGCATCACTCTTGAGCCATTTATAAGGTTAAAGTGTTGGATCCAAAACTATGTGAAACAATTCAAAAGTGAACATTTATTTTGAAATGAAAATTAAGTAAAAAATTCAAGTTAAGATACCAAAATGTGTATCGGTGCTAGATATCCACATGTACCTATGTTGTATTGAAAAATCCCAGACTTGCATTTATTACAGGAAGTTCTTGTAGCTCTGTATGTTGGTTGTTACTGATAAAACAGGTTTTTTTACACTGTATACAGGACAAATTATTATTAGGATTGTAATATTTTACAGTACCTACAGCGCCGTATGTTTTTAATAATGTGTGAGTGGGAATGTCTATCAATTAGGTGTAAGGTATTCTTAGAATAAATAATCACGGGTTCACACATTTCACATTGTTTTTGTGCTGCAGTTGCTCTCGGATGCAAGCCATTTAGCAGGTAATGCCTCATATCTCTATCAGTGTTGGTATACTTGTTATGTTTCAAGTCATTGTGTGGCAAAGGTGTATTGTTATTTCTCTGTAGGTGTCTTATAGAGTGCAGTCGTATACAATCAGATTGTGTGCGTGTATTTGGCAGGCATAGTGTGTTACCAGTAGACAGTGTGGTGTAATGTACCCACTGAACTCCAGTTTTTGGTGGGTGTGTAAACAAACTGATTACAGACTTAACTAGTAAACAGAATTCAACAATCTATACCACCACATTAAATTCGTATTAGAGTAGAAAACTAACAATAAAACAAACTTCCAAGATTTAACAATTACGGAAAAAAATGTGCAAGCTAGATCTTAATATACTGTGTATATGACACACACTTGCACAGACACTATTGTGCCCGTTCATTGTCATCTCTGTAAACGCAAGAAGTCAACAATAAATTACTTAATGAACACAATAAACATGTACTTAATGTCAACGAAAAGTACTGAACGCCATAAATATGATACTCAAGAATAATCATTGATCAAATTCAATGAATATATAACCTAAAGTGTAACAGATGATAATGTCAACAGGAACAAAAGTGTGTTACTTTCACATACTTTGGGAAAGAAGCTTGAAAATCCTCCTCGCCATTCTAAAATTCAGACTTGAACAATGTTCAAACCAGTGACACCTTAAGAAGTGTCACTTACAAATAAAGAATATAACAACATCCCTCCTGTTGCAGTGGAATTCAGTTATCATACCAGAGTTGTCCAAATAACAGTACACATGGCAAATTCATGTTGTTTGTTCCATGACAACCTCCGTTACTTATGCCGTATTTACCTGAATGCAAAAGGACTCTAATCCGAGATGACCCCCCAAAAATAAAACGTCTGCTAAAAAATATTGTACTATTAATTTCATACTCTTAGTACACAATTCATGTGGGATTCTATCGAACTTTATCAATCTGTGTCACGGTCTCCATCTTCCTCACACACTCCTAACATTCCCATCCTCTTCACTGCCATTCCACAACATATCATCAGTAGGTCTATCCACTGCATTGGATATACAGCACTTCTTAACACCCTTCAGTCACTTCTGGTGAGATGCACTCTCATGCCATTTTGATGCACACTGGCTAAGTAAAACATTTATATTTCTTGGTCTATAAACTTGAACCCATGATGATTCAGTTTTTTCAGTGGATGGTGTTAGTGGTGTTAAGAATTTAAATACACATGTTCTGGATTTCTCTGTCTTGTCTTTGGTCTAGTCAGCCTCAGTTCATGGCTCTTTTTACGGTTTTTAATTTGTTGATTGGTCCAGTTTTTATTTTTGAGCCTTGTGGTCGATTTTCATTTGCCAATAGCCATTTTACTATTACTACCCTTGGACTAGATCTGTTCTCAGATGCATATCTTCACAAGTTACTGTTCTCTGCCGTCTGTTGACTGAGAATAGCACAATCAAAGAGGTCCACCAGAGTAGGTGCTTCTTTACCTATGAAAGAAAACAGCCTGCATCCGAAACACCGTACTTCTTTAAAAAAATTAGATGATAGGCAAAGCCCCCAAAAAGAAATTAACTTCAGTCATGCTCTGTTCTTTTGGATTTCTTTACTCTTGGAAGATTGTACCAATAGGTAGTCCCAAAACGTCGATAAAGAATTACCACTCAACGCCGCGCAATATCTCGGAAGAGCAGATATCTTCACATGATTTGGTGATGCAGGACATGCTTTGGCTGCGTGTGGCCCCGTTCAGACCAATCAAATTCAGCACTTCACGCACAAATTGAGGACAAGGGAAAAACCTCGTCTTGCATTCAAGTAAATACGGTACTTGCTGCCTTCTACATGCTGCATAACAGTCTTCCATTCTGCTTTGTGTACTTAACCATTCTTACATGGAACACTTCTGGGATACTACGTTTGTCTACACATTACATAATAGATCAAGTTTCAACCACTGAAAAGTAATTGGATGTGTTTTATGCAAAACTACTAGCTGTACTCCCTGATGATGGATGTATAAGGTTTGGAGCACGTAGGAGTTCCATTGTTTTCGTGTAATAATGAATGTGTACATGACAAATTGTGTGCATTTTATTGGTTGATTATTGTAGATTACACTGGGCAAACTAAGCAGTTCAGCAAACACAAGCAATTGAGTAAGACAGAAACAGTTTTATCAAGGCATAACACACACCTGTACCCTCTTAAAAACAGATTCCACAAAAAGTACACAAATAGTAGTAATAGTAGTAGTATATGAATTGGTTTCTGAATATGCTTTAGTTGGGATTTTATAAATAAAATATATTTATTTATTTTATTTATGCATACATTTCATTTGGGTTGTAGACTGGCAGTACACATGTTCAATGTACCATATGGATCTGCTTAGCTGGATTGATTGAGCTGATCTCACTCTTACAAACTGTTGAACTGGTGTCTGTCAGGGTGGGCTGTTGAGCTAGATAACATGGCAGTACCCACACAGAGTCTGAGGGCAGTAAACGTGAATCCTGGTATGTGCATCAACATTACATTACTCTAGTGTCCAGTTATGCCAAACTCATCCTAGAACAATCACATTCATTTGGCCCCATTCAAAACACAATGCAGGTCCTATAATACTATGGCAAAGGAACCCACCTCAACACAACAGAGCGGTACTACATTTACGCAGAATTCTCCAAAAACAACCATCTAAATGATGAACACACCATATCCCCCAACAAGATCTTCGAGGCCCTGCTAAAACCCCAACAGCCATAAAAACCCCCACCCATACCCAACAAACCTGGCCCCTCTCCAAGAGGTCACACCACTGCTTTCCACCCCAACACAGAACGTACCCCCAAACAAAAGACTGCAACAGACACAAACAGTACGAAGCAAACCACATGGAAAGACATCACTCAATACCTACGTAAAGAACACGGTGAATATCTAATGCCAACAACACATAACAAATATTGACAGACTGAAACAGCGAAACTAAACAGTGATCCGATGTAATAACGTAGTTAACGGAAACCAAAACAGTGAACAATAACGAGGTACACAAGGAACTAAACAGCAATGCACAAATCCTACAGCGATACGGTGAACTGATTGGAACAACTTTACTACACGTAACACCACCCTCACGGAAGACACCAGTTGTACGAAGCACACTAAAGACTAAATGTTACCATGAAAGTTCCACAGTGACCAACAAGTACAGTGCCAGCAGGTAATGGGATACAGTGAATAGCCATACTACCAACCAGTGACAGTGCCAAAAAACCCCCCATAGACTGGGTGAGACATGCAATACTACCCCTACAAGATACACACCAACCAAGAAGTCAGACCATGATAACCTATGAATACACAGAAACCCTAGATACAAGTAAATACTAATTTTCACATATTCTCCCCGTAGCATCCCACACCAATACTGCCTTAGTGTGTCACTAATAATACCCCAAGGATTCCTTACACACTTGTCTTCTCCATCCCCACAGGTGATACTGGATCCACCAAGGTCACACACAGTCCTCTCCACAGAAAACGACCCCAAAAAGGAGAAGAAGGAAGTGACATGCATTAGGCCAGACCCTTATGAAGATATTCCACACAGCTTCCCCAGGACGGGACCCTCATTTGTTCTAAGCTTTGATATTACATGCTTATACCTTTATGTTCTATTTAAGTAGCTCATCCACACACCCAGTATAGGGGTACTATGTTCCAACAGGGGGTTGATGTCGAGATCTATTCATCAACACGCCATCACGCGAATTATATAGAACTATCTTAAATGTTTTGAAAAAACCCTGATGATGGCCACTACTGGCCGAAACATGTAGTTTTTTGGTTCTTAAGAATATGACATCCTATTAGACATATATAGTTGTGTTTTTGAATACATACCCTCTCATTAGTTTATATACACACAATGGGGATGGCACACTTCAAAGTACTCTACAGTATTTTTCTACTATAAAAGCTCCATTACTTAAGTGTCTGTACCTCTATGACTGTGGGAGAAGTCTGGTATTTGGTAAATGTAGGAACAGATTTGTTATGAAAAATTCTCTCAATGTATAGTTAATTCTTGTTGATTCAATGTAATAGTATAGAAATGTAATGCAATTTAGTCACGGATATTTACACTTTGGTATAAATGGATAGTTATTCCTAGGCTGTGAACTATCCCAGCTACTATTAGATCAGGGATTCATACCCCCCACACTTGCTGCCTACTGGTCCTGCCCTAGAGCAATCTAGGGTTTGCCATTCACTCTCGTCGCGTTCTCTATTAGGTACGCATTAAATATATGACGTGTCGTGCAAGGAGTGGCCAGACGCCTTGGGCGTCATTCAAACTGCAACCCAAGCCAAGCCGAACAGAACCGAATCCTACCGCCTGAGTAGTGCGCAGTTTTACGAACGCTCCGTTTATACCTTTTCACCTATCCTGACAGGCTACTCCATTTTGTCCGCTCCGCGTCGCTCTCGTCGCGTCACGTCGCATCGCTCTTGTCGTGATGACTGAGCGTCGCTTTCGTCGATCACTCTCGTCGCGTTCTCTGCGAGGTACGCATTAAATACATGACGTGTCGTGCAGGGATTGGCCAGACGACTGAGGCGTCATTCACACTGCAACCCGAGCCAAGCCGAGCAGACCCGAATCGAATCGGACCGCCTGAGTAGTGCGCACATTTAGTGTTAGTTACAATAACAAATAACAGGGCTCCCATAAACTGATACGGGGCATCGGGACCGTAAGGTCCCAAACCCAATTATAATCAATCATTTAGCCACAAGAATGCTCAACCAATGGGACTGGATTGTGTAGATACACAATCATAGGTGGTTATGCTGTGTGAGGAACCACTTGTGGGGCAGGTCACAGACTACTTGGCTTTACACTCCATCAGACTGGACAGCCAGTGAGCAGAGCCCCACAGCTGTCGGTTAGACAGCTAATGGAAAATTAATGGTCTGCACATCCTGGGTCAGAAGATGGAAACTCCCCACATTCACACATTATGTGTCAGTTCTGAGAACCCAACCTCCACATGTGGGGCCAATGAAATATGAATCTGCTCCTTAGGAGTAACATGCCACATGATAGCAGCAAGAAATTAACCCCAAACAGCAACATGTCTGACTTTTCTATTAATTTCCAAAACAGTATACTTTTATGCCATATAGCAGCAGTGACAAAAGAAGTTAATTTCTTCAAGCAGCTCTTCTACCTGCTGGTAAGTCTTAGAAAATATATAAATAGCAAATTAGAGCAAAACAAATGCATAAATGAAAACGTATATGTAGAGGAAACTGCAATGTGTCAACCACATGTTAAATAGTCGGCAGTTCAATGAACTGTATAATAGGAAATGAACTGAACAAACTGTATCACAAGCTGGTAATTTTTGAGTCAACCCTCGCTTTTTAATCTCAGTATGCGTTACAACTAACTTCTGTTGCTATCTGCAGATTTTACCATTATTGTAACCACTGGGATGGACATTGCAGGAGGCAGACACACCATCCCTCCATTCTGTTTAGCCCTCCACCCAGCCTAATCACCCCATTTTTCTTCTTGTGAAATGAAATTTTGAATTCATAGTTTAACATAGTTTCCAAGTAACTTCAGAAACAAACATAACTTCTGAATTTAATAACTCAAGTTCACAATTCCAAAACTTTAACTCACATAGTAACAAAAAAAGAGCAGTAAGGAGTGATCATCAAGTGAAACTGCACCTCAGCCATAGGACTTAAAAATAAAAACTTTGACTGGAAGAGTAAAGTTTGGATGCAAATGTCACAAACAAATCAAGTGTATATTTTACCTACAACATGTGTTGTACTCTTAAAGTTGTACTTTACCAATGACATTGTTATGTTGTGACTATATATGACCTTTGTGTGATACGTACTGCATGAAGATGGCCGAACCATGGAGTTACCTCTTATTTGAACAAGTGCAATAAGTTGGAAATAAACATACTTAATATTAAAAAGATATGTCATTAATAAATTATGTACCAAAATGGTCCGGTAAATCTGTTACTGATTTAATTACTTTCCAAACTGTTGGCTACAGCAGAAAGCAGTATCAGTTAAATATCCCACATACAGATCACAGACAAACTCAGTTTCATGGGGGTAACAACTGCCACAGAGTTACAAAAATTAATTTAAAAACTTCCTACAAATGTCTAATTCTGTGATAGTTAAAAAAAAAACTGTATGTGATTACTGTCAGTTGGATCTGGTACATGGATATCTACATAGTACTGATGGACACTTTAAAACAGTTTATGACACATTTTGGTTTCAATAACTGATCTAAAGTATGTAGTGGTAAGGACCCAACCTTTATTAAGATCATATGCACATTTGTGCGATGGCAATAACGACAATAAATCTGTAAAAATGTTTGATGTACAGTGGTTTATCTAGCACCAACATCAAGCTGAAGATTTTGTATGGTCATCATGTAACTTCAAATTTTATAAAAATAGTGACTCCAATCAATATTTTCCTACATTTTTAAGATGACCATGACAAAAACTTTCAGGGTCCTCATTAAAATTTGGTAGTGTCACTTCAGCCTCAGAAGTTTTGTGGTTACCATGTGTGTATAACGTTTAAAAGGTAGGCTGACCTTTGTTGCCATTCGAAATCTCATAAAAAAAAGTCTATATCTTTTCCCAAGTTATGAATGCAATGTTAATACAGGCAATAAGTACCATCTCACAGACCAATTGCCAGTCTCTCCTGCCTTCAGAAATGCACACACTATGATGGCATGAAAACTTTAAAAAGATTCTACCACCTACCAACATATTTAAAACGAACAGAAGAGTAAGTTCTCAATAACCTAGGAATCAAAAAAAAAAAAAAAAAAAAAAAAAAAAAAAAAAAAAAATAGATAAAAAAAAAAAAAAAAAAAAAAATCACCAATTGGATGATTTACCTGTTTGGACAGCCAACAAGTAAGAGGTGAATTCTTTCAGTGAAGAGTAGTGCTAAAAGAACCTTTATGTGTGCAATTCACCTGAAAAAAAACTACAAAATTCCTTCAACGTAACATAACCTAATTTGTAAATTATATGTTTTATAAAAACAATATAACACCCACACCCATTACAAAAACCTAATGAAGGTTAAGTTGGTGAAAATGACTTTTATTTTTACATGCCAAGTTTAATTCTGAGAAATCACAAAGTAGTAACTTAAAACTACATTGTAACAGCGGATACACTGCAAAATCGTGTAACAGCACCTCATTCACAAACACCAATATAAAAGTAAGGGTTTAAATCACTTCCTTTAAAAGCATACAAATGTAATAAGAGATCAGTCTTGACGCAACCTGTAAAAGACATATCCCTGGGAGACATTTACATACAGCATGTATATTCATTCTCCCTAAATGGTACACACGATACCTTTCAAATTTCATGCACAAACACACCGATGTGCGTAAGTAAAACAGAAGACACCATGAACTGCAAATCTACAAATCACAACATGGAGAATAAACATAAATCTCTGTCAAACTTACCCAGAATTAACTGAACTCTAATTTCACACTTCTCGGCCAATCAAATTATGACTATGGAAACTATACACAAACACGAAAACACAGCACGTGATTACATTACAGTAAAGTCTCAACATGTACGTTCCAAAATGCAACCTCAAGTGTCAAACAGCACAAGACAATATTGTACCTTTACCATGTTTCGAATTCGCTCCCGGCAACTATTACCTACAGCGTAAACAATACTGATGATTTCCCGTCGAGCACGGTGATAGTATCTTCCAGTAGAGTTCTGTGTGGAGGAATTAAATGCATATTACTTAGTCTGCTCTTTGTATGAAGTATATGAAGTGTGCAAAATCATACCATGGACACCGTGTAGAATTAAAATTCTAATTATGGAACACCAACATTGTTATAAAGCTCGCTGGTATTTGAGAATAATAAATTCGATTACTGGCAGCACGTAGTACATGCTATATGATCTGTGGTACATACATACAAGTTGTAATCTGTGCATACAGCCACGGATTAATACCTTCGTACAGCCGCATGTGGTGACACGTCCAATACTCACTGTAATGTGCACAACAAAATTCTGCAAAATTGACATATACACATGCACGTGCGCGTGTAAACACATGAACGTGCACTTACATATATGTTGGGTGCAAAAATGAAATACAGCTTTTTGAAACGCAAGCTGTAATTATAAAAATATTTATGCCCACTTATGAGAAACAAGGTTTAATTAACGATGGTTTAAGTCAAAATAAGCAAGAGTGCTGACTATAAACAAAGATGGGAAGGAAAATAAATGGTATTGAAAGTTATAAAAATATATTTAGCAATGTTGTTACAAAGGAAAGATGCATGCAGAATCCATGTAACCAGCATGGAACTGTTGAACAAACGCAACAAGAACGCCACGATCAACTCATGTACGTCCGGACGACGTCTAACATCCATCCACCAAGGAGCCAGGTTCAGTGAGTTCAAGCTCTCAACACACTGAAGGTACACATCACCTATGTACTGTACATGGCTCACCGACACATCATAAGCGCTTAGCCTGGTTAACATCGCGGCCCACACTATGACCAGAACGCTAACACGGCGGAATACGTAAGCACACAATACCTGCCACATGCTTGAGGATAACGATCCACACGTTCAACACGATCATACGATCCTCACCAATGTTTTAATTAACGTTTTATTTACCACATTTTATAATTAGCATACTGTAAACCATGGGATCCCATAGGAAATAACAACTGACGTACCTTGTGTGATACCATATTTTATAAACCTGAAGATGACCCCAAGGGGTCGAAACATGTAGCTTTGTTAATTGTTGCATAATTTTAACTTTGCACCACTGTGTTGTGTACAACGGACAATAAATAACCATTGTTGAAGTACCACTGACCTAGTGCAAGCCTGCGCGGTATGAACTGTTGCCCTGCAAATGTCACCCCTGATGACCATCCATATTGATCAAAATGTGTGGATCCATTAAATGTTACTAGAAAATGGTATGTGTAACATGATTGCTTTATTGTATGTGGCATTTAAACAATTTTTAAGAGTGTGGGCTTTATATATGGCAGGTTTAGTGATGGCAGAAGTGTTTTTAAGTATGATTTATGAAAAGGACAAGCTGGTCTGTATTCAAGATATACTATTTACTGCCCTCATGCAATGAGTATGACAGGCAGGTTCAGTACACACAAAGTACATTCCAAAAACCTAATTCACCTAATTCTCTTTTGCTCCAGATCTAAAGAGTTCTACACATTACTACTCAGAAATGAATTCTGCTTGTTTAGGAAGTTGCTCAAGAACAGTTTATGAGCCCTATTATAGGTTTTCCATAGTCAGTTATCATAATGAACACAGCAAGTACCCAATCAGTTGAAATGGATGAGCTTCTGGGCACAAATATGAGGAAATGAGAAGGAAAGGTATGGTTATACAGTAATAAACATTTTACATGCCACTCCATAAACACGTACACAGTTGTTGCATTTGGTGAAAGTTAATAAGCCAAGGTATCAAAATAGTAAGTTGGACTGCACTGTAAAGAAATACACCCATCCACTGCAACATCACTTCCTCTTACTCTGGTTTGACTTGACAACAGGCTGCCTCCTTTCTTCGAAGTATGTGTATGATCTCAGGGCTGCTTCCTTGCTTCTGTGGCTTTCGTTATTTTCAGAGTAGGAGAGCGAGACTTTGGAGTTAGGGCTTGGTATGAGTCAACTTTTGGGTTAAACCTTTGGGCAACACATAGGAGTTTGAGCATGAGTTGCAATTGAGTTCTCTAAAATGTAAGAATGATGGCTGGGACGTGGCATGTTCCATGCAGAAGGAAAAATAGAGTTACTTATGCAATGGTGCAAGACTTCAGAGGACTTTACATGAAGTCTATCAACATATAGCAATACAAAGAACCTGACTGCATTTTTTTTTATGTGAACATTCCCATCAATCCTGCTGTCAGATTGTATGCTTAAACACATTCATCATGTTGGTAGAGAAGGTGATTTAATTTGGCATTTGTCTATTACTTGGGGAACATTATGGAAATTGTATCCTCTTTCCTTATTCATTTGCTATAGCAGTATGAAGGATTTTTAACTATTTCTTTTAGTCATGTGGAGATAATGAAAATACTGATGGTATGGCTTTTCTTGTTGATACAATAACCTTTTCATATATAAAGTTCCCAGTAGCATTCTTTGTAGTTTAATAAGCATACTTGCAGCCTGTCTGACATTCAGTCATGTGTGTGAAGTTGCAAAGCTACCATTAAGTAACACCTGTTTTTTGAAGTGAGGTCTTGTGCTGTAACACTTTGAAGAAAAGTTCAGTCCGTTTATACACTGTGCCCAGTTTGTTAACCTGTCAGTCATTTAACTAAGCAGGCACTAAGGGAATTAACATAAAAAGTCACAATTATGCATCACACCATAAAGACATATGAGGGGAGTGGAAGTAAAGACCAACATTTCTTAGTCTCTGCAGTGGATAAACGTGAGTGGC
>Ga0123353_10012539_pt1 | contig 12062 bp, 7 predicted proteins | sample TergutLab28metaG_3_FD_92763 | JGI IMG/M metagenome (GOLD analysis project Ga0123353, IMG submission 92763) | Labiotermes labralis P3 segment gut microbial communities from Petit-Saut dam, French Guiana - Lab288 P3 | ecosystem: Host-associated > Arthropoda: Insects > Digestive system > Gut ... | reverse complement strand
CTCACTCCCGGCGACAGGGCCGCATGCATGAGCCTTGCGATAGAAGGAATACAAAGCGGGCTTTCATATTACACTGGCAGGGAATCTCACAGCGGTATTGTACATGAGTTTTTGCGATTAATTACGGAATTGCGCCAAAGCAACGCATATGAGAAAAAGCTTGCTGCGGCAATCAGCAAGCTGCCGTTCGGTGATTTTTTTCGCAGAAAGCTAAGTGATATAAGCCTCATATCCGGCACCTATGACGCGCTGTGCTCAAGGTCTTTTCTTGATGAAGAAACACTTTTGGACAAGCTGTGCGAACACCTGCCCTCATCCCACATGTTTAAAGATGATTTAATTGTGCTAAACGCTTTTCACGGTCTGACCGGACAGGAAATGAAGGTTTTTAAACATATGTTACGTCAGGCAGGGGATGTTGTCTTTCTGCTGTGTACTGATTTTTCCGATCTGTCTGACGACCCGGCAGACGCATTTGCGCATACGAAAAACACAGCTCATGAATTGCGGCGGCTTGCAATGCAGATAAGGGTGCCGTGCAAAATTAACAGCCTGCCATTAACAATTAACAATGCGGCACCAGCTTTGCGGCACCTGGAACAAAATTTATTTTACCGCAGCGCCGTACTATATGAAAAGCCCGCATCGGAAATAACCATCCATGCATCGCAATCATTGAAGGAAGAATGCGCCTGGGTTGCGCTAAATATCAAAAAGCTGGTGCGGGAACAAGGCTTGCGCTGCAACGAAATCGCTGTAATCGCCCGTGACAGCACGCCGTATGAAGCGCCCCTGCGGACGGCTTTACGCTCCTGCGGGCTACCGCTTTATCAAGACAGCCGACAGCCAATTGCAATTCAGCCTTTGCTGTTGATAATTCGTGCAGCGCTAGATATCTGCGAAAATGGGTTGCGAACTACCAGCATCATGCAGTTTCTAAAAACAAATCTTACAGCTTTGAATATAGAAGAGGTATCTCTGCTGGAAAACTATACCTTTATTTGGCGGATTGACGGTGCGGCATGGGCAAAGCCGTTTACACTGCACCCTGACGGCCTTACAAACCGCCCGAACGACAATGCGGCCGAGCGCCTTGATATGCTGGAAAATTTGCGTCAGCAGGTTATTATACCTTTAATCACCATAAGGAGCAAGATGAAAGAACCGCGCAATGGCGAGGATTTATCCCATGCTATATGGGAATTGCTGGAAGATTGCGGAACGGCAAACGCATTGCGTAAAGTTGTTGCAGAACTTCGCGTGCAGGGCGAGGAAGTTCTTGCCGAGGAGCAGGCACAGGTTTGGGACAGTCTGGTTGAGCTGCTTGACCGCTTCGCTTTGCTTATAGAATACCCCGCACCGGTTAGCAGACTGCGCGAATTGTTTTCTTTGATGCTGGAGGCCGAAAGCATAGGAACAATCCCTCAGGGGCTAGACGAGCCTGCCATAGGAAGCGCAAACCGTATGCGCTTTTGCCAGTCGCCCAAGGCAGTATTTGTGCTTGGCTGTAACGCGGGAGTTTTTCCGCTTGACGATAGCGGCACAGGCTTGCTGACTGCTGCCGAGCGTGAAATATTGCAGAAGCTGGAATTGCCCCTTTCGCCCTGTGGGGAGGCACGCCAGGCGCAGGAGCGCTTTTTTGTCTACCATGCCTTAAGCGCCGCACGCGAGAGGCTCTATCTTACATACCGCACACAAAGCACCGACGGCAGTGAACTGTTGCCCAGTGATTTTATCAGCGAAATCCGTACTATGTTCCCGCAGGGACTGGGCAAAGATGATGATGAATATCTTTTTGCCGAAAGTCCGGAATTTGCTTTCAGTGAACTTGCAAAAAAGCGGCGAAATCCTGACGATATGTCGGCGGCAATCCATGTGGTGCTGTCTGAAAAAAAAGACTGGAGCGGCAAGCTGGCCGCGCTGGACAGGGCGGCAATCCGAAAACCCTTTGCTCTTACAGAGCAAAATGCAAAATCACTTTTTGGCAAAGATTTACGCTTTTCGGCAAGCAAGGCAGAGAACTATGCACGGTGCCCATTTAGTTATTTCTGCGAATATGGTGTCAAGGCAAAGCCACGCCGCCAGATAAAAATTGACCCCCTAAGCCGGGGTAACCTGCTTCATTATGTGCTGGAAAAGCTGTTTAAAGATATAGGCAAGGAACGTCTGCTGGAACTTGACAAGCAGGACTGCTTGTCTGTTGTTCAGGACAGCATTGAGAGTTATCGTAACGTAAATTTGGATGGCTTGGAGCATACTATGCGCCTTGCCGCTTTGCTGGAACGCAACGCACATACGCTGTGCGAGGTGCTTTGGCGATTGCTGGAGGAGCTGCGCCAGAGTGAATTTACGCCTGTTGGATTTGAAGTTACTTTGGGTGGAGATGGGCTTCCAGCCTATGAATTAAATCTACCCGTTGGCGGTAAAATTTCGTTTACAGGCAAAATTGACAGGGTTGACGAGGCAATTATCGGCGGCGAAAAATACCTGCGCGTGGTTGATTATAAATCAGGCAGCAAAAAGCTTTTAATGGAGGACGTGCTGGGTGGTCTGCAGGTTCAGCTGCTGATATATCTTTTCGCCCTGCAAAAGGCAAATCCCGACTCTAAACCGGCGGCAGCACTCTATCAGCCACTAACGGTGAAGTCAAAGGGCGGACGCGGCGAAGAGGAAATCAGCACTATGCCGTCAGGTTTATTCCTTGAAGACTTAACAATCCTACAGGCAATGGAGCGCGATTTGGCGAAAAAGTATATCCCTGTCGGCATGACGGCGAAGGGCGACCTCAGCAAAACGGGAACGATGAAAGAATTAATTAAAACTCTGGAAGGCTTTGCGGAACTGAAGCAGCAGGTAGACGCCCTTTTAATGGATTTCGGTGAGCAAATAACTGCCGGAGCAATCCCAGCGTTGCCAGCACGGGATGAAAGCAGCTGCGCATATTGTGAATATCACGCAGTTTGCTTACACGAGAATGACGATGCATACCGCGATTTAAAAGCAATTCAAGCTATATAAATAAATAATAGTAGCCAACTGCAAACAGCAGTCCAGGCAAAAGGTTTGCGGCCTTTAGCTTAGCGTTAAGTGTCATATTAAATCCAATGGCTAAAATCATAATGCTACCTGTTGCCGAAATTTGTGTGATTAACTCGTCTGTTAGAATATTTTGCAAAAAACCGGCGAAAAATTCAATGCTTCCCTGATAAACTAAAACCGCAAGCGCCGCAAACAACACGCCTAATCCGTAAGATGAAGCCAAAACCATCGCGCTCACTCCATCAAGGATGGATTTTGTGAGGATAATGCTTTTATCATCTCTTATTCCGCTTTCAATGGAGCCAACGATGGACATTGCACCCACACAAAACAAAAGCGCAGCAGCAACAAAGCCTTCCCCAAAATTTGAATTACCATCGCCCTTGCTCAGCTTTTTTTGCAAAAACGCCCCAGCTTTATTTAAACCGCCGTCTATGTTTATAAGTTCGCCGCAAAGAGCCCCTAACGCCAAAGAGACGACTAATAGCATAAAATCGCCCTTTAAAGCACCCGATACCCCAATGACGCATACACACAGTCCAATAGCGCGGGTAATGTTTACCGAGATTTTTTTAGAAATTTTGCTCTTGAAAGTAAGACCTATCGCGCCTCCCAGTAATATGGCGGCAACATTAATCAGTGTGGCAATGATACTATCCACTCCTTCTTAGGTTTAAAGCGTTAAAGCGGCCTTATTATAACATACGGCTTTTGAACTGTCAAACATAAAATATTGTTTTTCATGAGGTAAAGCATGCCGGAAATCAAATGGAGCGAACAACAATTGCAGGCTATCACCGCACAGGGAGGAGCGGTGCTGGTTTCTGCGGCAGCGGGCAGCGGCAAAACCGCCGTTCTGGTTGAGCGCGTCCTGCGGCGGCTGGAGGACACCGAAAACCCCTGCGACCCCGCCGAATTGCTGATAGTCACCTTCACCCGCGCCGCGGCTGCGCAGCTGCGCCAAAAACTCAGCACAAAGCTTGCTGAGCGCGCCCGGCTTAATCCCGACTGCACAGATTTGCGCCGCAAGCTTTTGATGCTACCCAGTGCGCAGATATCAACAATCGACAGCCTTTGCGCACGCTTAGTCAGGGAAAACTTCAATGCCTGCGGGCTTCCTCCAGATTTCCGCCTGTTGGACGAAACGCAATCCCGCGCGCTGGAAGCAGAAACAATGGACGAGCTTTTAAATGAAGCTTATGAAAACAGTATGCCGGAATTTATTGCGTTGACCGCACTTTTTAGCGACACACACGGCGATAGCAGGCTTGAGAGCGCAATATTAAGCCTTTACAACAAAGCACGAGCTAATCCAAACCCCGAGGACTGGCTCCTTAACCTAATTGAGCCTTATAAAGAGGAATACGATCTGCACGAAAGCACCTGGGGCAAGCTTCTTATACGCGAAGCATCTGAAGCACTTAGCTGTCTTCTCGCTCTGCATAACCAGGCGCTTCCACTTTTTAAGGACGAACCCGAGGTTGAATCTATATTCTCAGCGGCATATCTGTCAGACATCGCTCTGCTGACTGCACTGCAAAATAAGCTCTCAAACAGCGATTGGGATGAGATTTGCACAGCCTTTAAATCTATAAAACACGATATTCGCGGAAAAAAGCCCAAGGAATATGACGAATCTCCTTTATTTCAAATGGCGAGCCTGCGTCGTGATAAATGCAAAGCTACATTAAAAAAACTACGTGACAGCATATTCTTTTTAGATGAAAGAACCTCATGGAAGGATTCCTCTCAGCTGTATCCGATTGCATGGGAATTAGTTTGTCTGGCATTGCGTTTTGGAAAAATCCTCTCTGAGCGCAAACGAAAACGCGGCATGGCGGATTTTGGCGACGTCCAGCATTTTGCACTGCAATTGCTAATCGAAAAAGACGGCGAAAAAACAGCGCTTGCCCAATCACTATCAGAGCAGCTTAGCGAAATTTTAGTGGACGAATATCAGGACGTCAACCGTGTGCAGGAGGCACTTTTCCGTGCGCTTAGCCGTGATGAATCCAACCTGTTTTTCGTGGGCGACGTTAAGCAAAGCATTTACCGTTTCCGCCAGGCAGAGCCAGCAATTTTCCTTGAACGCCGCAGGTTTCTCGCCCCATATATTCCTCTTCCACTTCAGAAGGAGGCAGAGGCAACGGACTATCCCAAAGGGGGAAAAATCATTCTTGGGCGCAATTATCGCTCTGCACCCGGCATTACAAGCTGTGTCAACTATATATTTTCTCACCTGATGCAGATGCGTGCGGGTGAAATTGATTATACCGAAGACGAATATCTTATTCCAAACCGAACAGAAACTAGAGACCTTTCCAACACTATGCCTTGTAATGATAATCCCGACGTTATTTTCAGGCTATTGCGTACCGAAAAAGGCGAAGATCGTGATATGCAGCAGGCACGGTATTGTGCAAAATTCATTGATGATTTACTTTCATCAAAACGATTGATTGAAGATGGCGGCACTCTACGCCCAATTGAACCGGGAGACATTGCAATACTTATGCGTTCACCAAAAAAGAAAGCGGCAGCTTATGTGGCAGCCCTCGCACGGCTAGACATACCTTGCTACACAGAACTTTCAGGCGGCTTTTTCAATACAAACGAAATACGCCTTGCCCTTTCGCTGCTGCAGGTAATCGACAACCCTGTGCAGGACATCCCTCTGCTTGCGGTGCTGCTCTCGCCGCTGTTCGGCTTCTCGGAAGACGAAATCGCAGCAGTTCACAATTCGCAGTTCATCATTCGCAATAAAGGCGTTTTTAGCGATAGTTTATACCACAGGGTAGTGACGGCGGCAAAAGAGAATAACCGTTTTGCCGATTTTTTGCGTATTATAAGGCAGTGGCGTAATCTTTCACTAACGATGCCTTGTTCCCTTTTTTTGCGGCGGCTTTTCGATGAAAGCGGATTATGGCCAATAGTTCTGGCAATGAAAAATGGTGCGCGGCGTCAGGCAAATTTGCAAAAGCTTGAGGAGTTGGCAGCGCAGTCCAACGATGCTGAACATCCAGGTTTGTCTGGCATGCTAAGGTTTTTAGAGGTGGTACGCGCACGCGGACAGGATATGGACTGCGCCCCCCTGCCTGCAGATAATAGCGCAGTGCGTTTAATGTCAATCCACAAATCCAAGGGGCTGGAGTTCCCGGTATGTATTGTGGCAGATATCGGCAGGGCTTTTAATACAGAGGACGGTAAAAAATCGGCAGTGTTTTCGCCAGGTGCAGGCCTGGGGCTGAAGCTGCGCGAGGGTGATGCCTTCGGGACGTATCCAACATTACCGCACACCGCCGCCCGGCTGGAGGCACGAGAACTAGACTGTGCGGAGGAGCTGCGCCTGCTTTACGTTGCTGCTACACGGGCTAAAGATTTATTGGTTTTTATTGGAACACCAACTGCGGCAAATACTACACCGGAAGTTTTGCTGGCATCTGCTGCCGCAATTTTACCTGCAAGCGGCCTCTTCCTTCCCTATGCTGTACGCAGCGCAAATTCATATTTGGGCTGGCTTTTACCAGTTATGGCAATTAAAAATGCAGAATGCAGAATGCAGAATTACGATTCGCATTTCAATTTTGATTTAGATTTTTGTATTGACGATATTCCCGCAAAGGAAGATATGCAGGAGGCTGTGTTTGATTTTCCGCCTGCTGATATAGAAGCTGTAAAGATAATCCGCGAGCGTATGGAGTGGGTGTATCCAGTTGCCGCACCGGAAGGTATGCCCGCCAAGCAGAGTGCGTCCTCGTTTGCCAGGGGTGATTACCCCGACAAAGTCGCCGAGAGCCGTCCGATGTTCCTGGAGCAGAAAACCCGCGATGCGGCCCAACGTGGTACGCTGCTGCACTGGGTGCTGGAGCGCTTGGACTTCGCCAAAGCCGTGCAGGATTTCGCTGGCACGCTTGCCGGGATTGACCCCGAGAGCGGTATGGATGCACAAAGCCTGACAGCTACTGAAAAGAAAATGCTGGAAAAATTTATCAAAAGTAATTTGATTAAGCGATATTTAGCGTCGTCTTATCGGCGAAGGGAGCGGCAATTTACTGTGCGTTTACCTGTGTGTGAACTATATACGGAACATGATAACTGCACAGAAAAAATCACAGTAATTGGGTCTGCTGACTGCGTATTCGAAGAAGACGGCGCTCTGGTGATTGTGGACTACAAAACTGACCGCGCCGCGCCGGAAGAACTTTTACGGCGCTATGCCCCTCAGCTGCGTGTATATGCCAAGGCGCTTGCCATTTGTGAGCCGTTACCTGTACGCGAAGCTATACTTTATTCACTTCGCAGCGGAAAAAGCATATCTGTGCCCTTGGATTAGATGAGTTTTATGAAATAACTATTGACATATAATCTCTAAAATGTTAAAATGAAAGGGCACACAGCTTCTTGACAAAGCAAAATGTGCGCACTATTTTGTAATAAGGAGACAACCATGGACCAAATTGTTAACGTTTTTAAAGCGATTATCGACTATCTTATGGAATATTTCAGCTTTGATTTTGATTTTTTAAGCAATGGCAGCGACATGCTGAAAGAGCTTATCGAAACTATCAAGGGCTTCATTCCTTTTGATTTTTAAGTTTTGTGCTGTAAAGGCCGGGTGAATACCTGGCCTTTATTTAGTTGGGAGTGTGTTTATATGGCTATTTATTCCAATGCTCTGGCACCGCAAAAAAAGATTGATGCCGCGGGAATTAACAGGATTTTTATTGGCGGCTTGTTTATTTTCCTTTCATTTAGGTTTAACGGATTTGATGTTATTCCGGATTTTGTCGGTTATATATTTATTTTGTCGGGACTGAATGCACTTGAGGAATACAGCCCATTATTCAAAAAAGCAAAAATACTCGCAGCAATTTCATTTTTACTTAGCTTTAGCTCTATTTACCAGGTGACTTACCCCCTAGGTGAAACGCCAAGATGGCTGTATTTTTACACGCCCACGGTGGGATTAGCGACAATGCTTTTGCATATAGCTTTACATTACTACATTATTTACGGAATAATAGCGCTGGCAGAAAGCGCCGGCAAAGAAAACATTCAATATAATGGACGTATAACTTTTAAAGTTTATTGCGCTTCCAGGGTTATTGGCTTTGCAGTAAACATTTTTGCTTTATTCTTAGGAGCTATGCAGCCGGTTACGTCGGCGTTGATTATTGCTGCCGTTGCAATAGCGTTTATCGTTAATATTTGCTATCTGGTTTTCCTAAGGATGTCATACAACAGGCTGAATAACGCTGAGCATATAGACGTTAAAATCAAAGACGATGAGCATAAAACCAAAAAAATAGCTACTGCTGCGTTATCCGGCTTATTGCTTTTAGTACTGATGTTTTCGGGCGGTTACGCTTATTATTCCCATATGGAAAAAACGTATTTATTTACGCCGCTTAATTTTCCTACGGTTTTGTCGCGTGAATTTCAGCGTGAGCCCACCAACTTTAAAAAGCCTGCCGATATAGTATGTATAGTTTTAGACGATGAAGGTGCCGCTCGTTTTATTTCTGACAGAAGCACCATAAACGAAACCACAAAGTATTTAATCAACAAGCTTTGCGATATACTTGAGCGAAGTTCTCCATCTTACATAAATGATAATCCTCATTTTGGGAGTCTTGGCGGGTTTTTCGGCGATGAATTTTATATTGAACAGGAAGACGAATTGACCGATACTAAAAATTATAATCTGTACTTTACTTTTGACAAAGGCGAATACCTCAGACTTAAATTAAACGATAAAAACAGCGATATAACCGTTAATGACAGAAAATATACTTTAAGAGATGAGGACTGGAGAGACTTGTTAAATTATATTGAGAAAACGTTTGTGATTGATATGGACCGTTAAACTTTTTCTTGCAAATCCTCCCTGCTTGCGGTATAATATGCTGGTATGATTTTTGAAAGGAGTCAAAGCATTGGAAAACACCGTAAAAAAACAACTCAAGGTAAATGCGGTTAACGCCCGCCTTGCCGCTTTAGAGGGCGTTTGGCGCGCAAAATCCGGGCATCCGGGCGGCAGTTTAAGCGCGGCGGATATCCTTACCTATCTCTATTTTCAAGAGATGAACATCAATCCCAAAGAGCCTAAATGGGAGGGGCGCGACCGTTTCGTACTCTCTAAGGGGCATGCGGCACCTGGACTTTATGCCGTGCTCTCTCTGCGCGGATTTTTCCCGCTGGCAGACATGGCAACCCTGCGCCACCCTGATTCTCACTTGCAGGGGCACCCTAACATGCACTACACACCGGGCGTTGACATGTCAACAGGTTCACTCGGCCAGGGGATTTCGGCGGCTGTTGGTATGGCGCTGGGTGCAAAACTCGGCGGCGAAAGCTGGAGGACTTATGTAATGCTCGGCGACGGCGAGCTTCAGGAGGGTCAGGTCTGGGAGGCGGCGATGTTTGCGTCTGCTAAAAAACTTGACAATCTGGTTGCCATTGTCGATAACAACAATCTGCAAATCGACGGCACGGTTGAGGAGGTTAATTCGCCCTATCCGATTACCGATAAATTTGCCGCTTTTGGCTGGCACGTAATAGAAATTTGCGGGCACTGCTTCAGCGAGATTGAAAAAGCCTTTAACGAGGCAAAAACAATCAAAGGCAAGCCTGTTTGCATCGTGGCGAAAACCAGCAAAGGTAAAGGCGTATCTTTCATGGAAAACAACGTGAACTGGCACGGTGCCGCGCCAAACGATGAGCAATATAATCAGGCCGTAACAGAACTTAAAACCGCGCTGGCAGAATTGGAGGGCTAAGCAATGAGTGGAATTAAACTTGCAACCCGCGATGCTTATGGGCAAGCTTTGGCAGATTTGGCTGCACAAAATCCCAAACTGGCTGTGCTTGACGCCGACCTTGCCGCCGCTACAAAAACAGGCGTTTTCGCCAAAGCATACCCCGAACGCTTTTTTAACGCGGGCATTGCCGAGCAAAACCTTGTGGGCGTTGCGGCAGGCCTCAGTACAGCAGGATATACAGTGTTTGCCTCTTCCTTTGCAATGTTTACCGCCGGACGTGCCTTCGAGCAAATCCGCAATACTTTGGGGTATCCTAACCTTAACGTAAACATTGGCGCGACCCATGCGGGAATCTCTGTGGGTGAGGACGGCGCAAGCCACCAGTGCTGCGAGGACATCGCCCTTATGCGCACAATTCCCGGCATGACAATCATTAATCCGGCAGATGACCTTGAAGCGCGCGCGGCCGTGTTCGCTGCCGCTGAGCTTCCGTCCCCTTGCTATCTGCGCTTTGGCAGGCTGCCTGTGCCGCGAATCAATGATGATGATTATAAGTTCGAATTAGGCAAAGCCGTCACGCTTAAAGACGGCAAAGACGTGACAATTATAGCTACAGGCTTAATGGTCGCTGAGGCATTATCCGCCGCCGCCGTACTCGAAAACGAGGGAATCTCCGCCGCCGTGCTCAATATTCACACGATTAAGCCGCTGGACGAAGAAGCTATTCTTGCCGCGGCAGCAAAAACCGGCGTAATTGTCACGGCTGAGGAGCATTCGGTTATCGGCGGATTAGGCAGTGCTGTCGCCGAGTGCGTAAGCGAAAATTCGCCGTGCCGTGTGGTGCGTGTTGGTGTACGTGACACCTTTGGGCGTTCAGGTCCGGCAATTGAAATGCTGAAGCGTTATGGTCTTGACGCAAAGACTATTGCAGAAACGGTACGAAGTGTGGTATAATTAGAAACAAGAGTCAAGGAACAAGAAGCAAGAAAAAATCTTGCCTCTTGTCTCCTGCCTCTTATTGTTTGGTACGGCGCGGTAGCGAAGTGGTCATAACGCGGCGGTCTTGAAAACCGTTTGGGGGAAACTCCACGTGGGTTCGAATCCCACCCGCGCCGCCAGCGGGCAACGCCCGCAGGAAGGTCAAACACCTTTTATTAACTTTAAAAGCACGATTCATCTTGCTTTACATACATCTCTTTTGTCAAACCCTTACAGGCGGCAACGCCCGCAGGAAGGTCATATATATTTCATTAATCCTAAAAAGCACGATTGTGCATTCATGAGTATAACAGGGAGCAATCCATGGAAAACGAAAAGAAGATTTTATCTATGCTTGAAGCTCTAACCGGCAGCGTTTCAGAGATAAACGTTAGACTTAGCGGTATGGATGAGTGCTTCGACGGCATTGACAAGCGCTTTGACAGTATGGACAAAAGGTTTGATGGAATAGACCATCGGCTTGATAAGGTAGAACAAAGACTTGATAAAGTAGAACAAAGGCTTGATAAAGTAGAACAAAAGCTTGACAATGTAGAGCAAAGACTTGATGTTATTGAAGCCGATATCGTAATAATCAAAAAAGACATCGTGGAAGTAAAGACTGACATTGAAGAAATAAAGGAAGAGGCTGTCATTACCAGAGTTGCAGCCAATCATCTTCTTGAGTGGGCGGAACGTGTGGGTGATGACCAAAAAATAGCATTATTCAGTTAATAATTTTACGCCCATGCCATTGCGGTGTGGGCAAAACCTTTTAAGGAGCATAACAAATGAAAAAAATCAAGCTTATAACAGTATTTGTTCTAATTTGCGCGCTGGTATTTGTCGCTTTTGCCGCTTGCAGCAAGAACGAACCGCAGAATCCCGAACAGCCTGAGGTAAAGCCTAACGTTGCAGTCCTTAGAGGTCCAACAGGCCTAGGCGCACTTCAAATTATGGATACGCCTGAAAAATACAACGTTACCGTCTGTGCCGCACCAACGGAAATTACCGGCTTGCTTACATCTGGCACAGTGGATATTGCCGCAATGCCGCTCAACATGGCAGCAAACCTTTACAACAAAACAGACGGCAGTGTTGTAATGCTAAACGTGAACACACGGGGTGTGCTTTATTTGCTTGAGCGCGGTAGCACGGTTAAGTCAATTGCCGATCTAAAAGGCAAGACTTTGTACGCTTCCGCACAGGGTGCAACAGCGGAATTTCTGCTCAATTTTCTGCTGGAGAAAAACAAGCTCGACCCTAAGAAAGATCTGACAATTG
>Ga0123353_10012538_pt1 | contig 12062 bp, 11 predicted proteins | sample TergutLab28metaG_3_FD_92763 | JGI IMG/M metagenome (GOLD analysis project Ga0123353, IMG submission 92763) | Labiotermes labralis P3 segment gut microbial communities from Petit-Saut dam, French Guiana - Lab288 P3 | ecosystem: Host-associated > Arthropoda: Insects > Digestive system > Gut ... | reverse complement strand
GGAGTTAGAATGATGACAGGCGGCGGCAGGCAGTCCGGCGGAACGCAAGGGCGGCAAGGGCAGGGTAGAGTACCTGCGATTGTTATGCGAAATCTGTGGTTTATAAACGGGGACGGAAAACTTGATGTGATGCAGATACGTACAGGTATCAGTGACGGTTCTTTTACCGAAATTTTTCCGGATGATGATTTTGAAGGAATACAGATTATTCTGCGGGAGAGAATATAGTTGCCTGTTATTGAGATGCGCCGTATTAAACGGGAATACCGGATGGCATCATCCAAAGACGGCTCCAATGCCATTGTAGTACGGGCCTTGCGCGGAGTTGATTTTTCCGCGGAATCAGGTGAGTTTGTTTCTGTAATGGGCCCTTCCGGTTCAGGCAAGTCTACGCTTATGAATATACTTGGCTGTCTTGATAAACCGTCAAGCGGAACCTATATTCTGGATGGAATTGAAACTTCAGCATCCAATTCAGATACTTTTGCGTTTATACGAAACCGGAAAATCGGTTTTGTTTTTCAGTCTTTTAATCTATTAACCCGTACCACTGCGCTTGAAAATGTAGAACTCCCTCTTTTTTACCGCCGCCGTCAAAAAAACGAAAGCCGGAATCTTTACAAAACCAAATCCGCCGCCGCACGCAAGGAAAGCGCGATGGCAGCCCTCAACGAAGTCGGGCTTGCGGACCGCATGGATCACTTTCCTTCGCAGCTTTCCGGCGGGCAGCAGCAGCGTGTTGCCATAGCGCGGGCAATGGTAAATGATCCGGCTTTTATTCTGGCTGATGAACCGACAGGCAATCTGGATACGGGAATGACTCTGGAAATAATGGGACTTTTTCAACAGTTAAACAATCGCGGGAAAACAGTCATCATGGTAACGCACGAGCCCGAATTGGCTTCATACACCAAGAGGATCATCACATTACGGGACGGCGAACTTGTTTCCGATAAACCTGTGCAGGAAAGGCGCGATGCTGCGTCCGATCTTGCCCAATGGAAAAAAAACCATGTTCTTCTGTCGGAGGATTTATGAATGTAATTCAGCTTTTGCATACATGCCTTCGTTCTATTTTACGCAACAGGATGAGAAGCCTTCTTACATCATTAGGTGTAATTATTGGAGTTGGATCTGTAATTATAATGGTTGCCCTCGGCGCGGGTTCCCAGCGGGCGATTGAAGAGCGCATTACCGCTATGGGAACAAATTTGCTGCAAATAATGCCAAGACGGCAGATGAGCCGAAGCGGGCAGCAAACAATGATGCGTTTGAATGCCTTTACAAGAAATGATATTCAAAAACTAAAAGAAGAATCCAGTTTCGCGTCCGCGATTTCCGGCGTTGTGCAGACAAACGCGAATGTTTCAGGCAGCGAGGGTAATGCGTCTGTTTCCGTTCAGGGGGTAGAGCCTGATTTTATTATTGCCAGAAACTGGAGGGTAAACGCGGGTTTTTTCTTTGAAGAAGAGGATCTTCTAAATCGCAGCAGGGTAGCGGTTTTAGGCCGTACAACGGCGAAAAATCTTTTCGGCGAAGCCAACGCCGCATTGGGAGAACGGATACGGATAGGTAATAATTATTTTAATGTTATAGGCCTTTTGGAAAACAAAGGCGCGAGTTTTGGAGGACACGATCAGGATGATGTTGTAATGATTCCGCTTGATACTGCAATGACACGGCTTAACAATTCGCGTAACATTAATATGATTATTATGAGCGTTGTAAATAAGGAATATATGGAAGCGGCGCAAAAGGAAGCCGATCTTATTCTGCGTGAATCGCGCAATATACCTTTGGGGGCAAATGCGGATTTTGATATTATGAATCAGGCGGATATAATTGAAATGGCATCGGCGACATCAAGAACACTGACTACATTGTTAGCTGCAATTGCCGGGGTATCCCTTCTTGTTGGCGGTATCGGCATTATGAATATAATGCTGGTTTCTGTAACGGAACGTACCCGCGAAATTGGAATCCGTATGGCGGTAGGCGGGCGCAAGCGGGATATTCTTTTGCAGTTTCTTACAGAGTCGGTAATATTAAGCCTTATGGGAGGGCTTCTTGGAATTGGTATGGCCTTTCTTGTCTGCCATGTTTTAACAGTGATGGGGATTCCTACAGCCATAAATCCGCTTATTGTCGCCGCCTCGACTCTTTTTGCCGCATTGGTTGGAGTTGTTTTCGGTTACTATCCGGCGCTTAAGGCCGCAAGGTTGTATCCAATAGACGCATTGAGGTATGAATAATATGAAAAGACCGGTATTTTTGCTTTGTTTGTTTTTATTTTCGTGTTTTGGAATATTCGCGCAAACACTCAATCTTGAACAGGCGCGTGTATTGGCTCTTGCGAACTCGCGTTCACTGGGAAGATATGAACTTGCGATACGCAGCAGTATTCTTGATGAAAGGAATCAATTGTACAACATGCTTCCTTCGGTTTCCGCAAGATACGACGCTTCTGTAAATTATCTGCGGAATTGGGAATTTGTAAGCCCCATTGATACATTTACATCGGGGGCAAACTTTTCAATAACGCAGATAATTTTTCAAGGTGGGAAAAGTTTTATTCAAAAAGCAATCAGTTCCATTGCAACGGAGAGCGTACGAAAAGACGCGCTTGCCGAATACTTCAATGTGCTTGATGCTGTAGATAATGCGTATTATGCGGTACTGGAAGCGCAGGCAACTCTTGAAGCCGAAGAAGCTTCGCTGGAGGCCGCCGTTTTGAGTCTTGCCATAGCGGAGGTCAGGGTTGTAAACGGAATAATTAACCGCGGCGATTTTCTTAAAGCTCTGTCAGACAAGGAATCGCGGGAAAATTCGCGTAACCAGGCGCGGCGCAGCCTTACTCTCAATATTGCAAGATTAAGGGCGCTTACCGGCCTTACAACAATTCCTGAACTTGAACAGATCGATTTTAGCGCTTACGAAGATTTGCTCTTTTTTCTTTCCGGCATTTCTGATGAAGAAGCCTCTTCTTTATTTGAAGATTTTTGGATTATTATTACATCTTCCAATCCTTCGCTCGCGAAAGCCGCGCTTAACAATCAAAGAGCACAAAGAAACCTTTTACTTGCAAAGAGGGATTTCGCTCCTACGGTAAGCGCGACTGTTTTTTCGACAGGATTAAATTATTCAACTGCCAATGGTTTTAACACAACCAGTACGGGGGGCATTACAATCAGCGGAAGTATACCGGTTGATTTTTGGGTTATTTCAAACAGGGTTGAAAAAAGCAGAATTGCCCGTGATTCCGCCGCGCTTGATTACATAGGCGCGGAAAGTTCACTGGAACTGGAATTGCAAAGCGCTCTCTTGAATATATTCGCGCAGGCAGGATCGGTTCTTTCTTCGCGCCGTTCCCTTGAATATACGGAAAGGCATTTTGAATATGTGATGGAACGTTACCGTCTTTTGCAAAGTTCTGTTTCCGATGTAAGCGAAGCTACGTCTCTTTTTATTAATAGCCGGAACAATCTAAACCGCGCCAGTTTTGCTTTTTTACAGAGTCTTTCCCGTCTTCGTTCCCTGTGCGCGTTGGAAGATGAGGATGAACTTATAAAAATACTAAAGGGCGATTTCCTTTAGCCGGTTTATAATATCAAGGTGTTGTGTGCAGGCTTCTTCGCATTGTCCGCAGGCCGTGCATTTTGCAGCGCCTTTTCTTTCCAGACTCCAGTGCCATAAAAGCCGATCTCCAATCGGGTCTTTGGATTTTTTGTTAAGCAATTTTTGATTATAGGCATCCATGTATTCGGGAATTGGAATCTCTTGAGGACATCCAAGGCAGTATGCACATCCTGTGCAGATACCTTCGAATGAACCGCCCGCTTTCGCCTTAACTTCTTCAAGTTCAGCGAGTGTACGCGGTTTGTAGTCTTTCATCGCCTGCAAGGCTTCATTTAAGTGTTCTATTGTATCAAAGCCGACAAGTGTATTTGTAATTTCAGGATGATCCCAAAGAATACGCAATGCCGCGGCAACAGTGCTTTCACCTTCCCGGCGGATAAAATTAAAAAGTTCAGGATGATCCGGAATAACTCCTCCGCCAAGCGGATTCATCACTACGGCTCCAAGTTTATTTTCCCTGATTGCATCAAACGCTTCCTGTCTGGTTTTGAAATTGTAGGCTGAATAACCAAACAGGATACCTTCAAAAACATTTTCCATTAATAATTCTTTAATTTCATTTTTGATCAAATGGCTGGAAATACAAATGTGCCGGATAAGCCCTTCTTCTTTTAATTTTCTGAAAGTTTGCAGGATACCGTCTTTTTTTCTTTTTTCCCAGCCGTCTAAACTGGTAATACACCAGATATGGTAAAAATCAATTGCCGGAATATCTAAGCGTTTTAACTGCGCTTCGATTTCTTTTCGTATCCCGTCCTCTGTGGACTGGAATGTTTTGGTAGCGGAATAATACGGCAGGTTTCGCTTTCGCATTTCGGCAAAACCCTTGCCAAAAACAGTTTCGCTTCTTGTCTCGAAATATCCGGGCGCGGTATCAAAATAATTTATCCCGCCTTCCGCCGCGGCTATCATCATGCGGATACATTCATCATGATCATCAACATTTTTGAACCTCATCCCTCCAAATCCAAGGAGAGAAATTTTTTCTCCGGTTTTGCCGTATTCTCTGTAAATCATGTCTGCCCCTTGTTACGCGTCTTGTTCCTCATCTCCTCCCGGCGGGAAAATATACAAATCCGGTAACTTAAACGTACGGTTCAGAGTATAAGAGTGAGGAGTATGAAATTTACTTGTTCCTATAATACTGAAATAATGATTTAACGGTTCAAAATCGGGGGACCTTACCTTTATTGTAAATTTAAATTCTCTGGTAGTTTCAGGAGAATCGGCAATTATAGGCGCAGGCCAAAAGTTGAAAGAGCCTGGAGTGCTGGCAATCATGGTGTAGGGGTTTTGCCAGTTGGCGTTCCTCATTTGGACAAGTTCGCCGTCACAGTAAAGCGAAACATCAATGCTCGCAACCGGTTCAAAACTTACGCCATTGTAGATACGTCCGGCAATGGTTGGAATATCAAATAATGGATGGGTTATTTTATTTTGATTCACTGCAGTCCCGTCATGAGGGGCTGTTGGCCGCTGGTTGTGGTTTACCAAACGAATACCCTTGTAAACAAGCGATGAAATATCCGCTTCCATCTGCTGGTGTTTTATACTGCTCGGATCAATCCTTGTAAAACCGCGGTTTGATACCATGTACTGCGGCTCAATACGGTTAAGAGTATAACAGATTGTATCGACACGGCACTGATAGCACAGACAATAATTTTCCGGATTACCGTTTTTTTCTATTTCTTCAAAAATTTTCTGAACTGCCTGAACTACGACATCTTCGCTTGTATTATGAAATTCCATTATTTACCTCCCTGGTCAGTACCATTCTTATTATATCATACGTTTTAGAAAAAGTCTTTAATCTGTCTTTATATTTTTGATCTATGAATATTCTTACAATATACAGTGTTTTTATGAAAGCGTTTACTGTTTCTGTCTTAAAAGCGCTTGAACTTTCACTGAAACTGCACCCTTCGTCAATAACAAAAAGGCCGGTTTCAAATGAAATAGGCTCCGGTATATCTATAATTAATTCATCCCCTTTTATATTAAATCCTTCCTTGCTTAACTCGGAGGCAAGCTCTTTTTCCATCCGCGCCCGGCTGGAAATATCCCTGATTGCTTCCAGATTAACCTGTTCATGGGGAATTTCGGCTGCTGTTGTGAAAATCCTTCCTTCCCGCACGGCTTCCACCAGAGGATTGCCTGTTTTTTCTCCAAGGAGAAAAAACAGGCTTGTGTCATCCAGATTATAAAGCTCATTTGCTGTTATTTTACTGGAAAGAAGGCCGTCTATCAGGGCTTTTTTTACCATTGCCGTAGCGGCGCGTACCTGACGGTGCCAATATACAGTTCTGTACATAAGATATTTTGAAAAAAGAACGGATTCAACATTGGGAATCAGGCGGGAATCAATATCCGCGCCTCTTTCTTTGCAGGGGTGCAGCCTTGAAAGGATAAAATCAACATCCTGAGCGCCGTAAGGAACTCCGCAATAACGCGCGTCCCTGTTCAGGTAATCCAGTTTATCAGGATCGAGGGCGCCGGACAGGAGTTTCCGGTAAAAAAAAAGTTCGTCCGTGCCGCCGGGCATTTCCTTGTCCACTATGGCGGCTGTAAATTCAGGGTCTGCGCCTGTTTTTCCTACAAGGCTTTTCATGGGTTCTTTCAGGATAATAGCGCCTGTAAGGCCTTCATGGGAGGTAAGGGGCAGTTCTTTCAAAGAGTGGGTATAGGGGAAATGCCCAAGATCGTGAAGCAGACAGGCGGCTAAAAATGATTTTGTTCCCTCGATACTAAGCCATGCGGAAGCGCCGCGTTCAACAAGGTTTTGCAGAAGCCGTCTGCCAAGGTGATAGACACCGATGGAATGGCTTGCACGGGTATGGGTAGCTCCGGGATAAACATGGTATACAGGGCCAAGCTGAATAATTCTGTGCAGTCTCATGAACGGAGCGGATTCTGTCAACTTTGCTTGATTCTCTGTCATATAAATATGGCCCCATAATACATCTCTCACAGGGTGAGTTGTTTCTTCTGTTAATGAAGCTTCTATTGATTTTTCAATTGATTTTCTCATGCGCAGATAATTATAGAATAAATTAATTAATTTTACTATAATATAGATTAGATAAGAGGGAGTTAATGCTTGTGAAAAATATTCGTATATTTTTTTGTATCAGTTTGTTTTTCATACTTGCCGGAGTCTCCGGGGCTCAGGAACAAACGCGTGGTTCCATCCCTGAGGAACTGCTGCGGCCGGCAAGGGGGGAAGCTCCGCGTTTTCCGGTGGATACAGTAATTGGCGAGCTGGGGCAGGGCAGGGCATCCGCCGCCGCTTTTGCATTTGCCAATTCAATTTGTACAGGTCTTTTATCGGGGCAAATGGGACATGCTTCTCTTGCTGCCATTAATCCTGTTTTACGGGAAAGATATTTATACATGCTTGCAGGGATTGCCCCGCGTAGTTTCAGGCTGGGCGGCGGAAGAGAAGAAGCGGATGGAGCTGTTTCATTTTTAGTCAGGTTTATTGGAAGGGATCATGGAATTACAGGAGAACTTTATATCAGATATATTGTAAGGCAGATTACAGGTAATGACGGGGAAATAACTCAATCGGGAAGATGGGCATTCGAAGACTTAATTCTTGAAGATGCTAAAAGCCGCGATCAGGAAATGCAGGAACCATTGCACATTCTTAATTTTCTGCCCTATCAAAGGTTTTTTTAAGGATCAATTATGGCGACACGCGTTGGACGTATTGAGAAAGAATTTCTTCTTAATGCGATATATGAAGAAAAATTGCCCATAATGTATGTCAAAGACAGAGTCGAGTACGTTCTGACTCTTGAACGTCCGGCAGGGGAAGATCTGGTTTTCCGTCCCGGCAGATCTCTTGGCAAACTTAAAAATTATTCCAAACTGCCCTTGTTGTTTAACTACCGCGGACAGGTTATAGATTTTAACGTAGAAGTTCTGGCGCAAAAAGATGATCTTATTTTTTGCAAAGCGCCGGATGTCCTGCATAAAAACCTTGATCGTAATTATTTAAGGGTCGGCGCTCCATCTGATCTAAAAATCCGTTTTACTTTCCAGGGAGATCGATATAATCTTGCGTTTCCCAAAGTTAATGAATATGAAAAAATCAGCTCGGAAGATTTAGTAAGAAGCCTTGATCCAAAGAATTTTTCAGGACTGGTAAAACAGATAACAGGCTCGCTTAAAAATTTCGCGGACGGATTTAAGATAGTTAATTTTAAGGACAAAAAACCGGAAACAGTTGAAGAAAGGCTTATCTCCGAAACTGGAAAAACTTTGTTTATCCCTTCTACAGTCGGGTTTCTTCCAAAGACAGATCCTTATCCAAAAAAACGGATAATAACAGAAGAATTATTCAAACGTTATCTTGAAAGTACGGGCGTAGGCTCAACTTTTCTTGATGAAAATTGCGCGCGTTTCTTAAAAAACAGATTTGAAGACGGTATTTTTTCTGATGCATGGGTGCCAATTCTTTTTCATGAATATGTTATCGGTTATATTCATATTTGGATCGACAAACAGGCAAGACTTCCATTTGATTTTAGCGTGCTTGATAAAGTATACCAGTACGCGAAAGTGCTTGCATTTTCACTTAAGGAAAACGGATACTTCGAATACGGCAAGGTAAATAACGAACCTTTTGAAGGCAGGGTTCTTGATATAAGCGCATCAGGGCTTCTTTTTGCATATCCGCATGGTTCAAGTCTTTTGGGGACTCTTTTGGTTGGCGCCGATTTAACTGTAAATATTGACGCGCCAAACCGTTCCATAAATGTAGTCGCGAGAATTGTACGGCGCTTCAAAGACAGGTCTGCAGGATATTTCGGCTGCCGGTTTTTGGACATTGTTCCGGAAGATATGCGTTTTCTGTTTGAACATTTATACGGAAGGCAGATTGACGACAGAGACGCGAATTTTTTAAGCGGACAAGTTTAGTCTTATTACAATAGTTGTTCAGAAACAGAAGTTCCCGAACAACTATTATTACCTTTCCAGTTTACGATACACATACCTGTGCGGGCTGTCAGCCGTGGAGCCGAGTTTTTCCCGCCGCCACAGCGCATATTCAGACCAGTTGCCGTCATACCAGACTATTTCGCCGTCTTCAAAGGCAAGAATGTGCGTAACAATGCGGTCAAGGAACCAGCGGTCGTGGCTGATTACAAGGCTTACTCCTGCAAAGGTATCAAGCGCGTCTTCTAATGCGCGTAATGTATTTACATCAAGGTCATTGGTCGGCTCATCAAGCAAAAGCACATTTGCGCCTTCTTTTAACATCATCGCGAGATTCAGGCGGTTGCGCTCTCCGCCTGAAAGAACTCCCACTTTTTTTGACTGATCCGCACCTGAAAAATTGTACCACGCGCAATAGGCGCGGGAGTTTACTTCGCGCGCACCTGTTCCCGAACCAAGTTTGATCAGATCCTGCCCGTCAGAAAGCTGTTCCCAAACGCTTTTTTCACCGTCAAGGGTTTCCCTCATTTGATCGGCATAACCTAATTTTACGCTTTCTCCAAGACGCAGTTCCCCTGAATCCGGTTTTTCCGTACCTGTTAGCAGCTTAAAAAGAGTTGTCTTTCCTGCGCCGTTCGGCCCGATTATGCCGACACATGCTCCGGGAGGGATTGTGAAATTCATGTTATCAAATAATAATCTGTCGCCGTATGATTTAGAAAGGCCGCTTGCTTCGATTACAAGTTTGCCAAGATGAGGCCCCGCAGGAATTGAAATTTTACTGCTCTGTAACGCGCCTTTGGAACGTTCTCTTTCGTCATCCTGAAATAATTTTTCGTAATGGGTAATGCGCGCTTTGCTTTTTGCATGACGTCCCTTTGGACTCATCCGTATCCATTCAAGTTCGCGCTGTAAAGTTTTGCGGCGGTCGCTTTCTCCCTTTTCTTCCTGAGCCATGCGTTTTTCTTTCTGTTCAAGCCAGCCGGTATAGTTTCCCTTCCATGGAATGCCTTCTCCGCGATCAAGTTCCAGTATCCAGCCTGCGACATTATCCAAAAAATAGCGGTCGTGGGTAACGGCGATAATTGTTCCTGAATAATCGCGAAGGTGCCTTTCAAGCCATGCGACAGTTTCCGCATCAAGGTGGTTGGTCGGCTCATCAAGTAACAGGATGTCGGGTTTTTGCAAAAGTAGACGGCACAATGCAACACGCCGTCTTTCGCCGCCGGATAAATGATCGATTACTTCATCGCCGGCGGGGCAGCGCAGGGCTTCCATCGCAAGTTCAAGGCGGCTGTCAAGATTCCAGCCGTCCGCGGCTTCAATCTTTTCCTGAAGTTCCGCCTGTTTAACCCCAAGTTTATCGTAATCGGCATCCGGCTCGCCAAATGCTTCGCTCACTTTGTCAAATTCCGCAAGGAGCGCGACAAGTTCGCTTGCCCCTTCCGATACAATTTCCTTAACTGTTTTTCCCGCTTCAAGCTGCGGTTCCTGTTCAAGGTAGCCGATTGTATATCCCGGGCTGACAGAAGTTTCCCCCATAAATTCAGTGTCTGTCCCCGCAAGAATTTTTAATAGCGAAGATTTTCCCGAACCGTTAAGGCCGATTACGCCGATTTTTGCGCCGTAAAAATATGAAAGATTGATATCTTTAAGCAACTGTTTTGTTCCGTGTTTTTTTCCGACACGGTGCATTGTGTAAATTATTTTTTTATCATCTACTGACATACAGACAGTTTACCATAATAACAGTAATTTATGCTATAATACGGAAGCAAAATGAAGAACATAAAGATAGTCCGGCTTAAAAAATTTTTATTTTTCTCTGTAATGCTCATTTTTATTTTAATTACAGCTTTTGTATTTTCAATAATTTTTTCCAACATAGAAATAAACGGGCAGATGCTGGAAAGGGCGTTTAATTCAACCGTTAAAAACGCGAATATTTTTGAAGCGGTTTTATATGTAGAAAATTCAAGCGGAGATTTTTCCGAAAGTTTTGGGTACGGAGGGCGGGATATCGACACGCCCATGTGGACTGCAAGCGTTGGAAAACTGTTTACAACAGCCTGTATTCTTATACTTTATCAGGAAGGCCGTCTGTCCCTTGATGATAAACTTTCAATGTATTTTGATGAAGAAGAGTTAAGAGGCCTTCATGTTTACAAGGGGTTTGATTATTCTTTCGATATAACTGTTTATGATTTATTGTTTCAGACAAGCGGTTTGCCGGCAGGTTCAGGCTCTCTTGCGGATGACGATATGCATTTTCCCTTCGCGCGGATTATTTATGAAGTAAAAAAGCTAACGCCGAATTTCGCCCCAAATACCAGAAACAGGGCGTATTATGCCAATATAAATTTCTGGATACTTGGAGAGATTCTGGAAAAAGTTTCAGGCCTTCCCCTTGCCGATATGTATGAACAGATGATCTTTTCTCCGCTTGGCATGAGTAATACTTATCTGGCAGCAAGCGAGGATGATTTTATCCCTCATTTTTATTATGGCAGCGAAAAGCTAGAGCGTCCGAAAAGAATTATTTCAAGCGGCGCTGCCGGAGGGTTTGTCTCGACCCCAAGGGATTTGATGATTTTCAGCAAAAGTTTTTGGGAAGGCGGGCTTTTTGATAAAAATATCCTTGAACAGATTGCTGTTTACAGAAAACTGCTTCCTTACTTTGGCCCGACTTATTACGGCGGGGGATATATGAAAATATCCCTGTTTCCGGGTAAAGGCGAAATAATAGGACATTCCGGCGTAACAGGTTCATTTGCGTTTTATTACCCGCAGATGGATTTGTATTTTACCGGCGATTTTTCCCAGCTTAAAAAACCTTCCGCACCTGTTATGTTTGTTATGCGATTATTGATGACCGCAAGGTAATGGTTAAATTTTTCCATAACTTTTCGGAATTTTTTACCACGAATGAAGAATAAGAATTTTTAACCACAAACCTCACGAACCTGAACTACGCAATCCTAACCTAAATCTCTATAAATCTCCGAGTACTATCAAAGATTTCTAGGGTTAAAGAAAAGATATCGAATCACAGGTTCGATTGGTTTGTGGCTAAAAATTTGACTAAAAAATTTAACTTTTTTCCCATTTCGGTAAAGCGCCATGCACGCTCGCACCCATATAAGGTATAACTTTCTTTTTTGAGGGTTTTATCTTTATTTTTGCGGGGTACTACTTATGGACTCAAATGTTAACAGGAGGCACAAAAATAGTGTGTTTTCCACTCTCTTTTCCACACCGGAAATACTCAGGGAAGTCTACTCAGCTATTGAGGGAGTTGATATTCCCCCAGACGCTATCATCGAAATTAACACATTGTCAGACGTTCTCTACATGCGTCAAATCAATGACTTGTCATTCACAATCGATGATCGAATTGTTGTGCTTATTGAACATCAGTCAACAATTAACGACAATGTGCCTATCAGGCTGCTTATGTACATTGCCAGGGTTTACGAGAAAAT
>Ga0123353_10012537_pt1 | contig 12063 bp, 6 predicted proteins | sample TergutLab28metaG_3_FD_92763 | JGI IMG/M metagenome (GOLD analysis project Ga0123353, IMG submission 92763) | Labiotermes labralis P3 segment gut microbial communities from Petit-Saut dam, French Guiana - Lab288 P3 | ecosystem: Host-associated > Arthropoda: Insects > Digestive system > Gut ... | reverse complement strand
GGCCTGGACAGGACCAGAGGGTTCCAGGAAGTTAAGGTTCCTAGATTTCGTGACAACAGCACAGGATGGTGGTAGGTTGTCAGCCTTACGCACCGTCCGCCGTTACCCGCAGGAAATACTCCTGGTACTCATTTCTGTTAGAGGCTGAGTCGACCCCAGGACCATAGTGCGATCGGAAGGGTTTTATGTCAATGAAAAACCCACTGACACCAGCTGAGATCGAACCAGCGACCTTCCGATTTGTAGCACAGCACCTTAACCACTGTGCCACCGCGGTCCCCCGCCGCTGCAGTAGACCTGCTGGATAATGACTGCGTTATATTGCGTTAACAAACACTGTAAGTATCGAAACAAAGACGTGACATAGTATAGAGAAGTCAGGATATTTCCACATAGCCTGTAACACTTCTGGCGCATTGACTCTCGCGTTTTCCTTACATTTTCAATTCATGAAAATGCGCGTCTCTTAAATGCGCCTCTCTACACTTCAGAGAACATACACTATGCGATTTTCCTACGTCCTAATGATTTACAATCAATCATATTCCTAACTCGTAGGCGTAGAGATATGATGAACGCGGATATTAAGAGTCGACTGCTATATTTTATTATTTGGCGCTACAGCCCCCAGTGGGCCAGGGCCTCCTCACGAGCGTTAAATTTTTTTCGTGGAAACGGCATTAAAAAGATATGCCAATCTAGATACCTCCTGTTTAAAAAAATGATTTGAACATTAGTACACCACTAAAGGACACAAAATGACGCGAAATTAAGTTCCCTAAATTAGAGGTAACAACATGGCTGGCGTGCGAAATTATGAGGCAGAAGCGACTATAGCTCAGCTAACTTTCAGTGTTGAAATCATGTGAAAAAAATGTAACAATCTTGACATTACGCTTTTTTATCCGTGTAGCAGGCTGGCCTGCTAAACGGATACCAGCCCAACCCAGCCACACCGAAACTGCAACACACATCGAAACAAGAACACACGACCAATGTGGTGGTACAATAGAAAAGTCGCAGGCTCCTGATGATGGATGTATTAATGTCCGAAACATGTTGAGCATAGAGGACGTGAAATAAACTTAATAACTAGTGACATCAAGTTGGTCTCTTATTCTTCAAATAACATTTTGAACATTTTAAACAAAGTTTATTCAAAAAAAAATTTATAATTGTAACGCTGCGAATCTTTGAATTTATGCTCGGAAAATATAATGTATAATGTATACACAATGGTGCAGTTGGTTGAACATTGCACTACAAGCCGGAAGTTCATGGGTTCGATTCCCGATGGAGTAATTAGGATCTTTGACCTAATTCTTCCGGCCGCACTATGGCCCTGAGATCGTATTTCCTGGGAGTAAAGGCGGCCGATGTGTAGGGTTGACAACCTTGCTTATTGTGACAGCCTCAAACTCCTGGAGCCCTAACAACCTGTCCAGACCTGTATAGGGATTGCTTTAACTATACGCGTAAAAAATGTTCGGGACATGTCTGTGGTGAATGTTCTGCGACAACATCTCATCGCGAAGGCCTGTGATCGTCTCAAATGAGTACATCTGAGAGTTGTTCTTGTCAGAGTGGAATTTGGATATATTTCCTTGGAGTACTTCAGTTTTCATCTGTTACTGACATGCCACAAATGCTTCGTACCCATTCATTTACCTATTACGGACGCTGTGTAACCATATTAATTGATGTACTGAATAATGCTGCACAGAAACGAAATGAAACAACACAAATGTGCATGTAGAACTAGAAAAGTATACAAGAAGGAAATAATCTTTCATTTCAGCTAGAAAGTTCTTGCATGCGTACAGACCTATAATTTTTCATACCGTATGTCAATTGCGAAGAGAATAAGATAATTTGAGCACTGACGGATTCGCGATAAGATAATCTGCTTCTTTGTTTTTTTTACAAAGAAATCTAGGGTTACATAGCTTTAAGTACACTAAATTTCATATCAGTATTTAACATGTGCTTAGTAAATTCGAGCCCACATCGTTGGTGTACGCTTACCGTGTATTATTTTATTAAATTCTTTGTTCTTTGTCTCAGAATTGGTCACAAAAATCGAAAACCTTAAGCGTAATAAAATGGAAAGTTTAACATCAAATGTATATACAAACATTTTTACTGTGGCACAGGACTGAAACATTCCCAACCCACAGAGACAGGAATATTTTGAACAATACAAAAGTCCAATTCTGAAGTTGCATTATTCCATAGCAAAGCTGGGTTACGTAAAAGAAGAGTCAAAACGAAAGTTTTACGATCTTTGTGCCAGCAATAAACCAAACTCTCCTTCAGACAGAGACGTCGCTCTTTTGTTAAAGAGGGAGCATTCAAACATCTAAAATTTTCAAAACATAACAATGTACCTTCAAAATAAAATAATCGGTCTTGTTTCGTTAAAATTTACCAACATAAATTACATTTCTGTAGCGTCACTAAATTTGTTACACTCAAGCACCGAAAACAACACAAGAAGTTATAGTAACAAGCAGACGAGACCAAAGATGTACAATATACATGCCTATGACTATTAAATTATTCAACAGTGCACAACGGCATAGAGTTCCATTCCATTCCATGCTAACAGCTGTTAGAATTTATTCTAACAGTCAATCACGCCACTTTTAGGATATAATTTCTCTGCACTGAAACATCTAAGGTCATAACACCAGGAAACAAGAACATTATAAAGTTTTTTGGGACGTTACGCTGTGTCATTTGGCAAGCACTCGTATTTTCCGACGTTTCGAAGGTTCCTTAACCCTGAAGATGAAAGTAATACCTTCCTTAGAAACGTGGATAACTACTTGCCGTTCGGCATGGTGTAACGTCCCCTCCAAAAAGTATTGTATATCTTCAGCAACTCCGAACTATAAAACGCCTTCCATTCCAAAGATTTCGTTGTCCTGGGATATCACACTAAGACAAAGGGTAATAAGTTCCCATTGTTTCGAGGGTACGTAGTACTTCCATGTTCAAGAGCTGACATGTTCTTGAAGAAATAATCTTAAGACCTATCGACCTCTAAAGATGGTGGGTCCGATTTACCCATTAACCTAGTGCAATATCCTAGAAGAACAGAATCTTCAAACGTGCCATTACCAAAAGCTGAAAACTCGAATTCTTTCCCTTCCTCTTATAAGAAACAGACCCAAACATACAGTGTTTTTGCGTCTCTCGTCCATTACCAGCCACAGAATACCAAAGTGGTTTCACATCTACAGAAAACTTTTACGCAAAAATAAGAAAACTTTCTCTTTGCGGTCCCTTTTATCTGCTGCCTGACCGCGGTTGTTGTTACAAACCCCCGTAAAATTTCACTCGCTTCTTTACAGTAAACTACACCAGCACCTCAAAGTGTTCCGTTCTTAGTTGTTGGTCGATGATCTAGTGATCACAACCTCATGTAGCATCTGCTCTGTGTTCTTCAGCTACGAATTCTGGCTTCTACATGGAACGTCAACTCTAAACGAACTGAGGTAAGTGTCTCTATCAAATATCTGGCTTGGAACACTCGTGAAAGTTGGCTATACTTCTGTAATGCATCTCTTAAAACACACTTCCGTTGCGTCCAAAGCCTGACGCATGCATCTCGGAGTCATTAAGAGCTCCAGCAAATTCTCACCGGATGAATAATAAAAAGCAGCAACGAATATTTCGGTCCTGTAGACCATAAGACGCAAACATAACGTTGGGGCAATATTAGAAAAGTTTATTTTATTTTGTGAATAAATTTTACTTACTGCCATATTTATGTGGAATATATCATATAGAGGGGGTCGAGAACTATATTTTAGTGCGATTGCTAGTTAACAATCATTAATATTAACTAATTGCATGTGGCAGAGTCCTTCTTTAGAAGGTAATATTTTATCATCTGGTTAAGAAACTCCACGCATTTTATGGAACCGAAGTTTCACTATTATGTTCTTTTCTCGAGCCAGAAAGATCTAGCCCAACGCATGTGAGCCTATTTATTTATGATTTTAAAATATATAAGATTTTAATATTATCTTCTTATCCAAGCAGTCTTGGGACTTCAAAGAAGTGGTATTTTTCTCAGATTTCCACACCAAAATTCTGTACGCATTTATTTTCTTCCCAATTCCTTCCACACGCCCTCCTGTCATTCCTTTTGATTTTATCAAGCTAAAAATATTTGATAACTATCAGGAATTATGAAGCTCCTCTTTATTGAAAAAAATATTTTTATTACTAGCATATTAGTAATTTTCTCTTTAAATTTATCTATGCAAGAATATGTCCAAATTTCATCATATCTCTACAAATTTTATTCAACACCACATTTTTCCCTCTGGTTTATACTAATCGAAATAATTCTATTGACGTATTTAGCTTTGCACAAACAGTGTAACTGAGGCTTCAGATCATAAACGTTAAGCACTGACATCCAGTTGCACCGAATATGTACGATCTGCTGTAGCATAAAGCTGCCGACAGATCCAGCTCATGCAAGGCTGTTGTCTGAATAATGACACAAACTGTTTGTTCGAAACTGGACTGTAGGCAGACAGAACTTGATACACGAATTACATGAATTTCTATCGTATAAAACATCAATTAATTGTGGTTGTTAATATCGTAATTGGTCCTAGGATATTAACCTGTAGCCCCTCCTTGTAGCTACTTGCAGGCACTACGAAATAAAGACACTACAGCACGAAACTCATACATTATCTGATTAAAAATCAGGTGATGAAACTTTGCAAGTGTAGTACAATTTTGTTAGATAAGTTGGGATGGTGTATCACGGGAAGGAAGATGTGATAGGGCTGTATAGTTGCATATATTGGACTCTTGGAGGTCGCATTTAATTTAATCAAGGAAGTTGTAGGGGTTGGAAGGGTTCGTAGAGTTAAGAGAGGGCGGTGGACGGGGTAAAGGAAGAGAAGTGTGGTGGGGATGAAAGGGGTTCTGCGCTAATGCATGAGGTGTAAATGTAGCATAGGTACCCCTACTGTTATCTCTGACCAAAGCAATAAATACTCTGTACAGTCGCCCTAAAATCATAGCAACATATTTCATGGAGTATAAAATTTAATAGCCAGGATGAAAGCTGAAGTTTAGCAACAAACCCGGTAAGGGTGGTAGTGTTACTTGTATGGTACTTACATCTTCATGTTACTCTATTAATCAGCTTCAGCCGAGTAATGTAATTTGTCATAGTCATTCCATATTACCCATTCAAATAATGCTAATATTATTCATATTAAAATACAGAACGAATTTTCCTCTATTTTATTCGTGAATTCAGTAAGTGCAATAATCTTATACGTATGTCATCAAATATCTATTACCGTGAAAAAAAAAATAATTTTTGACTGTGTGATTTGAAACTTTCACAGTGTTGTTGATAAAGAATCAAGTCTTCTGATGTTTACTGGTGTGTCTATTAGTAACTATTTATCGTCGTTTAGGAAGATCTCCTTACGTCCATCTTCAGGGTTGTAGAGAAATTTAAACTTTAAAATTCTACACGTTAATGATTGGTGTTAATTGTGTCTCAGTTTTCCAATTAATTTCATTGCAACAAAGAAGTGAAGCACAAATAAGAATCAAAGAATTTAATTTGTCCGAAACGTTTCTGTTGCTGATTCGTGATGTCCCTAGAGGGACTAATAATTTAGCTATTTTCCCCAATCGTTTCTGTGTCAGACTAATTTAAAACAGATTACGATACAGTCACCCTGTCCATTATCGGACTAATTCTTCAACATTTCTTAACGCCTTCTGGTAAAGTAACTGATCTGCACCTTAAAAAACAATGCACATCTTAAGTAAGATGACCATTTATTTCGCCTAAATTACAGACCGACTGACTCAAACTAATGCACAGCTAACCAAACACCCTAACAGCCACTTAATTAACCAATCACGTAACTCCTAATCAAACATTCTACAAGCTAAGTAATTGAGCAATCAATTACGTACATGGAGCATAACTTTTCCTGAAAAAGTAGCAGTCACTTAGCTAATGAGGGGATTTCCGACTTTCCATGAAACTCGAGTTTAATTACAGATCAAACCACTGGCTCCAATCCCATGCCAGCTGAATCCAGTCCACACTTAGCTGCTACGCTTTTTAAGACTTACCTTAAAATTACTTTCCCAAGCGTGCTCCATGCCAAGTGATATAATCTCTTAAGAACTTCCATTACTTATATTAATTACATAGTGTTAATAACTTATTAGATGATAATGTGAATTACACTTTATTTAATGACACTATGTCGATCGATTACGTAACTTCAGATGGTTGAATGTGACGTTCAGCATTGTTGACGATGAACAGTTGAATCCGAAACAAAGAATCATAACCGAACTCAAAAATTAACCTCAACGATGAAGAGTCCCTGCAAGTCGAAGTCAAAAGTCATTATCAATAATCCCGTAAAATGTTACAATGTCAAGATCTACAACGATTTCCACAGTAAATTCATTCAGTCTTACTATTATAAAGGAAGACATAAAAAAGTTCTTCTCTTCAATAATACGCTTAGTTCATAATCCGAATAATGAATGCCTTCAGTGTCTCAATCACCGTTTAACACTAATACTGTAACAAATCGCAATATGATAATAAATTATATATACCTTAACAAATTTAAGTAAATTAGACTATATATTGTAGTTGCATTGGTATTAAGTGAGCACGTTCTTCTAATTTTCAAAAAATGTAGGAACCACCTAAAATCTAAATATTATAATATTAAAAATTTCCATATACAGCACGCATAATATTCATTTGTCTGGGCCCCCCGCAATTTGTACACCCCTGTTAGAACCTATTTACGTCACTCGAAGAGTTACACTGGTGTACAAGGCACAGGAACGGAATATATTAAATTATCTCCTCGACTGCTTACAGTAGGTGTGCAGAGGAACACTTGGCAGGTATATTCTGATTATCGATACCGAACACATGTACATCTCACAAACAACGACAATGGCGCGTCCTCATTTTGCGGGTTAAGAAGACTACCTGCAGATATGCAGGGTAGCTGCGAATATTTTAAATAGGCAGTCGCTGCCATTACAAAATGGGTGGTCCTCTAATTTACGGTTTTAACGAAGGTCTAACATTTCATTGTAAAGGAATTAGAATTTTACGCAATATTACACAAAGACTCTGATATAGGAACCATAGGCGGTCACTTGTGAACAAGTAAATAAATTCGCATTGTATGAAAATGCAAGGATTTTTTAAAGTAATTAAATAACCATTAATTTACCAAGAGGGACTGCATCCCATGAGGTCAGGTACTACCCATAGCAAACAGATGAGCTAACGATTACGCAAAGAAAAAATTCTGCTTTTATTGCTGTACTTTTATATGAGAATAAATGCATTATTCACGCCCTCAAATATATTAAATTTGGGGGGAATATTAGGCAAAGGGTGGAAGTTTAACACAATGTATTAATACACAAAGCATTATTCCCATTGTTTCAAGTAATATTTATGTGACGATGTAACATGTTATATATCCTAGGCTTATCTACAGTGAATGCCTCAGAAATGAGAACGAAAAGGGTGTAAATGGTGTTTCAAGATGAAGGCGTATATCTATTGTGAAAAGGGTTGGTTTTAGTGTAAAGTTCCATGGGGAAGGAAAGCGGAGGGATATATGTAAGACCCAATCATTTAGTCTCTGTGGAGTTTATGTTGGTTTAGTTTCTGGTTCAGATGGCACATCCTGGCTGCACTGCGTGTCGGACCACATAGCTGTTTTTCTTCCCTCCCCATTCCCTTTCCGCTAATGGCTAACAAGTAGTCAGTAGCGCCCTCGGTGGGAAACTCTGGAACTCGATGCTCCAACCTCACTGTGGCAAATTACAAGACGCCTCACATAGTAGGCAACCCAAACAACATTCTAATATTGTTGGGTAGTGTACCGACGAGGCGAAAAGCCGAATGTGGGCCAACAAGGAAGGGTGTATTATTGGCATAAACAAAAACTGTGGTGAAGAGTAAAAAAACTGAAAAGTTACGGGCACAAGTATGCCGAATGATTAGGTGTTAAATTTATTAATTCAGTTTTTACAACGATATTTAATTCACTTTCACAGTATTTATTAGACTTCAAGGCTGATGAAACAGGCAGCTTTCAAGGACAGTGAATTAAGTGATCAGCCTTCCAACTTGTTTCCGGAAGACACGCAGTTCAATACTCGGCCCCACACTGACAGTCATAAATGGGGTTTCACAAGGTGTCCCTCCGTCCCTCCATTGATATTCCAATATATTACTTCAAACTGGGATACAACTGCTTCCTTCCACACCCCTTCCAATTCAATAATTTTTTAAATTCCCCCAAATCGATTCTATGTGACGTTATTTTCTGAAGGCGTTGTCAAACCGTGAATGAATACGTGAGTTTCAAATTGGGAAGTTTTGTATCCCATTGTGGGGTTACAGTTTTAGTAAAAAACAGGGGTGGAAGAGATCCAGGAATAGATGGGACAATAATATTAGAACAATTCGATTTTATGGTCTAATCCAATAGGCGGAAGTAAGGTCCGGGACTCCATTGGCGGGCATTTGTAAAGAAACAATAAACTTTTCCTCAAACACTGGAATTTTTTGGTTATATTCCTCAAGCGAGGATACGTTATATGGGGTTAATAATTTATTACATAAACTTATATTTGGGTCAACGTTCGTTCCTGTACCTGGACATTTTTACCTTAAACAGTTCCAGTTGTTTATGAGTAACAGAATATATTTACAGCAAAATGTCATAATTTTTATGAATTTTAGGACAGCATACGATACATTGTGGGCCGGGTAGCTCAGTCAGCATAGCGACTGGCTACGGGCTGGACGGTCCGGGGATCGAAACCCGGTGGAGGCGAGATTTTCCGCACCTGTTGAGACCGGCCCTGGTGCCCACCCAACCTCCTGTACAACGGGTACCGGGTCTTTTCCGGAGGTAAAGAGCGGTCAGGGCGTGACGCTGACCCCTCACCCCCTTCTAGTGCCGTGGTAAAGAAAGAGTAGAGCCATACCTCTACTCCCCTTATGGGCCGTACGGCCTGTACAGAGCCTCAGTGCCTGTACAAGGTTGCACTTTACTTTTACTTTACCTACACTATATATTATTTAAGACCATAAACCATTTCAAATGAAGCGGGATCGGACAAAAGATTCACTGCGGAAGTTCTCTTTAGGATGATGCCTCCAAATAAAGTTTCAATAAAGTAATATTACACACTGTTATAAATATTAGACTAAACCTGTATCTTTACGGATTTTAGTGTCTAATTCTCCCTAGTACGACTCCTTTCTCATATTATGTGGTCATGCACAGTAGGACACATGTTTGTTTAGTTTCCTTACCCATAAATTTAATAAATTAAAAAAAACAGGTGTTCCGTTATAGGAAATCTAAATTAGCATCAAGATACACCTACCAACATTAATTTATAGTCAGGCATCTGGCCAAAAAATTTTAAGTGGGGGACCTTGTCATACTTGCCGTATATTATACTAGTGTCATTGACCTTTCACATTTATTTAGCATAGATCTTAACATCTCACCGACAGTCACAGGTGCAACCTTAAAATGAACAAGATAAATCTCTATTCTTTAAAATATGTCGAACGTTTTCTGTTTGGAAGCTTGTATGCAGGTAGCTCGCAGGGAGTTGAAAATTGTAATTAAAATGAGTTAATATTTTTACTTTCACATCTTTTCCGTATAAATAATTATTTACGTGGAAAAATGCAATACGTATCACCAAGCGTGATCAGGGTCCAAGCGCTCTGTTCCCCCGTAATATATGTCAAATCAACAGAAGAACCTTCAATAGACTTCGTACTGACCAACATGCCTACCAGAAGCCTAAAAGAACCAAACTACTTGCGATGAATTATATTGAACATAAGCGATGAATTTAAGCTATAGTCAGCTAAAGTTTTTTAAGTGTGCATGTGTGTGTGTGTGTGTGTGTGTGCGCGCGCAAAAATTGGACTCGTTTAAAGCAAGCAGTAAGAAAGCATTTTTGATGTTATCTACTACATAATGGCAGTACCCAAGCCAAGGAATTAGAACTGGATTTCAATAAAAAGCACGCACACACACACACCTATATATAGGTATGTGTGTATTTTATTAATTATAATTATATATATATATATATGAAAATAAAACAATTTACGAAAGAAGAGAATTCAACCTACACAATTTCAACGAAATTATACTGGATTATAGAGGCAAGTAGACTTAATAGTTAAGAATAAAAGCTACACGCACTCTCGTTTTAGTGTTTAAATACTGTATATTCCGACTGGCAAAGAAACGTACGTCTACCAAAGGAAAGATGGACAGACCCAACCCCTTATAGCTACGGAATACATCTAAAATTACTTATATCCCTTTGTTTGTAGATAATATTAAAATGAAGCTCTAATGAATTTTTGAGCGGCACTAAAATAACGCCAGTAGCACATCATCGCGAAAATACTGTGAAACACATCTTCCAGAACTTAAAGAATGTAGACCTAATTACCACTCGTTAATTACAAAACTTTAAACAAAGACTGTTAATAATCAATTCCCTGATTATTAATGGAGTTTAAAACATGCATGGCACATAGAGACTGTACAGTGGATAAATTAGACAGGGAGCTGGAGCAGATGTTGGAAGGGACAACACCCCAGTACTCGCCAGACCTGTTTTAACTCTGTAATTTATAGTAATTTAAACGATGAGTTCCCGTTATAGTGTATAATACTAGGCTTGTCCTACTACACGAACCGTTATGTAGTCTGCTAGACCTTGCACCTAAAGTAACATCAAAACCAAAAACATACGTGCCAGTCCAAAACTGAACTCACTGTGGCCAAAGATGGCAGATCGTCGTATCTAAGAAAAAGAATTTTTATTTAAAACTTTGGATAAATTCTAATCCTTAAATTCCTTATTTAAACATCAAGATTGTTTCTTATATGACGTCGTTTTGAGTAGTGAAATATCACATCTTCTAACTTAATAGCCATTCAGTGTCAGCATTTATCATTCCTGTCTGACTTAAAATCTGTTGCTGTAGGCAACATTTCGTATTTTATGTCCTTTCAGTTGTCTTGTAGATCATTCATATCTTCTGGGATGAAGGCATTACAATCTTTCGAAACGTCGGTGTTCACAAATCGTCACACCCGGCTGGCTTCAATTTTTTTTTTTTTTGTATTTTCGTTTACTAGGTATTAGTACCTAGAATGAAGTAATGGAAATATAGAAAATACATAATGTGAAACTTCACGATTTGGACTCCTCAGACTATATTATTCGGGTCATCAAATCAATAAGAATGAGAAGGGAAATACGTAACAAATATGGATGAGACGAAAGGTGCATTCAGGGTTTTGGTGAAAAATCTGGACAATTTGAAGACCTAGGCGTAAATAGGGATATTATTAAAATGGATATTAAATACCAAGTATGGGAGGGCGTGGGCTGGATTAATCTGGCTTAGGATAAGGAAAGAGTTGAGCTGATTTGAACAGGGTAACGAACAACGAATTTCATAAAATAACGGGAGTTTCTGGATTAGCTGAGCTCTCAGGATGGACTCTGATTCTTGGAGTTCGTCAGTTCGTTACATCGACTGCCTATAGCAGGGTAGTCAATGAGAGAGACTGTTTCTGACTGACATGATGTTGACAATTTAAAAAAAAGTGAAAATTTGATTGTATGGAATGAGCAGTATCATTTATACATGCGTAATTTACTGAAAGAACCTACCAAGGAAGTTGGCTCATGCGGTAACTCGCCTGACGTTTATTACTGAGGTGTCCAATTCGGACATCGGCAGCCACACTTACTGTCTCAACACACATTCTGTAACTTAACTCGTAACTTCTAACAAACGCTACCACAGCAGGAATACTTACTAACTTACTCCATGGTGCAGAGACCTTCTTGAGAAGCTAACTGGTTTGCAGCTAGTCAAGAAATTCCCCGCATTTCACGGAACCCGAAGGTTCATTACCGCACTCACAAGCGTCCGCCACCTGT
>Ga0123353_10012535_pt1 | contig 12064 bp, 9 predicted proteins | sample TergutLab28metaG_3_FD_92763 | JGI IMG/M metagenome (GOLD analysis project Ga0123353, IMG submission 92763) | Labiotermes labralis P3 segment gut microbial communities from Petit-Saut dam, French Guiana - Lab288 P3 | ecosystem: Host-associated > Arthropoda: Insects > Digestive system > Gut ... | reverse complement strand
TTCGCGCGCTGTTCCGGCCCGTGCGGAAAAGCCCATAACGCGTATTCCTTCTGTTCCCTGTCGCGCGTTTCCCTGCTCTTCCACGAAAACATCGAAGAATCACCAAGAGCCATGATCAACACCTCTGAATTCTGACTTCTTTCGCTCCGCAGAGCGCATCAACACAATACCCTACCTCAAATAAATTGGAAACGATACGTTGCATTCGTAGGGACGAACTGCGTTCGTCCGCGGACGCACTTGCGTCCCTACAATGGGTAATCGAACATTGCGACTTATTTTGCTCGAATTTGGGAATGTAGTGCATACTACGCGCCGGAGTACAACCTCGGCAGGCGGCGCCCCAGCCGCGAAAGGATATCATTTGTAATGGTGCCCGACGCCTCGGCGAAATCCTCGCAGCGGACTTCTTCGTCCCCGTCGCGCCCTATGAGCGTAACTATATCGCCAGCGGCGACCGGGTCGATGCCAGTGACGTCGAGCATGAGCATATCCATGCATATCCTGCCGACTATCGGGGCTCTGCGGCCTTTTACGATGCATGCCCCGCCGCCCCCCGACATCTGCCTCGGCACGCCGTCGGCATACCCAATGTCGACCGTCGCAAGTTTGACCGGCCTGTCCGTCATATATGCCCGGCCATAGCTGACGCTCTGCCCCGCGCCGATCCATCGCACCTGCGCGACGATCGCGCGCAAGGCCAGGACAGGCCGCAGGGAAGGCTTTATGACCGTATCGTCGCTGCTGCTCATCACTCCGTACAGCGCGATGCCGACGCGGGCGTAGTCAAACTTCGCTTCAGGATAATTCAACAGCCCGTGCGTCGGCTGGGCATGAAGCCTGCCAATGTCATAACCCATGCCCTTAAGCTCATCCGCGGCGGCCAGGAAAGACCGATACTGCAATTCCGTGAACTCGACGTCGTCCTTCTCAAGGCTGTCAGCAGCGGCCGTATGCGTCGCGAGCCCCTCAACAGCCAGATTTTTGCATGCGAAGACGCTTCTGATCTCTTCGAGGTTCGCCGGCTCGATCCCCAGCCTGTGCATCCCGGTGTCCAGCGCAATATGCACCCGCAGCCTATACCCGGACTCGTCAAGCGCCCTTGCGTGCGCCCCGTCTACCACAAGCTGCGACAGCCTGCAGTTGTTGAGAAATACGGCGTCTGCGGGATGCGTGTAACCCAGCACGAGTATCTCCCCGGTGATCCCTCTTTCCCTGAGCCGGATCCCCTCGTTTAATGTAGCGACGGCAAACGCCCCGACGCCGTCGCGCTCAAGCCTGCGCGCGACAGCATCCGCCCCGTGCCCGTACGCGTCGGCTTTGACGACGGCCATGAGATCGCAGCCATCCGGCAGCAGCGAGCGAAGCGAAGCCGCGTTGTGCGACAGGGCGTCGAGATCGATCTCGACCCACGCCCTGCCCCGCTCGTTAGGTTTGGGATCAGCCATACCATTCCCCTTTTTCGACAGACAGGGCAAGGCCTATCAGAGTATCTACAAGCTCAGGGTATCCGACCCCTATTGCTCCCATCATTCTGGGGAACTGGCTGAACGGCGTAAAACCGGGGATCGTGTTTGCCTCCAGGAAGAATATCTGACCTTCCTTCGACAGGTACATGTCGATCCTTGCGTATCCCCTGCATCCGAGGGCGCGGAAAATGGTCTTTGCCGCCTCCTGGACGCGGGATTCAGTCTCTCCATCGATGCGCGCCGGCACATGTATCTTTGACGTCTTGAGCGAGTACTTCTCTTCATAGTCAAAGAAGCCGGACGCCACTTCTATCTCGTCTACCCTGCCCGTGGTCAGGTCCCGGTTGCCGACCACAGCGCACCCTATTTCGATCCCGTCGATGCCCTCTTCGACCATCACCGCATCGTCATATCGCCTCGCCAGCCGTACCGCCTCCGGGATATCCGCGACGTTTTCAACTTTCGTCACCCCAATCGACGAGCCGCCCCTGACCGGTTTGACGAACACCGGGAACTTAAGCCCGGAAACGCCGGAGAGCAGTTCTTCCTCAGCCGGGGCGAACCCGAAGCAAACCGACTTCGGCACGCTGACCCCCGCGAGGGCAACGAGTTTGTTCGCCCTTTCCTTGTCCATGCACAACGCAGACGCCGCCGAACCCGCTCCGACCACCGGGATGCCCGAAAGCTCGCACAGGCCCTGGATCGTCCCGTCTTCGCCGTATCTGCCGTGCAAAACGGGGAATACAACGTCGACAGGTACCGTTATAGCTATTTCGTCCACAAACTCCATCAGCCCGCCGCCGCGCTGGGGCGAAATGAACGCTTGCCTCAGCCTGGTTTTGTCCGTATGCCAGCCGTCAGACGGTATATCGTCGGCAGGGCCGTAATACCTGTGCCAACGCCCGCTGTTCGTGATCCCGATCATAACGACTTCGTATTTATTGCGGTCGATTGCGTTGATGATCGAATGAGCGGATTTCAGTGATACGGTATACTCGGGAGAATAGCCCCCGAATATGACCGCAACAGTTTTCGACTCGCCCTTGCTTTCCATGTGTCTCCTCCTATGCTCACGGTTGCTGCTATTATCGTATGGTCATTTTAAGGACAAACCGCCCGAAATGTCAAGTACGAAATTTAACTACTGCAACCTTGCCTTGCTTAAAGGTTACACGCTTCCGGCGTCGGGCGGCTGTTTATGCCTGACTGTGACAATTTGAGACCGCAAAAATCGAAATTGCGATAATCATTACAAAAAAGTTGAAGTCTTTACCTATCAGAGCCGCTGAAATTAACGGTTTTCTACAATCCGGAAAATTTTGGTCGAAATAAAAAAGTTTATTTAAAATTTATCTTGACCTTCAAGGAACTAAAGGGTTTATAGTATGAACATGATATGAATACAATGTGAAAACTATATGAAGTTCGAACTGCGCCTGCATCGTGATTTGTATGCCGCGATTTTCTTGAAAGGGAGGAATCAGATGAAGCCATTAAAATGCGACTATACAGGCTGCCCGGTAATTGTTTATGACGAGGCGGGCAACCGGCTGTGCGACACAACAGTGACTTATTATGACAATAAGAGACTGCGCATCGAGATCGAAGATCCTCTTGCTAACCTTGGCGCGAGCGACGCGTGCAGGCTGCTGATCCTGACCAAGCCTACGCCATGCGAATATAAAGGAAGAATAATCCAGGCGGGCCAGCGCAAACTAATTGTGATATTTGACGGAAAAGAGAGTGAGAAGCGGGAAGATTCGCGTTACACCGTACGGCTGCCGGCGTTCATTGAGAGTTACATATGCGACGACTTGATATATCCGCTGCACACCCCCCTTGCAGTCGAAATGATAAACATCAGTAAAAACGGCGCGCGGCTCCGGATGCCTGAGTATGCCTTAAGCATTGGCGACAGGTTCTGGATGCGTGTGAGGATCAACGATGCGTACAAGAGCGTGATCGCTGAAGTGAAGAACCAGACCCGTGCCGATGCTGAAGCGTCCGAATATGGCTGCCGCTTCTTGCTTTGCGGTAACGGAGGTGTATGCTATGAGCACAAACGGGTTGGATAGAGGTTCCTCCGGAACCGTTGCGGCAGCTTATTACAACAGCGGCGGCAGCCCTTGGGCGAGCGGCGGCGGCGCGAGCGAGCGGTTGCTGATAGGCCGCGGCTCGGGCGCGCGGCGCATGCCGGGGCACAGCGCTAACGCGTGGCGCCCGGGCGACCGCGAAAACGCGCTGTTGCTTCAACCCGGACTGGAACAGCAACTGTTCGAGTCCCCTGCCGGGAGCGGCAGCCTGAGGGAGATCGAGGAGACCTCGGGTTATGGGACTGTAAAGAATAAAACGTTCGAGCTGCTGGAAGAGATATCGCAGAAGAAAGTCATGCATCAGGAGTCTCTGCGCTCAGTTTGTGCTGACCTCTCAAAACGGCTCGAGGTGACGCTGCCTTCGACGATACTGTCGCTAATTAACGCGCTCGCGCCTGTCGACGAGTACTTGCAGCGGCATTGCGTAAACGTCGGCTTGCTGAACGGGCTGATTGGCACATGGCTCGGAATGGGGAAGCAGGAGATTGACGACCTGGTCCTGATCGGGCTGCTTCACGATTTCGGCAAGATGATGATCCCGTCCAGAGTGCTCATGGCGCCGCGAAAGCTCACAAATATCGAGTTTGAGGTCATCAAGATGCACCCTGTAAACAGTTATGATCTGCTCTCAGAATTCCCGGAGTCATTGCGGCGCGCGGCGCGGAGCCACCACGAGAAAGTCAGCGGGGCGGGCTACCCGGACGGTTTGCTCAACGAGGACATACCGCTGGGGGGGCGGATAACCGCGATTTCAGATATCTACGACTCAATGGTGTCGAGGCGCGCGTATAAAGGCCCGATAAGCCCGTTTAGCATCCTGGCGACGCTGACCAGAATGAAGCATACCGATCTTGACGCCGGGTTGGTGGAAGTTTTTATCGCTCATATGCCGCTCGAGCTATATGACAAGCCTGTGCTGATGAGCGACGGCACGATCGGGCTCGTCCGATCATTTGATCCAGACGACCCCGAGCGCCCTATGATCGAAGTGAACGGCCGCGTCATACAAAGCAGCGATGAGCTGCATTGCGTATCGATGTATACCGGGAGTTAGTCGTCATCCCACTCCTCCGCGTCGATATCATCAGTCATGTCGTAAAAAATGATGTACTCCAGCGGGCCCGGAGCTTTCTCCGCGCCCCCCCGGCCAGCGGGCCGCTTTTCTTTGGCGGCTCCGGGGCGCCTCCCCCTGTACATGCACCTGAGGATCCGGTATAGGCAAAAACCGGATATTGAAGTGATGAGCAGGTTCGCGTAGCCGGACTCGGCAAGGCTGAACAGTGAGAAAAAGAACAGGAAAACCAGAACGATAACTACCCAAATCGCAAATACATCCCGCATTTCAAGGCCCCCTTCGATTGACTAGTGCGTCGGTGCGGCGCGCCGATGAGACTTCCGGCCCTTTCTGCTTTCGGCCTTCGACCCCTTCGACATGCCCCCTTCGACATGTCAATCGTAACAGGCGAGGTGTCCAAAAAAACTCCCTACCCGGGAGTTTTTTTATTTCCTTCGGCGGCGCGCCGGGGGCGGGCGACCAGGGGACGGTCGCCCCTGCATGGCGCTGTGGGTCATTGCCGCGAGCAACGCGGCAATGATGCCTCCTGAACAGTTACTCTTCATCTTCTTTTTGATTGCACGGAGCGCAAAATGGTGATATATTTATCATATCAACAACCAAAAGTTTGAAAGGAATGATAAAACCGATGTATTGCATTAGAAAAATCACCGATGACGTGACCTGGATAGGGGCCAACGACAGGCGGCTCGCGATGTTTGAAGGAGTCTATCATGTACCGCGCGGAGTGGCATATAACTCATATCTGCTAAGCGACGAAAAGACCGTCATATTCGACACGGTCGACAAAGCGGTGCGCCAAAGGTTTCTGGAAAACCTGACCGCAGCCCTGGGCGGCAGGAAACCCGACTACCTCGTGATACAGCATATGGAGCCCGACCACTCAGCCCAGGCCATCGAACTGCTAACCCTGTATCCCGGTCTGAAGCTCGTGTGCAACACAAAAACGCTCGATTTCCTCAAGCAGTTCCACGAGTTTGACTTTGATTCTCGCGTTACGATAGTGGGCGAAGGCGACACGCTCGAAACCGGAAAACATACGCTGCAGTTTGTAATGGCGCCGATGGTCCACTGGCCCGAAGTGATGGTCACATACGATTCGCGAGACAAGATACTCTTCTCAGCCGACGCCTTCGGCTGCTTCGGGGCCCTGAACGGCGCCCTGTTTGCAGACGAGGTGGATTTCGACAAAGACTATATGGACGAGGCGAGGAGATACTACGCCAACATCGTCGGAAAATACGGCCCGCAGGCCCTGGCCCTGCTGGGCAAAGCCTCGGCGCTGGAAATCGACTATCTGTGCCCGCTCCACGGCTTTGTATGGCGCAGGAACATCGGGGACTTTATCGGCAAATACTTGCTCTGGGGCAGCTATACCCCTGAAGAGAGCGGCGTCATGATCGCTTACGCGTCTGTCTACGGAAACACGGAAAACGCAGCGGAGATACTTGCCCACAAGCTCCGCGCCAGGGGCGTCAGGAGCGTGATGTACGACGTTTCCGTATCGCCCGCTTCGGACATTGTTTCGGAGGCTTTCAGGTGGAGCCACCTGGTTTTCGCGTCGACGACGTATAACGCCGGGATATTCGTGACGATGGAGTCGGTGGTAAACGATCTGGTGTCCCATAATATTCAGAACCGCACGGTCGCGGTCATCGAAAACGGGTCATGGGCCGCCACAAGCGGCGGGCTGATCCGTGAAAACCTCGAAAAATGCCGCAACATCACATTCCTCGACTGCGGGGTGAGCCTCAGGTCCAGCCTGAAAGCAGAGCAGGCGGCGCAGATCGAAACGCTGGCGGCAGCAATTGCGGCAACCTTCCCCGCTCCGGAAGCGTCCGTCGTCGCCGCTCCTGGCTTCATAGATGCAAATACGATGTTCAAACTGCACTATGGGCTGTTCGTCCTGACTACGAAGGACGGCGAAAAAGACAACGGCTGCATTACCAATACAGCCATCCAGGTATCGGAAAACCCGCGCAGGATCTCCATCGCGGTAAACAAGGCTAACTACTCTTGCGGGACGCTGATGAGAACCGGGGTGTTCAACATTTCGATACTGACTGAAAGCGCGCCTTTCAGCCTCTTTGAGTCCTTTGGTTTCCACAGCGGCAGGGATACCGACAAATTCAGCGGGTATGAAGGCTGTCACCGTACCGAAAACGGCGTGCGGTACCTGCCGGAGTTCGCCAACGGGGTGATCTCCGGAAAAGTCGTCGAATGCTCTGACAACGGTTCGCACATGCTCTTTACAGCGGACGTCACGACGGCTTTCGTTTTGTCGGGCGAGCCGAGTCTTACGTACCAGTACTATTTCGACCACATAAAACCCAAGCCGAAGCCGCGGGCGGAGCGCAAAGCAGGCTACGTCTGCAAGATATGCGGGTATGAGTATGAAGGGGAGCCCATGCCCGAGGACTTCATCTGCCCGCTGTGCAAACACGGCGCTTCGGATTTCGAAAAAATCACGGGTTAAGCGTCCCGTAGACCTGCGCCGTCAGCGTGCGCCCGTCGACCCGGACGTCGATGCGCAGCGGATAATCAGTGTTGTTCATGAACCGGAAATCAAGAGAGCCCCAACTGACGGTCGCATCCCTGCCCCTGGGCAGATATGCGACCGGTTTTCCGTGTGCGTACCGCTCGAGGACCTTGATGTCCGAGTCCAGGATCGCTGAGTAAATTGACGACGATACCTGGCAGATCCCGCCGCCGGTCGCCTGGACTGTCGCGCCGCCCATAAAAGCCGGCGCCGGCCTGTAGCCGCGCTCGCTCGTGCGCCTGCCCACGGTCCTGTTGAACGAGAATTCCTCTCCGGGCTCGAGGATGAGGCCGTTGATCGCTTCGGAAGCCAGCGTGATGTTTCCCAGCCTGTTCGCGCTCCCCGCGATGCTCGTTACGCACTCGCCGATGAGATCGCGGAAAAGGACGCTTTCCAGGTCTTCCCGCGTGACCACCGGATAGGTGCTGTACAGGACGACCGCGACGGTCTTTCCGGACTCGGTCGCGTTCAGCGCGTCCCTCACCCCGGAAAAATCGAACTCGACGCCCTGCCTGCTGTCGGAAACAGTCTTCGTCCCCGGGTCGTAAGCGGCGGACAGCGGCGGGACGAAGACGCTGTCCCATATCTCTATAAGCGCGCCCACGTCAGCCGAGGACTCGGGCAGATAGTACTCTATGGCGACAGGCTCCCCCCTGGCCAGCGATTTGAACAGCCCGTCATACGCCAGCCCAAAAACCTCCGACTCGCTTGCGCGGACATCCCCCGCGCCCTTCACGAGGACGATCATATCGCCGAGGAGCTGTGGCCCGGACGCCTCGAAGTCATCATTATAGTCCCCGGTGAACCCGTCGACGCGCGCCCGCAAGAGCCCCATGTCGAGCCTGTAGCTGACGGCGAGCTCCTCCCCCCCGGTTTCGAGCACATAAACGTCGTACATGCGCCGCAAGAAACCGAATGTGTCCCGCATGAAGCCCCCGCCCCGGCCTCTCGAATACGCCTTGTCGAGCAGCTGCCGCGCGTCGTTAAAGAACTGCACGTCCCCGCCGGAAATGCCTAGCTCCGAACCGTCGGGGAACGAAATCGTCACGGCCGCTCCCGACCCGCGGGCATCATAGGCCTGCAGGCCCAGCGCCCCGGCAGCTTCCTCCCTTGTAAGCCACGAAACGTCGACGCCGTCGATCGACAGGGCCGGATATATTTGCTCGTTGCCGATCAGGCGCACGCCGACAATAAAAAAGGCGAGCACGGCAAGGTATAGCGGTATGCCCGCCGCAAGGGCCACTTTCACCGATGTGCGGACGCGCTTCCTTTTCAGCTTCAGCATCGACGTCCTGTTCTTCATTTTCCGCCCCCAACCCGCAGTCCGCATCGCGTCCGCGCCCCGTGCCCGCGCTGTGTGTCCATGCCCCACCAACTGCGCCCCGCGCCTCGTGCCCGCGCCCCGTTTTAGCGGCCGCCTGCTACCACTCCTGCTCGTGCCGCCTGTCGCTTATGCGCCTTTCAGGCATTTGCCGCCTGTCGGCCCCGTTCTTCCGCCTGTCTTCCTTGCGCCGCTCCGAAGCGGGTTTCTGCTTATACAGGTACTGCCTGAGAATGCTCAGCACGGCCGCAAAATCCAGCGGCTTCCCCAGATGGTCGTTCATGCCGGACGCAAGGCTTCTGTCGATGTCTTCCTTGAATACGTTCGCAGTCATCGCGATGATCGGTATGGTCTTCGCCTTCTCGTGCGGCAGGGCGCGGATAGCTCGCGTCGCCTCATACCCGTCCATTTCAGGCATTTGAAGGTCCATGAAAATGATGTTGTATTTATCCGGCGACTCGCTGAACATCCGCACCGCCTCCGCGCCGTTTTCGGCGCAGTCGATATCCAGGAGCGTCGGCTCGAGCAGCGCTGTTACGATTTCCTGGTTTATCTCCACATCCTCCGCCAGAAGCACGCGATAGCCCCGGAACCGGTCCTGCGCATCCAGCCTGTCCCTTTCGTCGTTGAGCAGGTCGACGCCGAAGCACATGTTGATGCACTCGATGATCGCCGAGGGAACTATCGGTTTCCCCATGAACTTGTCTATCCCCGCGCTTTCGGTTTCGGCCCTGACTTCCTCCCATTCGGACGACGATATCATGACGATGATGAACTTGCCCGAGTTCACTCCCCTTATCCGGCGCGCAAGCGCGACGCCGTCCATGCCGGGCATTTTCCAGTCGATGAAACACAGGTCGTATTTGGTGCCGGCTTCTATCAGCCGCAGAGCTTCCTCGCCGCTTCCGGCCTCGTCGCAGGATATGCCGAAACGCATCAGTATATCGATGAAGTACTCGCGTATGTTGGCGTCGTCGTCCACTATCAGTATCTTCGCATTTTCCGGGACGGCGCCGCCGGCGCTGCGACCGCTTCCGGGCGTCTCGTCTTCCGCCTTGTCGGCTTTGATCGTAAAAGTGAAGGCCGACCCTTCTCCGGGCGCCGATGATACCGATATCTCCCCGCTCATCAGCTCAACTATGCGCTTTGTGATCGCCAGGCCGAGCCCGGTGCCTCCATACTTGCGCGTCGTGCTGCTCTCGGCTTGCTCAAAGGGGTTGAACAGTTTCGCCTGCTGCTCCTCCTTTATGCCCACCCCGGTATCCGAAACGCTGATCCGGAGCACGCAATGCTCATGCTCATTATTGAGCAGCTGCGCGCTAAGGCCGATATCGCCGTACTCCGGCGTGAACTTCACGGCGTTGCTCAAGAGGTTTGTTATGACTTGAGCAAGCCGCTGGTCGTCGCATATCAGCCTGCGGGGGATGTTCTCGTCAATATGCACGGTGAGCTTCTGCTGTTTTTCAACAATGCGGAGATTGATGATGTTTATTACCTTTTTCACCATCTCCTCAAAGTCGAACGCCACAGGGTTGAGCTCGAGCTTTTCGGCTTCGATTTTTGACATGTCCAGTATGTCGTTGATTATGCCGAGCAGATGGCCCGACGCGCTGTCGATTTTGCCTAAAGCGTAGTCCTTCCTCTCGATGCTTTTCGCCGACAACGCGATATTGGTCATTCCGATGATCGCGTTCATCGGGGTGCGTATCTCGTGGCTCATATTCGCCAGGAACTCGCTTTTTGCGCGGCTGCTCGCCATCGCCTGCTCCCTCGCGGAAATAAGCTCGGTGACGTCGACGGAGTGCTGCAGATGCACCGTCCTCCCGTCGGGCCATTTTATGTACCTGTCGGAATTGCGGTAAATGCGGTTCGTCAGCGTGTTTCTCTCCTCCCACACGACTGTTTTGTCCGGTTCCGGGTCAAGCTGGTGGCACGGGCAGAACTTGCACATGCCCTCCATGCCGCGCTGCAGGATTTCATAGCATATCTTCCCGACGCAGTCCTTGCCCAGGCCATAGTGCTGCAGCATATGGTCGTTTATGAAAAGGATCTCGCCTGTTCCCGGCACGGTGACATAGATCATCGCTTCCACGCCGTTGAGGATGCTCTCCACAGTGTTGAAGGATTCGGTCTTCACCCTGTATGCCTCGACCGCTTCCTGTACGGCGGCGTCGAGCAAAACATCGCGCTGGCAGATGTTGCTGGTCATTTCATCTATCCGCCGCGCCAGCTCGCCGATCTCGTCGCCCCTGTCCTTTCCGAAGATGTCGCCTCCGGCGAGCCCCGCAGTCGCAACGCTTTCGGTCAGAAGGCGGATCGGCTTGACTACAAGACTGCGGATGATCGCGATGTTCGCGCCCATTACGAGCGCCAGCAGCGCGACCAGTATAGAAATGTTCGAAATCAGGTTGGATTTGACGCTTTCGCTGAGCAAAGCGCCTTGTTCCCTGTTGTTGATCATCGTAATGAGGACGCCTGCTGCGAGCACGACGACCAGCAGGCCGACGACCGCCGATATGAGCAGCTTTTGCATTTTCCTGTTCATACGCGCTTCCTCATTTGCAGTATTTGTCAAGAAAACCTATCACATCGCTGAAATACCTGTCGCGGTCTTTGTCATTATGGATGGCATGGCGGGAGTCATACCCCCTCACGGTCGCCGCGCCCCCGGCCCCCGCCGCGAAGCGCAGCGTCGCCTCGTTTGATAAAACAGTGTCGTTCTCGGCATATGCCAGGAAGAGCGGTACCGACAGCGAAGGCGCGTTCTTGATCGCGTTGGCGCATCCGTTTTTTACGCCGGTGAACAAGCGGAACGAAATGCGGCCATGGTACAGCGGGTCGCTTATATAAGCCTCCATCCTCCCGGGAAGGCTTGTGAGGGCTTCAGGCTTGAGTTTGTTTACGGTCGCGAGCTGCGGGGACAGCTTGCCGGCCAGCCGCGCGAAGCCCACTATCAGAGGGCTGTGCTCCTTATGCAGCCCGAACCAGGGGGCTTCCAGGACGGCGCAGGAGTATCCGCCCGGGTCCCGCAGCAAAGTGTTGGCGACGATATTGCCGCCCATGCTGTGCCCGTACAAAGCGACCGGTGCGTCAGGCGCCATTTGCCTCGCGGCGACCGTCACAGATACGATGTCATCCAGGAGGCACTCGTAACCCGGCGTGACCCCAAAGTGTTTTTTCAGCAATTCCGGAGGTGTGCCTGGCGGCGCGCCATGCCCCCGCTGGTCAAATAGCAAGCACGCATATCCAGCTCCCCTCAGCGTTTCCGCGACTTCGGCGTACATTGCCCCATGCTCCCCGAACCCGTGGCTTATGACGACTATCCCTTTGATGGCGCCTTTATCGAAATTCCAGGCTTCGGCAAGAATAGCGGTTCCGTCTTTTGCTGTAACGCTGATCCTTTGCATGGCAATCCCTCCGTTAGTCCCTGTGTTTTAGTCTCCACCCGCCCCCCGTAGGGGCGGATTCCATGTCCGCCCAGCCGCCGTCTCCCCGCCGCAGCCTAACCATTCCATGCGCCGAGCGCCTTGCTGAGCTGGACGATAAAATCCTGGACGTTGGTGATGA
>Ga0123353_10012534_pt1 | contig 12064 bp, 1 predicted proteins | sample TergutLab28metaG_3_FD_92763 | JGI IMG/M metagenome (GOLD analysis project Ga0123353, IMG submission 92763) | Labiotermes labralis P3 segment gut microbial communities from Petit-Saut dam, French Guiana - Lab288 P3 | ecosystem: Host-associated > Arthropoda: Insects > Digestive system > Gut ... | reverse complement strand
GCCGACGCGTATGACGCCTTTGACCGCATGGGCGATTACCGGGACGCACAGGAACGCAAGGCGCAGCTGCAGACCGAGGTAATCAACTCCCGTTCGGCGCAGGGCATGCATTTCGGCAGCTACACCTGGCTGGTGCTGGAGGAACGCGATGGAAAGGCTCTGTTGCTGCTGCAGGACGTTTTGGAGCCAAGGCCCTACAACGAGGCGCTGACGGACACCAGCTGGGAAGCCTGCACCCTGCGGGCTTATCTCAACGGTACGTTCTACAACAGCTTCAGCGAGGCTGACCGCAATCGAATCGTCGAGATGACGGTTATCAATCGTGATAACGCTGAAAACGGCACGAAGGCCGGAAGCGACACCAGGGATTATATCTTCCTGCTCTCGCTGGCGGAGGCGAAGCTCTATTTCCCAACCGACACCGCGCGCGCTGCCCGCAACGGCAGAGGCGCCGCCGCCTGGTGGTGGCTGCGCTCGCCCGGGATGGAGCCCATACTGGCCGCCACCGTGGGCAGTGACGGCGCGCTGGGCTATGCCGGCAGCGGCGTGAGCTACACCACCCGGGGCGTGCGCCCGGCAATGTGGGTAACGATGGGCCAGGCGGGCTAATCGACAATGCGCCGGATGCGGTTTTTTGCGTCCGGCGCATATTGTTTCTAAATATAAAATAGTCAGCGAATATCGAAAGGAGGACCAAAATGAAATTGATCAAAAGCATCTCCCGAAAGGCGTTGAGTATGCTGCTAAGCGTGCTCCTGGTGATTGCCGCATTGCCGCTGATCTCGTTCCAGGCGGCTGCGGCGGACCCGACGCCGGCACAGCTGGCTGCCCTGGCCAGCGCGCTGATGACAGACGGCATCCGGGACGCGAATTGGCGCAACCAAAGCTCTCAGTCCCCTATGAGCCCGGGCAGCAACCCAAACGCCACCAGCCGGGCCTACGCCAACGGCCAGGCTGTATGGGACGCCGCCAATGCCTATTATGCTGCGGCGGAGGTGGTATATACGATGCGCACGAACAGCACCATCGCCGCAAGCGGCAACGAGGGCTTTACCGGCACCACCGGCAACTACAACACGGCCAACAAGGTCAGGAACAGGGTCCGGCAGCTGCTTATCAGTGGCGGGCATATGACCGAGGCGCAAATGACCGCTTACAAGACCGACGACGCGCTGCGATATCTTTCAGGCAATTTCACCGGCTCCTACGCCTGCCAGGACACCGTGACGGTGCAGAAATCCTCGACGTACTATGTCGCGAATGTATCCACCGAACCCCCTCCGCAGGACAGATGGGGTACTAACTCAGGGGGGGATGAACCGGGGCGGGTGCTGTACCCGAGCAATGGCTTTTTCGGCGTACAGCGCAGCCTCAAAGAGGCTCTGCTTGACGGGACGAATGTTTTGAACAATGTCGCCGCCACGCAGACGGTGACCCGCCGCTGGCAGACCACCGTGACCGTCGGCCCCCATGCCCAGACGCAATACGACGGCACAAACTGGCTATACACGGGCAACAAGTTTTCCGTGCGCCGGTACCACCATGCGATGACCGCCTCCAACTTCGTCGCCGCGACCGACAACAACAACAGCGCCAACGACAGCAACCTGACCGCTGACAGCAACGCGGCCGCCCAACTGGCCGCCCTGAAAAAATGGCGCGACTTCAACTGGGGCGCGAATCTTGCCGCCATGCGCTATGCCGAGCTGGTTGTGCTGCGCAAGGCCTATGACAGCCTGAAAAATGACACGCTGGGCGGCACCATGTTATCCGGCGCCGTGCTTTCCGCCCCTGCCAACGCCGACGTGCTGGCGTTCTACGGCCTGAAGAATATCGCCGATGGCGAGGCGTTTCGGGACCTCATCAGCTTGCAGATGGTCGCGCGGCTCATCAGCGAGTACGGCGAATATTTTCATTCCCCTTCCTTCGGCAAGCTGGCCATGGCGCCCACCAACGTGCTCAACAGCCGCGCGCCCGCCACACTTGATCCCCGGGGCGGCTACGCGGGGCTGAACAGCCTGGCCGATCTGCGCGCAATGCACGGCGAGGCCCTGGTGAAACACGAGGTCCTGGCGGACGTTAAGGCCCGGGAGCCCGACATATGGGCCGTGCTCATGCAGGAGTACCCGGTGATGGACACCGCCGCACAGGCCAACTGGCTGGGTAACCTGAAATGGGTCGAGCGCATCTGGATGCTGCTGGACATGCGCGGCGAAACCGTCGATTTTCTGGAGCACACAGCGAATTATCACGAGGGGGTCAACCCCAACGACATTGAAGAGGACCCCTTCGACCCGGAGAACCCGGACGACCCCGAAGGACCCTTCGGTGACAGCGAATATGTCCACGACAACCAGGCCATCGCGTTTTATATTGAAACCGCCGCTGGTAATTATGGGTTTCTACAGAACACCCGTACCATTGCGGCTGATTACAGCGGCTTGGTGGATGCGATATTCGGCAACCTGGAGGCGGAGCTCCATGCCTGCTGGACGCAGCTGCTGGACGAGAAGGCCTACCGCTGGGACACCTGGCACAGCGAGGAGTATTGGTACAGCTATCGCGACTTCTTCACCCCGCTGTACGGCCGCGATTTCGCGGAGATGAGCGACGAGGAGCTCATGCGGCTCTATCAGAGCACGGAAGCCCATCCCAATAAGCCTAAGCCTGATTATAAAGGCGTGCACGCGAATTATCAGCAATACAAAAGTATGAGCGCCGCGTCCGCCGCCGCGCTGGGCCCCGAGCGCTGGGCGGAGATCTACGGCGGCTATGAGGACAGCGTGATCACGCCGGTGGTCGACAACATATTCAACGCCCTCGCCGCGCGGCTGACGCTGCAGATGGACAGGGCCATGAAGATCATCAACGGGCTGAAGGAAGCCAACGAGATCAATATCACCAGGCCCCACCCCGGGCAGGGCAATATCACCGTGCTGCAGTGGAGCACCTTCAGCCAAATCAAAAAGGCTATCGACATGCTAAACCACAACGCGGCGGGCAAGGACATCTACGCCTTTCTGAACAGCTACGGCAAGCTCGGCCTGCTGGGCTTCGACGGCCCGCCCGCATACCCCTCAAACGAGGTGCGGGACGACTATTGGTTCCTGCTCAACCAGGTGATCCCCGCCTACAACCAGTTTATGTCCAACCCGAGCATATACTTTAAGCAGACCCCGCTGGCTCCGCCCAGCCGCCGCCCCTGGGGGCAGGATATCCTGCCCGAGCATAAATATACCGATGAAAGTTCCCCCGGGGCCCACGATGACCCGGCCATGAAGGAGCTCATCAATCGGCTGGATACACTGCTGGGCGCGGGCGGCGACCTGCGGCCCCTGCTTTCGGCCCTGGACCTTTCCAACCTCGGCTTCGACCTGAAGTCCATGGGAATTGATCCCGATTCCCCGAACATCGTCAACCTTACCAGCGTGGTTGACACGATGATCAACAACCTGCTGTTCAACGACAAGACGCTGAATATGATCGTAGAAATGCTGTATCCCATGATCCTGGACATGCTGGAAACGATGTTCCTCGACGAGGTGATCCCCATGATCGACAGCATCAACCCCAGCATGGCGCAGACCACCATCCTGGGTGTAACCGTAGGCGTCACGAGCCTGAACGTGAAATACTACCATCTGTATACCCTGCTCAGCGGCACGCAGAGCGGCAACACCTTCAACCAGCTCAGGCTGTACCCTGACTTGCTCAACAGCACGATCAGCAGCCAGTTCCCCAATGTGAAGGCCGCGCTGTCCTCTGCCACCGCCCACGTGGAAAATTATCCGCAGAAGTCCAAGGAGTACCCCACCAACGCCTGGGCCGACAGCAAAAACCCCAGCCTGTACCGGACCAATCCGGAGACGGGCGAGCGGGAGTTTTGGCTCAACTGGGGCATCGACGCGATCACCAACCCCGCGCAGAAGGAGACGCAGTTCAAGCTGGCCCTTTCGAACATCCTACAGGGCGTGTTCCCGCTGCTGGGCGCGCTGCTGCTGAACAAGAACTACGACAACAGCCAGAATACCGCCCTCAAGCATCCGACGGTGGCCCACGCGGATATCAAGACCAATGTCATCTATTCCACCGACAACGCGCCCATCGAGATCCAGCTGCGCGTCAAGGGCGTGCCCGGCTATTCGAAAATCGTCACCCCCATCCTGGAATGCCTGGCCGGCACAGATGCCAACCTGCTGGCCACCATCCCCACCATGGCACAACTCAATGGCTATACCAGCGCCTCGCAGTTGGTGGATGCCATCTTCAACCCGCTGATGGTTTACATTAACAAGCTCAAGGCCAAACCGGTCACGGAAATCCTCACCCTGCTGCCCAACCTGTGCTATGCGCTTTCCCTGGAGCGGGTGCCGGAGCTGTTCAGGGATTTGAACATCCAGATGAGCTATTGGGCGGACGCCTGCCTGATCCAGACCATCGGCTGGCCGTATCTCAGCACCTTCGGCGCGGCCATCGAGGGTGACCTTCCCCCTGTCAACCTCAGCGACATGCTCAACGACGGCCTGGGCCTGAACGAAATGCTGACCATGGACGGCGTGATGGCTCTGATCTTCGATGCCCTGGGCGCGGGCTTTGCGCTGCCCCCCTTCAACGCCGGGCGTATCGCCACCTACGGCAAAATCGGCACATATACAAGCAAGCGGGCGCCCGCCGGCACCCAGCGCCACTATATTACCGCCGACAAGCCCGATGTGATGCAGGCGCTCATCGGCTGGCTGCTGGGGGCCGGGCTGTTCTCCCTGGGCGGCACGCAGGAGGAGGCTGTGGCGGCTGTTTTGGAGTTGGTCAAGCCCACGGGCTATCCGCCCAAACCCGTGACTTACAGCGAGCCCGACTGGCCGGACTACGGCCCCTTCCCGGAATGGTGGGCCGACCTGAACTCTCCCGAGGGTAGGGCCAGGGCCAAGCTGGACGGCGACTACCTGGCCGCCAACGCGGACACCGTACTCAACGTGCTGTGGAAGGCAATGTTCCCCGACACGGAGTTCACCTTCGCCCAGGGGATCATCGAGCGCTTTGAAAGCATGGGGGCAAATGGCGAGCTCTATAAGTCCATCGTGGAAATGATACAGCGCATGATCAGGGAACTGATCGGCGAGGGCGGTATGCTGGAAAACTTCAACGGCCTGCTGGCCTCCCTGGCGCTTTTAGACGGCAAGCCCTTTGACATCATAGCCGCCGCCAACCAGCTTCTGGACTATAAAATGCCCCCTTCAGGGGACGTGGATACAATCAGCGAGCTTGTCGATGAGCTGGTGAAGTTCCTTGCGCCTGTCGTCCCGGTCCTGGGCATCCTGATGTTCGGTTCGAGCCTGGACTTGATCAATGTAGACTCCCGGCCGAGCAGCCCGCCGAAGGGCCTCGTGGAGGCCCTACTAGGCGGGGCGGGCTTTGAGGGTGGTATCCGGCCCATCCTGGAGGCGTTCACGAAGCCGTTGGGCCTGCCGCCAATCGCGGCCTGGGCCGGCACCCCCGAGGAGAAGCTGCGCGCCTTGCTGGACCCCATCGAAAACATTTATTATAAAATCCTGGAAAAACCGGTGGGCAGCCTCCTCGCATTGCTGCCCAATCTGGCGTACTTTGCTTCCGAAAGCAGCGGCAACAAGTCTCCGCTGCAGCAGAGCCTGGATGTCCTGCTCAATCCGCTGTATGTCCTGATCGATACCATCCGCCCCATCATCGCCCTGAACCTGAGCGTCGATGGGCTGCCCGCCGGGCTGACCCTGAACCTCACACAGGGGCTCCAAGTGGATGCTGAGGTTTTGCTCAACGGCCTGCTGAACGGCATAGACATCGGCGGCCGGAAGATTAGCTTACAACTCAATAAGTTTTTACTGGGCACGTTCGACGAGGATGCCAGGACCTTCACGGCGGACAAGGGCGGGGTTCTGTTTGCCCTGCTGGACCAACTGGGCCTGCTGCAGGCCATCGTCGACCTGGAGATGACCGGCCTGACCAAACTCATCCAGTATGACTGCTTCCCCGGCCCCCTGCCGATTGACTACAGCAAGGGCGCGCCCGCGGCGGATAAGGTGAAAGACCTGCCCAAGTGGTTTAGGCCGTCTCACGGGGAGTACCTGAAGGATAATGCGGACGCTGTGCTGAAATGGGCCTGGCAGGCGATGATCGCCCAGGAGCCGTCGGTCAAGGCCTGGCTGCAGGAGCTGCTGGGCAATACAATCACCATCGAGAACAACCTGGAGGAAACCGTCAACAATTTCTTCGGCCACGACGTGTATATCAAGGAAAACCTGCCCAAGCTAGTGGGCGTAATCCTGGGGCTGCGGGATACCTTCGACAGCATAGAGGTGCCTGCCATCGAATTCCTCGGAAATAAGCCTCTGAGTTTGACAAAGGCCATGGCAAGGCTCATGTTTATTTACGACGAAAGCAGGCTGGAGGACCCCATCCCCCTGGACCTGCATGCCCTCATGGCGCCCATGGACGCCTTCATGGACGCCTACGAGGCGGACCCGGCAGCCGCGCTTGCGGGCGTGACCAACGCGGAGTCCTTCAAGCGCAAGCTCGTCGAGCTGTTCAGCCCGCTGATGCCGCTGCTGCGCGTGCTGCTGGCCGAAAGCAACGCCCTGCTCATCTTGGATGAGAACATCACATCAGAAGACAACGCGTTCCTGCGGGCCTACGGCTACAACGGCTATGAAACCGGCCTGCTGCCCATCCTGCTTGGCTTCGGCGCGAACGTGCCCGGCTTTGCCGGCGCACTGATGCCCTATGAGGATTTCCGGGCCACAAACGAGGAGGAGCAGCTGCTGGCTATCCTCAGCCCCTTCCTATATCTGGTTGACGCCCTGGCCGCCGACCCGGTACATACCCTGCTGAAGTTGCTGCCCAACGCCGCGTATTTCATCAGCGACGCCGGCGGCGAATCGCTGCTGCGGCAGGCCACAGCCAAAATTCTGCACCCCATCACCGTGCTGCTGGACGAAGCGAATATCCCGGGCACAGAGGGCCTGCTGGACAGCTTCACCAAACTGGAACTCGGCAACATGGCCAACAGTCTGCTGTCTGACTTGTTTGATCGTATTGATGGCCTGAACGCTTTCGAGATCGAACAGCTTGTCATCGGTGCGATTACGGTATTTGACGCTCCGTATAACGAGCTGGGCCTGAACGGCGAAGCCTCTTATGTGGACGTGAATCTTGCCGAGCTTCTGGTGAAGCTCCTGGATGTGACAGGCGCGTTCGAGCTGATCGAGAGCAGCGGCTTCGCTGGACTGATCGAGCTGCTCAACGTGGACGACAGGGTGAAGGCCGACGGCCCGGCCCTGCTTGACTACAACAAAGCGCCGCAGCCGGTGGCCGTGCAGCGGCCCGCCTGGCTTGATCAGCCCCAGGCGCAGTTCCTGGCGGATAACGCGGACGGCATTATCAACTGGGCATGGCGTGAGCTGGTCAACTATACCGACGCAGAGAACAAAAAGCCAGTCAAGGACTACCTGGAAAACCAGCTGGGCATTCTCATTGAAAGCACGTTGACAGATACAGTCAACAGCCTGCTGGGCGGCAACCTGTTCACGCAGGACAACTTCGACGGGATTGTCAATGTCTTGGCGGGGCTAAAAGAATCCCTTGACAGTATAGAGCTTGCCGGGCTGACATTCCCACATATCCTCGCGAAGATGGCCGTGATTGACGGAAAACTAGTCGATATCGACGCAATGTTCGCCCCTCTCATGGCCCATGCCGCCGGCGGCGACGGCTATGTGAAGGTCACTGCGGCAAACTTCATTGATCAGCTTGCCGGATTGCTCAAACCCTTCATGCCGCTGCTCAACGTACTGCTGACGGAGGCCGACATGAAACTCATCGTCGACGACAGCGTCAACGACGGCAAGGGTTTCCTCATCGTCGACGGCTACGACGGCTACCGTACCGGCCTGCTGCCGACTCTGCTGGGCCTTGGCGCGGATGTGCCCGGCTTCATCGAAACCCTCGTGCCCTACGATGAATTCCTGAAGTTGGACGGCGAGAGCCGTATGGAGGCGATACTCAACCCGATGCTGTTCCTGCTCGATCAAGTGGCGGCGGCCCCGGTGAATACGCTGATGCAAGTGCTGCCCAACGCGGCGTATTTCCTCCCCCTGCTGCCGCAGGCGGTGGACAGCATCCTGCACCCGATCACCATGCTGCTGAGTTATCTGCCGGAAGACACATTCGACCTGAACCTGAGCGAAATGCTGAATGCGCAGTTGGTCAGTTTTCTGAAGGGCCTGCCCTTCGCCCTGAATGAGTTGATTGTCGGCGAAATCAAGGCCTTCAATGCGCCCTGGGAGGGGTCATATATAGCTGTCAACGAGACCGACCTGCTGATACAAATCCTCAAGATTTCCGGCGCGCTGGACGCCCTGGACGAGGAGACCCTGGCGGGGCTGGTCAGCCTGCTGAACCTCGACAATATTAGGCCGGACGGGCCGGGCAAGATCGATTACTCGAAAGCGCCTGCACCGATTGCCCCGGGCAGCATGTATCCGCCCTGGCTGAAGAAAAAGCACATGGCGTTCCTGGCGGACAACGCCGACGGCATCCTCAACTGGGCCTGGCGCGCGCTAATCAAGGGCAATGTGGCGCTAAAAGACAGCGTCGGCTTCCCGCTGAAGGATACCCTGGAGGATACCGTTTACGGATTGCTGGGCAGCTACCTGTACACCCCGGACAATCTCGATATGATCGTGAGCGCGGTGCTGGGGCTCAAGGCGCAGCTGGACGGCATTGAACTCGCCGGGCTGAAGCTGACAGAAATCCTCGAGGCGGCAATCAGAATCTATGACGAGGACAGCGGCACCTACAGGTCCCTGAACATAGCGGCGCTCTTCAAGACATTCGAGGCCTATGTCCCCGGCACACCGGTTTCCGGTCCGGAGGACTTCAAAGACACCCTGGTTGGCCTGCTGACCCCAATGCTGCCGCTGCTGCGTGTGCTCCTGGCCGAGGGCGACCTGGTCTTCATCGCGGACGAAGACGTCAACGAGGGCAACGGTTTGGTCAAAATCTTCGGCTCCAACGGCTACGAGACCGCTCTGCTGCCAATCCTGCTGGGCCTGGGCGCGCAGATGCCCGGCTTCCTGGAAACCATCGTGCCCTATGAGACGGTCAAGGGCAGCAGTGATGACGCGGTTCTGCTTGAAGCAATCCTCGACCCGATTTTATTCCTGCTGGACAGGCTGACGCAGGACCTGGTGAACACCGCAATCGAAGTGCTGCCCAACGTGGCGTACTTCATTTCCCTGCTGCCCCAGGCAATCGACAACCTCCTGTTCTCGCTGGGGCCGGTGCTGCGGGCCATCCCGGGGCTTGACCTCGACTTGGGCGGTCTCAATGTAGCCGGACTATTGGACGATCTATTGAGCGGCCTCCCCTTCGGCCCGGAGGATTTGGTGGTCGGCGAAATCATAGTCTTCGGCGAACCCTGGAAGCGGCTTGGCCTGGACGATGGAGCATCGTATCTGGCCGTGGACAGGGCCGACCTGTTGGCGCAGATTCTCAAGGCCTTCGGCGCCTTCGAGCTGCTGGAGGAGAACAACCTCACGGGCCTGGTCAAGCTGATTGGCCCCAACGCCTCGGAGGGTCCCGGCCCGGTGAGTTACCCGCAGGTAAACACCACCGCGAATCAGTCCATCTATAAAAACTGGTGGTGGACCAAGAAACAGGCCACAGAGATGTCCGACCGCGCCGGGGAATTCCTGGATGGCCTGTGGACGATTATCTATGGCAAGCCCTTCGGCGCGGTACCGCTGCAGGCCGGCGGGTCAAGCCCGGCGGATAGTTTCCTGCGCGATTTGCTTGGCAACGCCCTGTATACGCAGGAGAATTTCAACAAGCTGCTTGGATTGGTGCAGGGCGCAATCCCCGAACTCGCCGGCATAGAGATTGTACCCAGCCGCACGCTTGGCGACTTGCTGAAGGTCAGCATCACTGTGGGCGGCAAACAGGTTGACATCATGGCGCTCCTCGATCACATGGCGGCCTGGAAGCCCAGCGGGAATCTCAACACCCAGGCAGGCTTTATTAAAAACTTAGTGGATTACCTCGAACCCCTGGCGCCCCTGCTGGACTTCATGCTCTTCGGCGAGGACATTGTCTTCTTAGAGAATGAGGCGGGTATCAATGGCGGCAAGGGTCTGGCCAGAGCAACCGGATACGAAGGCTACCGCTATGGCCTGATTCCGATTTACGAGGCGCTGCTGGTGCCCCTGGGCGCGCAGGGCGAGGTTCGCCCGCCAAGTGCTTTGCATAATCTTGAGGGCCGCGCGAAAATCGACGCCCTGCTGCATCCTCTGCTCTATGCGATAGAGACGCTCGTAAGTGGCCAGCCACTGGACAACCTGCTGCTTATTCTGCCGAACCTGTCCTACTTCATCACCCCGGACAAGGGAGACAGCCTGCTGCAGCAAAGCATTGACCGTCTGCTTTACCCGGTGAACAGCATTCTGGGCATCATGGACGAAACGCCGCTTGCCCTCGATACCGCCCAACTGCTTGACGACGCGCTGAAATCCATGGGGATCGCCGGGCTGGATATGAAGCTCCTCGCGCAGCTGCGGATCGGCAGGCTTGTGGAGTACACCTCAATGGCCGGCACGCAGGCCCGGTATATTCGGTTGGATGCCAATGCAGATAAAGCTGACCTGCTCACGGTGCTGCTGCGCGCCTTCGTCGATGTGCTCAAGGACCCGAAGAACCGCGCAAAGGTGACTGACCTGCTTGCGGACGCCCTCGGGCTGACCGGCTTTGGCAAAACGCTGCTGGGATGGAAGCTCGGCATGAGCCTCGGGATACTCTCGAGCTTCCCCAACGGCACGGATATGGGCCTGCGTTTCACACTGGGGCTGGCGAAAATGATGATGTTCTTCATGCCCATGATCCAATTGTTCCAGCGATTCTTTGGTATGCTCGGATAACAAGAACGGAGAAACAGACAAAGGCCGGCTGCCGAACCGGTGGTCGGCCTTCACGAACAACACCGCTTCAAAACATTAGACAAATTGAAGCTCTGCGCAAAAAATACGGGGTACTCTTTTGCCAACTGTACAGCCTAGAAGCAATTCCTTTTTTGAAAAAAATTGTTGACCTTGCAGTAGCTGCATGCCTTAGAATAATCAGTACGGAAAAAATGTGGTGCTGACTGGCAAGTACAAGCGTAACCTCGAGAAAAGGCGTGGTTTCTGATAAAACAGATTTTGCGACAACTGTGTATTTCCCGACATTAGATTATATTACAATTAGGACATCCTCAAGTTTCCTTTTCAGGCGAATACAGGCGGCGGCCGAAAGGGCATGACGAGAGGGAAAATTTGAAAAAGGAGACAAAAAATGAAAACAATCGACGGCGCAAACCTAAGCTGTTACAATCTGGAAGGCGACCGGCCCTTCTCCGGCATCGGCTGCAGCGCGGACGAGTTCATGTTCGGGCAGCACCACGGCAGGCAACGCCGCGACATCGCGATTGACTTCATCGGCGTGCGCACAACGTACCATCAACTGGACGCCGAGGTGGAGCGGGCCTCCCGTGCTCTGACCGCCTACGGGATCCGGCAGGGGGATCATGTCACCTTCCTCATGCCCAATCTATTGGAAACCGTCGTCTACATCTATGCCTGCTGGCGCATCGGCGCGGTCACCAACATGGTCGACCCCCGCGCCAACGTCGAGGGCATCCTGGAACGGGCCGAGCGCACGAAATCGAAGCTCGTTGTCACGGTATTCAACATCTGCGAGGAAAAGATCGATCCGATTCTGGACCGGCTCTCGGCAAAAAACGTCATTCTGGTCGACCCCGCGGACTCCATGAAGGGCTGCCTGAGACCTAAGCCCCTCGCGGCGTCTCTCATTCTCGCCAGGCATAGGAGGGCCTTCGCCCGCGGGCACGATGTTGGTTTGGGCAGCAAGTACATCTGGAATGCCGATTTCCTGCGCGAATACCAGACAAACGCGTTCAATATCCGCGCGGATTACAGCCCCGATTTGGCCGCCGCCATCGTGTATACCAGCGGCACCTCCGCGGACGGCGTGATCAAAGGGGCGG
>Ga0123353_10012533_pt1 | contig 12064 bp, 7 predicted proteins | sample TergutLab28metaG_3_FD_92763 | JGI IMG/M metagenome (GOLD analysis project Ga0123353, IMG submission 92763) | Labiotermes labralis P3 segment gut microbial communities from Petit-Saut dam, French Guiana - Lab288 P3 | ecosystem: Host-associated > Arthropoda: Insects > Digestive system > Gut ... | reverse complement strand
TCTGGCCAATATCTCCGTAACCATTGAACTTTGGATATAGGTGTTTTGGGTTATATCGTTATAGTTTGACCTAAGGAACACTCTCCCGAAGTTAGGCCCTTTCCTCCTGGGACACCCTGTATATATCGATATCGGGGTCTCGGCAACTGGTGAGAGTGGTCAGCTTCACACCTAGTCGCCTCATCCCAGGGGCAGCGCCCCCAGCACCCAAGCAGCAAGAGGCTCGGTAGGTCCAACAGCCTCTCTTGGACGCGAAGGTTCATCACAGAATGGAACACTGCGGACTTTGATACTGTGTTCCCTTACTACTTCCATAATTGAAGGTGTTCAATAAAAGTTTTGCCTTATTGTATATCTCGCACCTGTAATTCGCTTATGTGTACACAACTGGGTTAACAAATTACCTGCAAGGGTTTTAGTGATTCTATTCAGTCACTCTAGGAGAATTTCAGAATATCATTGCTGTCTTACGGAACCCTGTATGCCGCATCCATGACGAAATTTCCAACCCATGTCACAAAACATAAATATTTAAAGTTATATCGTTACGTAACTTGAGGGTATAACGCAGGGAAATGTACATCGTAATCCTATAATTTATTCATCTCAAGAACAATCACTATATGAACCAACAGACAAATAAACATAAATTAGGCCGTCGTCGTCGTTGTCGTCGTCGTTGTCGTCGACCTCATCATCATCATAATCATCTTCATCCGTCATGATTCAGGCCTTGATAGACCTGTTTCGGCCTCATCTAATAGTCTCTTCAAAGTTCTTCCAAGTCGTTTTCGTCCATTTGGACTATAATTCAGTATTATTTCTGGCATCAGGTTGTTGTTCGTTCTTGTTACATGTCGTAGCCAAATCAACATGACTTGAAATCAAATCAAATCATAAAGTATGTGGTACAATAAAATGTGTACAGTGTAACACATAGGTTCCCTTCGTTTTCAGGATTTTATTAGACGACTTCTAATATCATATGCTTTATTGTGTGTTGTAACACTATGTTCATGTAATGATGAGGCCGGCACTGAAGAATATTTACACCAAAATCAAACAGTATTAGTGGATCCAGACACATCAGTCAGTGCAAGATATTCCAGGTCCTCGCAAAGACCAAAGTCTGCAAAAACAGCAACAAAGAACCGAGCTACTAAGGCATTTGAACCAAAGAGAAGTAGTGACGATCTTCAGAGTTCTAGTTCTGCAGCAAGAAATACAGCAAAATCTCCGTTGGTACTCAGACTGCTTCAGGAGCAAGAGCCAACGAATATCAACAACCAGCTAGCCTACTCTCCCGTAGCCCAGCTTCACCAAGCCCAGGAACAGGAGACAGTGCATTACCAGCGGGCGCCACAGGAAAATGCTGGCGGCGTCCTGGAATATGCAGAGCCGAAATATGAAACACCAACCCACAAAGAGATTGGGGTACGTAATTGTTTTTATATCCCGTGGTTGCCTCGGGCTGAGTTTCTCTCGTCACTTTATGTCGTCTTAATCGGCACTGTTGGAGATCATAAGATCATCGTTTTCCCTCGACAGGTTGCAGGGTCTTTACTGGCATTTTTGAAGATGATAAGAGAATAATAATGCACAGCAAGAAAGTCCGCTCTTTAAGTTAGAATATTGAGTTAGAGCTCTAGTTTATATTAACAACATATTTTACAGAATTCTAAGATTCCTAGAATAATTAGGTGATATTTTTCCAAGAAGTCTACCAAGTTGCATAGTCCTTGCTCTGTCACTTTATAGCTTAAAATAATGCAGATCTTCATATTAATCGAAGCCCTTAATGAAACGTTAGTAAACGCACGTACAGCAAAAAATTCTGGTGCCTTTAGGAAACTTTTTAATTATCCCCATAACCATAGGTTTATGGAAAATACTAATTTCCCACAAAACAGAGGGGGCACTTCATTCTTGTCTATAGCGCTTCCTTAAAACAGACCTGCTCCGACAGACAATTGTGGATTTGGACTTCAGATCCTCACAAAAACGCTGTTAGATCTCTCAGAATATCCGTTATTTTTGTCCCATTTTAACCTAAATCGAAACATGTGAACAGAGCTCATTGTAAACCCACAATATCTATGTTCATGCGAATCAACTTATTTTTTTCCACTTATTACATACAAATATTGCCCATCCAGAAAAACTAACTGACGCACTTCTAAAATTCGTCATAAAAAAATCGTAAAAAATTAGCAGATACCCTAACATAAGCTGCATTTTGAAAGTAAACTACACATAATTCAAATATAGACTACAACAGTGTAAAAATGGTAATGATATAAAGAGGGGGAAATGTGTAATTAAAGCACTTCACAACCCATCTTAAAGTAAGCTTGCTGGAATATTTACCTTTCGGGGTCTTACAGGGCGCAATTCTAAATGAGTAACGAGCAATAAGAGCATTAATAAGGTATATTCACACCCAATAAAAAACTACAATCTATATAAAAGTTATTCCAAAAATTCTAATCGGCTTGTTCTGTAATTTAGGCTGTTCGGTAACGAACGCACAGCTGTCTATACAGATGATATACCGCTCGAACGGCTAAGGGTTATTAATATAGCAAGAATATAAATGTGCTCTGTGAAGTTGCTTATCACACTTTTTCGTGCATCTCGTCCAAATAAAAATTTCATGAGATCTATAACTCTAATTACTGAACAAGCAGTTATTGAGTATACTACAGTACATGACTATTCTTTTGTACATCGCCCATCTTCTTGAGCTTCTTATACGTAACTTTTCGTAAACTAGACATTTTTCTGTTTTTATGTGTAAGTTTGAAGATATTCACACTTAGCTGAACTTAAGAGAAATCACGGGTCTTCCCTCCCTTTTATCTAATCAAACTACGAGATCCAGTTACCTGAAACTTGAATTTTAAAAACAAATTGATGGAAAATATGCAAAGTTAATACATATACTTTATGTAACACGTCATCATAAAGCGTATTTATACTTGGGTTTAATAACTAACCAATAACAAATTGTAACATTCTTATGTAATCTGCAATACGCGCTGTAATAAGAGGTCTGTATTACGTAGCCCCTTGTGAATCATAAAACTACGTGAGCAGTCTTTTTTTTTAAACCCTATATGAAATTTGTTATAACAACCTATCCAGTTAACACACGTCTAGGTGTTACGTCTTAAGAGAATTGTTGTCAGATGACCAGCTTGTCTAGAAATTTAACTCTTATAGAATCTGAAGGATAATTAGTGTTATTATTAAATAAACTCCTTAACCGTGTCCTACACCAATGCGAATTTAGACAGCACACTCTCACATCCAGTCAGCCTAAAAATTAGTTGCATTTGAATATTATCCTGTTACCTACATCTACTTGCCCAGGCGGTTCCTTGACTTAACGTCTTACAAATAAAATAGTTATGAATTTTACGTTTCCCAGTGCTTCATGAAGATCTTGCCAAAGCCCGCATTCGTTTAAAAGTTCGAATAACATTAGTTGAAAAATTTACGTGTATATAAATTATAAAACACGCTCTTGTGTAATGTGTTTAATGCTTCCCCTACTTCCTCTTACTTTATCCTGTATATTCTCTATTGCCACAATAGTGTAAATTCTTCCTTTATGTGAATGAGGCTTTTTTTTCTTTACAACACGCGAAATATGCTTATATTCCCCCAGTCCATCACGTCTCCACATTACCAGTACGTGTATAAAGTCAAGGATCCAAAAGGAAACGATTTTGGGCACTCGGAAGCGAGGATGAATGGCCGAACGTGGGGACACTACTTCGTGCAGCTTCCAGACGGACGTCAGGAAACGGTGCGCTACTGGGCGGACAGCACGGGTTTCCACGCCAAGGTGGAATATGAGGGTCATGCAGCCTACCCACTTGCAGAAGAAGAATGACAATCGGGCATCAGGAAGCAACACAACCAACGTAGAGCCAGGGTGTTGTGTAAGGGCCTTGACTATCAGATCCTGTCATAAAACAAATGCAGGATATTAGCATCACCTCTCTTGTAAAATAAGTCTCATTGATGTGAAGTCCGAACGCAATGTTTCAGGAGCATAATTTCATCCCGTACCTATCAGAACACATACAGTCCCCCACAGTATCTAAATAAACAGTTTTGATGTGTAATGTGTAAATAAAACCACCCCATCACTTGAAATTCCGATCGTTGACTTTCTGACCAGAAACAAACAATTGCTCTAAGCTGTTTAAAGAACATAAGCCTCTAAGCCATAACATATCAGACGTACACACATAAGACTGCACAAAGTTTAGCGCTACATAAGCTGCCTTTCCATTCATTCAACAGCCAAGACTGTTAGCCTAAACAGTAAAATGAACCAATTTTCTTTTCAACGCCTTTAAGACTAAAGTTCCTTTCAATTACACGCAAACACTATTTCCTACTTCAGACTGAACACAGTCCATATCCGTTACAAAATCTTTTAATTCTGTAGCGAGTAAAACTCGCTGTTTGTTGTGAGCAACAAACAGAAAACACAAACTCTGTGGCCAACACTAAATTTAACATTCAAAAGAGGTGGTGACACTGGAATTGAAACAGCTAATGTTACCTTATCCTTCGACATCCACGTAATGGTGATATGTGGTAGAACTGTAACGCAAAATTCCTTCTGTTTAAACAAAAATAATGCCGTAAATTTACGCTGATGATATTTGAGAACTTTACAGCTGTAAAACATGTTGTGGAAGAAAGTCGTAGTGGTGCCTACATAAGGCATTTATACCCTACATATCGACTTAACGCGCAACACACATGAACTTAACAAGATACGTCCTAGGCTTAATTTTTAACAAAAGAATAAGATTATTCTTATATTTAGTAACATTCAGTAACACAAATCTAAAGGACAAAAGCTTCACGAAGAGACAGTGTATCAGGTTAACGATTTCATAAACCCATACACAGTATGTGATTCGGCGAGATGCTAGCAAGTGACTAACATGTGCTCCGAGGTTAATACTGAGGACGGACAGACTAAAAAAATGAAAGATTAAAACTGACAAATATAAACAAATATTTAAATTGTTCTGGAAACAATTGAGAGTATTGGAACGGTCTCAGCAAGTCGAAAAAGATTCTTCAGGAAACCACCAAACTATGTTTACAGAAACAAAGGATTTTATTTCGTCAGAAGGCCCACCGAAAAGACTTTTCTTTGAGAAGCGCAAGCAACATGTAGACTGTAACAAACAAGCCAACACTATCAAATGTGTACTGAATGTTATATGCAATATACAGCATATGTTAATTGTTTGACATGCTAAACTACTAAAGAAGTTATTGTAAAATCAATGACAATTTAATTTCTACGTGTTGATATAAGTTAGATTTATATTAATATTTAAATATGTTAACGACGCTGTCATTTTCGGGTATTATAAAACCTTAGCTGAAAATTGTGGTGGTTATTCTTGTTGAAATAAAGATACGTATACATTCTTCTGAAGATAAAGTACAGGATTATCGCTAACGCCCTGTATTCTATGCTAATTTTTTCAAATATTATTTCTTTGAATACATGGAACTGTGTTAGTTCTATTTAGAGACTAATACAAATTTTCCGAAATCCCATCCGTAGAAGTTAGTAGTTATGGTGTTGACAGTATAAGAAATACATATAAAGGTAAAGTGATCCCATTACAGGCCCGGTGTGGCCCAGAGGGTGGGTAGAGGTATAGCTCTACTCTTCCACGACCGCGGAACTAGAAGGGGGTGAGTATAAGAAATATATATAGAATCTGCTAATTAGGAACAGATATAATCTTTATAATCTATAATCCTTTTAAAGCCATCCTTCATAAAAAAAAGTTCGGATAAATTACCGATGTAATCCTTTAGTAACAGTAGAAACTAAACGCAGAAAAACAGGTTAATACCGTGACGCAGTGAATATAAATTCTATCTTTTCATCGAAACCATTGCAGGTACAGTAACACATTGTACTCTACACCTCAGTTATTACTCTGGATCTGGTAACAATAAATGTTGTGCATATCCCATTGTTTTACGTTGTGACTTCACTTTACTCTGTGCAAAATTTTTCTCTATTATTAACCTGATTAATGACTAGAATCAATGTGCCACGCCAAATACATAAGATATAAATATTTTTGATGATGATTCTGTGTGGTTCATTAATTCCACACAAATTGGCCAATAACAATTGTCCGATACCAGAGAGGTTAATAACTGGGTGATACAAAGATCTCCCAATTATGAAAAGCAGCCAAAATGTAGATTTTTGTGTACCCAACAACCTTCGTATTTGTAACAACATCAGCAATTAAAGTTCTGGTGCAAATGAGTAAGCTATTAAATATTATGTTTTGGTCTAATATTCCAAGCACAGGGTGACTAAACAATGAAACAGGTCAGAATTCATTAATTATCAACGAAATAACTGCATTTAAACGGAACTAAAACCCTGCTCTGGGGGTTTCTATCGCGTCATAGATGGTGATATTTTACAGACATGCATGACGTCTTTGAATCTGCATCAGTCTCTCATAAATGGGTGTTTTTATATTCAAAGGGGTTTCGACTTCGACGTGAGGTCGCCTGCCGCAACTGGCATGCCTTTTTTAGGGGTTCACATATTTTCTTCCTTCCCTGAAATACTGTAAAATCTAGAAGGTCGAAAAACATAGCGTCCTGATAGTCTGTAGGAATTGAAGTGACGTTGCCGGCGATTACGTTCTCACACAACGTTTGGGAGTTTCAGTATTCTTACACAGCTGCTTGTTACACATATTCAATGACTAACGACGTCCAAAGGAGCAAAAATCATTACAGACGCAAAAATTAAATCCGATGTTTATGCGCGTTCGCAACATTGCGAAAAGTGACTATTAGCTTCGTCATGTCTCTGTACCCGTCTGTTCGTCCGTATGGAACAACTCGGCTCCCACAGGACGGATTTTCATGAAATTTGATATTTGAGGATTTTTCGAAAATCCGTCGAGAAAATTCAAGTTTCATTAAAACCTGAGAAGAACAGCGGGTACTTTACGAGAAGACTTATGTACATGTACGAGAATATCTAGCTGAATATTTCATATAATAAGAAGTGTTTCAGACAAATTTTTAGAGAAACTCATAACACGTTTCCTGTTCGATAATTTTTTTCCCGAAAATTGTGCCGTTTATAAGATAATGTTGAATAATACTGTAGAGACAGACAGGCTGCAGATGACAATACGGTGCAAGTGCATTGCTCGCTAGATATCTAAGGCTACCAATACACACTCAAGATATGTAATGCTTAGTGCTCTTCCATTGAAGTAACGGTTACACTAACGCGCTTCATTTTTACGTTAATACATATCCTGCCTGTCTTGTTGCCGCTGCCTTATGCATGAATTTCGTGTGAAGCATAATTAATGTAAAAACAGGAAAGAAATAGAAGTGCAGCGCTGGCAAAACGCAACACAAAATACCGATCAACGTTTACGCAGTGAATACAGTACTGGTCTAATGTTAATAAAAATCCAACCAGATGCAACAGTATGCAGATATTTATTTACTGTTAAGTCACTCCACATGTTTCGGGTGTCACAGCACCCACCATCAGGAGTACTAAAAACTGTAACCTACTGTACAGCTACTTCCCTCCAACGTGGCCTGATCAGGCCACGTTGGAGGGAAGTAGCTGTACCAGTATTATGACCTGTACCGGAGGCTGCGTTTACAGTTTTTAGTACTCCTGATGATGGGTGCTGTGACACCCGAAACATGTAGAGTAACCTTGCAGTAAATAAATGTCTGCATACTGTTGCATCTGGGTGGATTTTTATAAACATTGAATTGTGATGCACGGAACCATGAGCTTAAAATTTAAAACAATACTGGTCTGTCTACCAGATTTCAGAAATATGAACCTTACTCTGAAAAGAAAAAAAAATTAGATATATGTGAGTAGAATCACTTAAAACGCATAAGAATAGGAACAAAAGGGAAGTAGTTAAGGGCAGTGAAGAAAATTGAAAATTAATGATGTAAGGAAAGATGAACGGAAGAAAATAAATTGTTTGCGTACGAAGGAAAGAAGTAACTAACCACAAGAAAAAATAAATATTAATGCCAACTACTTTACTCCATTAACACATTTGTTATTTAATTCGGCAGCACACAGAAGTCGCACCCAGACATAATACACTATTTTGGTTGTTCATAACAACAGGAACTGAATGACCGCAACTATAAAGATAAGCTCTTACCATTACCTTTATCGGACCAGCCATTTTTCACCAAAATATATTTCTATAAAATACAAATATGAGTTGTGAACATCATTTTCCAAACCCGATGTCCAATGGCATTATGTTATGCCCAGAAGACATAAAAAAGAAAATGCAACTAGACAACAGGGAAGACAATTATGGTATACCTACTCAGATTTCATCAGATGCATCCTTTGTTTTTTTAATGCAATTTATAGCGCACATGTCAAGACTCAACAACATAATAAAAATATTTTCTACTTTCTTGTGACAGTACTAAGTAAATGTAGGCTATAGGCGTTTTAGAAACATTGTTTCCATCTTCTGCGCTAAAAGCTTCCCATACTTTCTCTTAAACACATCTGTTGAAAGATAGAGATAAAGTGCATCACCGCTACATCAGTAAAGAAGCCCATATCTACTAAGTTTCGTCAACCGTATCGAACCAACGTCAAGGTATGGAGTCATTATAAATATTGTGTATAATATGTGTACAGCGTTCTTTTATAAAATGGTGGGTCATTTTGCGCCTAAGAAGGGAGTCGTGATGTATCCAATTGCACTGCCCCCTTCTTCTGGAACACTAAACAAAATCCTCAATATTTTGTCTTAGATATTTGGCAGTCCGACTTAGAATCTACCCAAGATCGTGCACATTGCAGATCTTCATAGCGTGCCAGAAGTCTGGGGAAAGTTAAGTGATGAATACCAATTCGAACAAAATGGCTTTTAATATTTTATACGGTAGAGTAGTAGTATGATCCGAACAGTAACATGAATTCAAGCCACAACTTAAGTAGGATGTAGAAAAACATGGAACTATAAATAAAGTTCAGGTTCTTTAAAATGTTGGGCCGTGACATCTGTTCCTCTCTTCACAGCAGAGAAAAACCTTTGCTTAAAGTAATTTTGGAAGAAGGCCACTTTTCTGAAAGGACGTACTTATGATACATTCTGGAAGACAAAGTTTTCTTCGTGTTTTATGTCGTTATGGCAGTTAGTGAACTTTTGAAGAAATCGCTTCCGAGAGAAATGAAAATGTAATGCACTTGAGGAGCCGAGATAAAGAAATTGTAGAAGAAAAGAAGAGGCGATGGGATCAGATGTACAGTCATAGGAGCAGCGCAAGCAGCAGAGGAGAATTTCAACAAGATTAAAACGCAGATGAGGTCGTCTTCTCGGTTTTCGCATCACGTGGTGTGTTGGCACGGTTTCGGATACATGCACTGTCTCCATCGTCAGGATGGCAATTCTTACAAGCGGGAGCTTCAGTTACATATAAGCGACTTTTGTTCTTTCAACTAGCAGATCAACATCGGCCAATTCTGATTCAGCCTCGATGAATAATTACTTCCATCCGACATGTCGTAAGAGACGAGGCATAATGCATAGCGCAAAAACACAAAAGATGGCCAACATCGGCTCGAGGTCTGAGCGGGAGAACTCAAGCACAGAACTTTTTTCGTCAGTACCTTTAAACGCAGAAGCGGTTTCTGATCTACAAGCATAAGGCTGGCCAAATCATAAATTTAAATTCCTTTCAAAAGTCTAGTAAATTCATTCAATAAGGTGCAGGGGAGGACACTTAAACGCGTTGAAATACATCGCCTGGTTTTTCCCATGGCCAGTTCTATGTGGCATATTACCGAACCTGTTCATTTGACAACATCGCTGCTGAAATTATAGAAAGGCAACGATAACGTAGAGAAAATGATACATCGATAACGTCAGATATTGGATATCGAAAGTACTTTAACTTTGCAGAAATATAAATACATTTTTATTGGTTAAATATTTTATATTTTCTGCGTGCACGTTATTACCACAGGCACAACTAGCCTACACAGAAGTACTAAACTGCTGTCAGCAAAGAACGTCTTAAGGCTACCGTATCTGGGGCAGTAAAGGTTCAAAAACACCGTCAATAACAGCAGATGTACGACAAAGTATAACCACAGACGGTTCTACAGCGACACGTCGTCTACGGTCCTCGAGTAAACGTTGTTCACCGAACCAAATATTTTGTTCTACGTTGCCACTACTTACCAATTTTGAAACGTGTGTGGAAAAAACGCACGTCGCAATTTACGTTTGGTAGTGCAGGGTTTGCACCCAGTACACAAGTTCACATTTAGTGCACAGAAATTTAAGGTATGTTAAGGTGGGGAAGGATCAAATGGTATGATCTTCAGAAGGGCCTTACGGAAATTTTTCAGTTTTTTAAGTACTTATATTTGCATCTTTATCATACGACAAATATGTGAAGACCATGGAAGGTATTCAGAAAAATGAGAACCAATAATGTGGTGGTGTAGGCCTCTGTGTCTGTACTTTGCTACTCATTCTTAGACAGGGTATACGACCTACGAATGAGACCTCAAACATCTTCAGTATAAATATTTTAGTTACTTATCCCAGAAAATAAAACTAGACGTATCTGACAGAATAGTAATTAAAAGAGTGTGAAAGTGTTGCATCTGAGTGAAAATTGATACTATTTAAATATCAACCTTTGAACTCACCTAACGACGAAAGTCCAAGATTATCTCCCCTGCGAAATAAATGTCTTCAAATAAGGGTCTATAAGGAAGTAACATGTTAATTGTTATTACTTTTATTACCTCACTTCGTGTCCAACTTAGAACATAATTCCAGATGCTGTACCACTTGACCTTGGAGGATATAAACTAAAAATTTCGCACAGTAACTATGCTCTTAACTGTTGCCCTAAATGTATATCAAACAGAAATTTTGCATATATTGTGATCTTCTTTCATGACAAATTCCACATTCGCAGTCCCAGTATATTACTTACCGCAATGAACCCGACACCAAACAATGCAGCCATATTTTTACGACTACTTCTAATTCCACAAAAATAATGCCTAAAAATCTTACATGGTCATCCAAATTTTATAATTATACATAAGCTCAGGATCTAAAAGTATACTCTAAGTGTCAATAGTGTTCTTCCACCGTCCACGTTTGCGGGTGTGCTATGTATTCATTACTCTTGTCCCTTTGCCTAATTAAACGCCAATTCACGAATACATAAAGGGTTGGAATACAGCTCACATATTTTTGACCTCGATGCTAGAATGAGAGGGTATTCGTCAAGTAACACTGAGAACGAGCTAAAAAGAAATATCAACCGATAATTGTCGGATAAAATAACCTACATTTCACAAAATAATTAATACTGCCCTGTCATGAACTATATTTGTGTATCTTCCCCTAAATAATCTACACTAATTTTTTACAAATAACATTTCTTTCTTTCAATCCTGTGAATATACATAACACGTACAACAAATTAACATTACAAACCTACACTTTCGAAGACAATTTTACGTAAGTTAGTATGAACAAATAATTTGTCGTACGTTTAATGATGCGTTCAACTGCGCTATTAATAAGAGTGAAGATAAATTGCCAGATATCATACACAAAGGCATTATTAATTTTCGCCTCTGCAAGAAGAGTCATTAATCCACCGGGATATTTGAGCTGCCTTCCAACAACAACTCTTACCAAAAAAAGTCTAATTATAAAGTTCCATCGCGTTAGTGCGATCTTTCCGGATCAATGTTTGAATATTATCTAGCTGAATGGGTGAGGGTTCTGATACTCACAATTTCTGTCTCGTGACTGAGATACCGAATTGTTAATGAATAGTGTTAGAAAACAGATAATATCTACTGGATTTTTCATTTGGCCTCATTTAAAAATACATGTTCCCTTACACGATACGGCCAAAGATGTGAGAAAAGTTAAATAAAATTGTGATTTCAGGTTCCTGCTGCGATATGTAAATG
>Ga0123353_10012532_pt1 | contig 12064 bp, 10 predicted proteins | sample TergutLab28metaG_3_FD_92763 | JGI IMG/M metagenome (GOLD analysis project Ga0123353, IMG submission 92763) | Labiotermes labralis P3 segment gut microbial communities from Petit-Saut dam, French Guiana - Lab288 P3 | ecosystem: Host-associated > Arthropoda: Insects > Digestive system > Gut ... | reverse complement strand
GCGGTTGCGTTCTGCATCAGGTACCGGGTAAGCAAAGTGTGGTCTGGCCGTTGGTCACCAACTACGGCAAGATCATGGAGCTCGCGCTCTACAATGGCTTCGATCCTCGTATGGATGAGCAGATGAGCATCGAGACCGGTGAGTTCGCCAAGATGGATTCCTTCGATGAGTTCGTCGAAGCGTTCAAGGCACAAAGTCGCCACTGGGCAGAGATCTCGACCAAGAGTAGTCGTGCTTGTCGTGTTGAGCATGGTGATAGCTTCCCCGAGGTCTTGATGTCAGCCTTTATCGATGATTGTATCGAGCGCGGAAAGATCTGTAGTTTGGGTGGCGCAGTACACAACGACAACAGTCAATACATCGTGCCGGTCGGAGCGCAAGACTGTGGTAATGCACTGTACGTATTGAAGAAAGCTATCTTTACCGATGATCCGATCTGCTCCAAAGATGAGCTGATCGATGCTCTGAAGAATAACTGGGAGGGCTACGATGATCTGCACGCGAAGCTCCGTGCATTACCGAAATACGGCAATGACGATCCCGAAGTCGATGAGATGGTCAACTTCGTATATCAGATGCTGGAAGAGATCTGGTACGACCAACCCTCAGCCTACGGCTGGCACTTCGAAGTTGCTCCTCACTCCATCGGTTTCCATGGTGGTACCGGTGCCAAGTGCGGGGCACTTCCCTGCGGACGCGAGGCGTGGACGGCAATGGCCGATGGCGCGGTCTCGCCGGTTCAAGGTGACGACAAGAGCGGACCGACCGCAACTATCAACTCTGCCGGTCGCGTCGACCAAAGCCAGCTCTACGGGGTGCTCTTCAACATGCGTTTCTCACCCTCATCGCTCAACACCGCCGAGGGTCGCAAGAACCTGAATGCGTTGATCCGCACCTATTTTGGTGACTATCAAGGCAAGCACATCCAGTTCAACGTTATCAGCCGCGACGAGATGATCGCCGCGAAAAAAGAGCCAGAGAAGCATCGTGACCTGATGGTTCGCGTCGCTGGTTACAGCGCATACTGGACCGATTTGAGTGAGACGTTGCACGATGAGCTGATCGCCCGCTCGGAGAATGCCTGGTAGGAGAGGAGAGTACATGTCATCTCAAGATGAAAATAAACGATATTACGGTTGGACGATCGTCTTCTGCTCGTTCGTAGTCATTTTCTTGAGTTTCTCGATCCGTGGATCATTTGGGGTCTTTCTGACTCCGATGGCCAACGATCTGGGATGGTCGACGACCGCATTGTCAGCCGGTCTGTCGATATTTATGGTCTGTTACGGCATCACCGCCATGTTTGCAGGCGCCATGTTGGACAAGGTCGGGCCAAAGCCCGTATTTCTTGTCCATGGTGTCCTCTTAGGTCTGGGTCTCTTTTTGTCCAGCTTCTCAAAGGAGCCGTGGCAGTTCTATCTGACCTATGGCTTGATCGCGGGAGTTGGCGCGGGTGCCCTGTTCGCCCCGCCGACCCAGCTGGTGCGCAAATGGTTCATCAAGGACCTTGGCAAAGCGCTCGGCATCACCACGGGAGCCTGTGGCCTCGGTTTCGGTCTGGCACCGATCGTTGCCATGAACCTTATCGAAGTTATGCCGTGGCAAACTGCCATGCAGGTCCTGGGAGTCATTTTGGCGGTCGGTGTTTGCGCCGTTGCATTACTTACCAAACCGACGCCTGAATCTATCGGCATCCATCCACCTGGATATGAGGAGGCGCAAAAAGCCGCAGCGGAAGGGGCTCAAGGAGTAGGAGACTATTCGTTCACATTGGGTGAGGCGATGAAAAAGACCTCGTGGTGGCTTTTGGCACTCGCCTGGTTCTGCTCGAACTTCTCGGAGTTCACGTGTCTGTCACATTCGCTCAACTATGCGAAGACCGAGATCATGCTTGAGCCGGTCAAGGCGACCTATCTTTATTCTATTAGCGGTTTCATCTATCTGTGCATCGGCGCAGTCGCTGGTATCGCTATCGATCGCCTTACCGTGAAGTTCTCAAATGATGCGTTCAAGGCTCGCAAGTTGATGCTGCTGATCACGTACAGTCTCGCTTGTCTTGCCTGTATCGCGATGTACTATGTCAAGGGCTACGCCAGCTATGGGTTCTACTCGGCGCTGTTCGGTCTGGCCTCTGGCTCGTACATTCCTTCGATCGTCGGCTACTCGGGCGAGATGTTCGGTCGCGCACACGCTGGTAAAGTGTGGGGTACGCTCACACTTATCGGTATGGGCGGTGGCGCCGGTCTTGGTCCTGTTCTCGCAGGCTATCTCAAAGACACGACGGGCAGTTATGGGAGTGCTATCATCGCTTCAGCGATCTCCTATGCCTGCGCGGCGTTCATTACGCAGATCATCCAGCGTCCGAAGATTCCGGTAGCTGCTAGCGCCGGAAGTGATGAAGTTGCCGAGACAGAGCAAGAGCTCGCAGGAGCAGAACTTCAACCTGCCGCTGCAGAGGCGTAAGGCAACGATCACACGATAGCGTGAGGATCATGATCCTTGGTTCTTACCATTCCCTAGTACGATGGGGGTATCAGCCTGAAGATACCCCCATTCGCTATCTCAAACCCTATGAAGGGAGAAAAAATGACTATTGTTACAGGCTATCTTCAAGCGATAGATAACTACCGTCGCCAACCACAAGCAGATGATGTTGAGAGCTTCATCAAGAACTTGATACAGACCTATGCAGAAGAACATAGCACCACCGATTCCGGTTATGCTTCATTGATCAACGAATTGGGCTCGTACTATCGCGGATCCCGTCGTTTCGATGAGGGGGCGCAAGCCTTTTTGGAAGCGGCTGATATCTTGGAGCAAATGGGCGATTCGATGAGGTGCGAGAGAGAAGTGACGCTCAATAATCTCGCAGAGTTGCATCGTATGGAAGGTAGACTTGACGAGGCGCAAGCACAACTGGAAGCCTCACTTGAGGTATTCGCAGATGCAGAGGACGATCAGCTGATCCCCTATGTCAGCGCGCTCAACTATTTGGGTCACGTCAAGATGGATCGCAACGACTATCTTGAGGCATTGGAGCTCTATGAGCGATCCCGTGATCTTCTCGAGGCGAACGACGGACCTGAGCCAATGATCGAGACTGCCTATCAAAACCTCGCCGGCGCACTTGCTCGACTAGCTGGAAAAGACGCAGAGCGAGCTAACGGCACACAACCTCGCACTGAGACCAAATGATCATGAACGGCTTGGAGCTCGCGGAAGCGTTTTGGTGGGAGCGCGGATACCCTGCTTTGTGCGAACTGATGGATGATGCGATCGACCGAGTCGCCGCAGGTATGGTCGGTGAGGGTTCGGAGTGCTTCGGATTCGACGATCGGTACTCGCGTGATCACCATTGGGGTCCCGCGTTCTGTCTCTGGCTTACCGCCGATGATATGCACACATGGGCAGCGCCGCTCCAAAAGCTCTACACCTCGTTGAGCAAGGAGGGCTTTGGAGGCTTTGATCCACGAATCGATGACGAGATGTCCGCGACGCGAGTCGGCGTGCAGTCCATTCCCACCTTCTATCATCGCCATCTTGGTGTCAGTGACACGCCCCCTGATCTGTCAGTATGGCGCACGATCCCTGAGGAGTCGCTGGCAGTTGCGACCAATGGAAAAGTGTTCGTCGATAGATTGGGAGAGTTTTCGCGCATCAGGGATGAGCTATTGCGGTACTATCCCGAAGAGTTGCGTTTGAGACGGCTGGCGGATGGGTGCTTTAAGGCTGCCCGCAGTGGACAGTACAACCTTGCGCGTGCACGAAAACGTGATCACGTGGTAACCTCTTTCGGCTCCCTTGCCCGATTCATCGATGAGATGACCAGAGCGATATATACACTCAACCGTTGCTATAGACCGTTCTACAAATGGGCGCACCAGGGTCTGCGCATGTTGCCACGATCAGGAGCGGTGATGGCCGAGAGCATCGAGCACTTGCTTGCACTGTGGGCGCACACTTCGGGAAAACCGAATAAGCAGATGCTGCAGCAGGTCGATGACTGTGCGCTCCTCCTTGTCGACGAACTGTTATCAGAGGGTCTGACCGATGAGAGAGAGCCCTGGCTTCTCTCCCACTGCGACAAGATCATGCTCCACATTGATGGTATCTCATGCAAAGGATAGTACTATGATCGAACAATGCCTGACCAAACTGCCGGATCTGGATGAGACAACTCGTTTGATCATTACCCATGAATGGGAGATGTTTCAGGCAGTCAACAACGAGGGCGGCCGTGCCGCGTGCCAGGAGAATCCTTCTGAATTTGCGCTCATGCGTGCAGCTCAGTGCATTACCTGGTCACCAAAGATTCGCCAGTCCTGGCTTGACGACTTAGTGCAAGCAGCTACAGGAAACAGAAACCTCATGACCGAGAAGTACGCGCGCATGATGAGCAGTACGTATCCTGACGAATATGCGCTGATCGCTGATGCGCTCCCCCCACTGAGCGATACGTGCCTCGCCTACATCGAAGAGCTGGTAGCGATAACCGTGCAGTGGGCCGAGGAGACGGCGCAGCGTTATCCGGCTATCGCAGCCAGAGGGCGACCGATACACAAAAGCGCCGACACGTACCAGACGACCTCGATCGAAACCTACGCATTCGCAGAATATGCGACCTATTCGCAGCATACCTTGGAATGTATGGTGCAATGGCTTCACGAAAAGAATGACGAAGGAGTGAATCTACAATTGGTAGCAGACGAGTGGCTTGCTCGGTGCAAAGGCTACGAGAACCTTCAAGCAGCCAACCGCGCTACGCTGAAAAAGCGTTAGTGAGTCCTGTCGTTGTTTATGCGAGTCATCATAGATCGCAGGTAAACCCGACCCTGCTCCTATGGGTCAGGTTCCCATATGATCGATGTGAAGCCGCGAAGTGGGGGATCGAGTTCATGAGTGCTTCCTGCATCACCTCAAGTTTATCTGCATCAAAATGCTGTATAATGATGCAGATAAAGACAGGGTGAGGTAGAAAGGACTGTAATGCGCGAGTTTAACTACGAAAACCTTCCTGCGAATGTGCTTTCACCTGAAATCGTAAAAACACTTGCAGCAATACATGAGTTTAGAGGCAAGCAAGACCTTTACCTCGAGGCACATGTCGATACTCTCTCGACGCTGAGCGATGTCGCAAAGATCCAGAGTATCGATGCGTCAAATCGGATCGAGGGGATATACACCACCGATCTGCGACTCGTCAAACTCGCCGAAGAGAAAACGACTCCCCGAAACCGTAATGAACAAGAAATAGCAGGATACAGAGACGTCCTAGCTTTTATTCATGAAGGTTATGATCACATCGAGCTGAGTTCATCGACTATTCTCGATCTGCACCGCGATCTCTATCGATATACCTCAGCGTCCTTTGCGGGGAAATGGAAGACTTCGAACAATGTGATAGCGCAGATCGATTATGCCGGACGAAGCATCACCCGCTTCGAGCCATTAGCTGCCGAGGAGACACCTGATGCCATTGCTCGGCTCTGTGCGACCTACCGTGAAGCGTTGTCGCTCGACTTGTACAGTCCACTCATCTTACTCTGCCTCTTTGCTTTTGATTTTTCCTGCATCCATCCATTCAAAGATGGTAATGGTCGGATGGGTCGTCTCTTGACCCTGCTCTTGCTTTACCAAAGTGATTATCAGGTGGGAAAGTACATAAGCATCGAGAAGCTCATCGAGCAGAGCAAGGATACGTACTATGATTCGCTTGAGGCAAGCTCCTTTGGATGGCAAGACGTGACGAATGATTATCGGCCGTTTCTGCGCTATATGTTGGGAATAATCTATGCGGCATATAACGAATTCTCTCATCGGGTTGAGGGGCTCGTGATCAATAAGCGTACAAAAGCACAGCGCATCGAGATGCTATTTGAGAGAGAAAGAGGAAAGATCACAAAAAGAGACATCCTGCAGCATTGCCCCGATATCAGCGAAACGACCGTGGAAAGAACGCTTGCGAATCTGCTTCAAGAGGGCAAAATCAAAAAGATAGGAACTGGGCGTGTCACCGGTTATGTAAAGCAGGGCTGCAAGCAATAAACCCTTTAATTCTTCGAGTAAATAATTAACATAAGTGACCTTGTTCGTGCCTCCAAATCACGTTACCCTGTCATTGTTGTTGTGAAGTAGATAGGTATTCACGGAGAGGCTAACGGTGGTTGAACATCAATATTCATTGAGAATGATAATCATTGCGGTGATCTGTGCCATCTTAGTGTGCACAACCGCATATCTGCTGATAACAAATACCCTCAAATCACGCCCAAAGCTTGACTATAGTTACTACTTAGGGATGCAGCCGGCTCCCCGCTATCCTGATATACGTTTTGCTGTGATCAGTGACCTTCACCTCTATGATCCGATATTAGGATCTGAAGGAGCAGCTTTTGAAGAGGTATTTAACTCAGATCGAAAGCTCTTGCTCGACAGCGAGGCGTTACTTGATTATGCGATCGATCAACTACTTTCTTCAAGCATTCGTTTCGTCTTGGTGGCAGGAGACCTGACAAAGGATGGAGAGCTGATCGGTCATCAACAGGTGTCAGCAAAGTTGCAACGCTTGGTTGATACAGGTATCGAGGTGTTCGTGGTCCCGGGGAATCACGATATCAATAACACGGAGGCATTTCGATTCGTGGGCGATACCATGCAGCTCGTCGAGACGATAACAGCTGATCAATTCGCCTCGCTCTATCAGAACATGGGCTATAAACGAGCCCTTTCGCGTGATGCATCAACGCTGAGCTATGTTGCCGAGCCGGTCAATGGTCTCTGGATCCTAGCGATCGATGATTGCCGCTATGCAGAAAATGTTGCCGGTGTCGAACCGATCGTTGGCGGTGCTATCTCTCAAGATACCGAGCAGTGGATCACCTCGGTTCTTGCCGAGGCGCTTGCCCAGGACAAGGCGGTTATTGTCTTGATGCATCATGGAATCGTCGAGCATTGGAATGGTCAGGCAAAGCTGCATCCTGACTATATCGTGGATGATTTCTCACACGTAAGCAGGTATTTGGCATCTTATCATGTGCGCGTTGGTTTTACCGGTCATTACCATGCGCAAGATATCACCAAAGCGCAGTTTGAAGACACCTACCTTTATGATATCGAGACAGGTTCGCTGGTCACCTCTCCGTGTCCTATACGATACTGCACGATCAGGGACAATTCGCTTTCAACGACCAACAACTATATCGTCGATAAGCTCTATCCCGGCACCACCTTTGCCGCTGATGCGGAATCGTTTGTGAAAAAGACCGTGGCCCTTGAAGCATACAACACCCTCAAAGGATACAAGGTATCTGACAGCGATGCCGACTATATTGCCGATGCAGTCGCAGATGCGTTCGTTGCCCACTACAACGGTGATGAGCAAACGGCTCAGCGTCCCGTATTCGAGGTAAATCGACTCAGCCCATGGGGACGCTTCATATACTCGATGCAGAAATATGTGCTTAATGGACTATGGGTCGATCTGGCCCCAGCCGACAATGCCGCCACTCTGGATTTAAACTAAAAGCTATTGCTTAGGGGCTCAACGCCCAAATGATGCCAAGCAACAGACCGCAAAGCAGCACGATGCCGCCGATAACAATTCCCAGTGTGGTTAAAGTCACTTTTAGAATCCGCTTCATCGAAAACGGTTTTACGTGTGGATGGTTCACTGGTCTAATTCTCGCCTTCATCATATTTGATGAGTTGATAAAGGTTTTCCCTCAGATCGAGCAAATGCTCGGGCGGTGGCCTTAAATAAACCTCCCACAGATCGAGAAGAGCATCGACGCGCTTTTTGCGATGGGTAGAATCTGCTGTGGTCAACAATCCCTCGTCGGTTATCGCCATAGCCAAGATGACAGAGAATTCTGCGATCTCATCAGGATAATCAGTTTGGTAGTATCCGCTCTCTACGTATTGACGGAAAATCTCTTTTAATACCGGAGTGGTCAATTCGACAGTTTTTTCTCGCAACCTGTTCTCAATGACTGAGTTCTGGTTCATTTTGCTCAATGCGAACAGTCTTTGAGTAAAACTATTTCTGGTGGTGCTGAAGAAGAAGTGGATAAGCTTTTTGTCTGCGGGCATATTCTCGAGCTCAACCAATGATTCTTTCAAACTTTGCGCAAGCCCATACTCAATCACGGCATCGAGTATCTCCTCTTTCGAGCCAAAGTAGTGATACATTCCTCCCTTGGTCAAGCCGAAGGTCTTTTGCAGATCGTTGATCGTCGTGTTCTCGTATCCGTGGGTGAGGAATTGATCAAGGGCAAGCTTGACGAGTTGTTCCTTCCGGGAAGAAAAGTCTTTGTCTGTCCGTGGCACTGAAGACCTCCTGAGATAAAAAAACCGCGTGCGGTATAATAATTAATCAAGAGGACGATTCTGTCAAGTGCTTGAAGCTCATCCAAAGATTCTTCCCGAAAGGCTAGTTTAGTATTCTCGACACCACTCCATTGACTCATAACTAGCAAACATATGTTCGCGTACGAGCACAATCTGAGGTATAATGAAATAGTCAATAAGATGCTCCGCTAGAATCCAGTAGTGGTGGCAGAAACCAACCTTAGCTCTCTTGGAAACTCGTTAGAATAGAGAGGAATAGTTATGGTGTCTGCAGAAAGCAGATCGAGACAAGTACCGGCAGATCTGTGGTGAGTACTCAGAATACGAAGACGCTGCGAGGAGCGAGTCAGAGAGAGCTTATCATTGACTCAGATGCAGATCCACAGAACCCGATGGGGTCGACGTATAGATACCTTAAAACTATTTGCTATGTTTTTTGCACGTGTGTATCCAAGGCAAAACCATGGAGAAGATCTTGCAAGCTTAACGTTAGCTTATCTGTAATACCGGGAAGTGCCGAGCGCCACGGATCCTATTAAGGCGAGCATCAGTGGCGCAAAGATCGCTAAAGCACTGTCACTCGTATCTGGTATCGTCGATTCTTTCCTGCCCGATCCCTCCATGTCTTTCGATGGATCCTCCTGCTTGTCGTTGTCCCCCTCAACGGTGGTCGATCCGAACACGGATAGAGACTCGATCACTTGCGCACCGTCCCATTGGAAAGCGGGGTTTCGCAGATCGGCGATATCGCCTTCATAATCAAGGATCTGACAGTGGGACACCTCGCCGCTTTGTACACCGATCGCGATGACCCATCCATCGACCGTGAACGAACTGAACGAGGTCGCCGGCGGCGCGGGAAACGAATGCTGGACACCATCCATCGTGATGATCAATTGACCGGCTACGATCTCCGCAGAGATCTGTTGGGGGACAAGATAGTAGTAGGGATTGAGCATGAGTACATCTTCGGGGGTATTGGGGGTGATCGTCGCGATCAGCGGATGACCGGTCTCGTACACTCCGGTAGCGACCACGCTATCCTTAAGCTTGACCGAGTACCACGCGTAGGCACCCCAGCCTATGGTGCCACCAGGTGGTGTTCTTGGATCAAAGGTCGAAGCGTCACGCTCCCACGTCACGATGCCGTCCGCCTCGGTGATCGACCCGAATCCGCCACAATACCCTTCAATGAATTCGTATCCGTCTGTGAGAGGGTCGGTCACGATCATACTGGTGCCTGCCATCAGTGGATTGTGGTCGTTTTTGTACTGTCCATCACCGTAGAGGCGCGTGGAAGCAAAGAGTTGGATGAAGAACATCCCATCCAGTTCGTCGGGATTATATTGCTCGACGTTCTTCCCGAACCAGAACGCTCCGAAAGGCATCGTCTGGATCCACGGTTCTTCGACCGGCTCGCTCGATTGCATAGCGACGATCTTGCGCTCCGCCGCGAATGCGGGGACGCTCAGCGCCAAGAGTAGCACGAGTGCGAACACGAGAAGCGTGAGCATGCGCAGGTAAGTATGACGGGGATGCGATGATCGCAACAGCATGAGTGACCTTCCATTAGTGCGGATTTGATACCTTATGCTAGCACAACAAGATCAGGCTCATGACTTGCGCGACCACAGGATGTGGCAGCGTTATTACGGGGAGCCGTGGACGTTCTTTCCAGCTGCGTTCACCGTTAGTTGTAACCTGGTATTATCAGGCAGTGACATCTTGGATCGGGAGATTCTCAATATTTTGCTGAGCGAGTCGCTCGAGCGTCTGGCATTTCTCGAGGGTGTCCTCCAGAGATACTCCGCAAACGAGCATGCCGTGATTCTCCATGATGCATGCGCGGTTCTCGTTGATCGCCGCAATCACGTTCTGCGCGAGCTTCTTCGATCCGGGCAGACCGTATTTTGCAACTTCGACATCTCCGCCAAGGACAGCATGACTCGCCTCGTCATCGGCTCGGACCGGCTGATGCGCGGCCGCGAACGATGAACTGTTGACCGGATGCGAGTGGATGATGCAGCTGACATCGTCCTTGGATTTGAGCAGCTCGGCATGGATGATCTTCTCCGAGGTCGGCGTCAAGTTTCCCTCATGCTCCATGGTGTGCATGTCCACTCTGACGATGTCGTAGGGGGTGAGCCGATCGTACTCCAGACCGGAGGGAGTGACCAACATGTATTGATCGTCGAGCTGCACCGAGATGTTGCCCCAGGTCCCTTGCACCAAATTCTTCTCGAGCATCTCCTTACCGGCATCTACTATTTCTTGGCGTATCAGCATCTCCTCGTCACCGATCTCGCGGTCGAAGTCTTCGGCGCTCTGATGGGTCGCCATGCTCTCCATTTGCGAGTACTTCCTCTGATAGATCTGATGCATCAACCAGGCTTCTACCGGATTGAGCGGTCTTGCGCCACCTAACTGCTCGGCCTCCCAGAACACCTTGCAAGTCTTTTCCAGTACCGTGAGCGCGGCGGTCGCATGCGCCGGAGTCGCTCCCACTGCGAGCAATTCAGCGTCATAGCCCTCCTTCTTGACGATACAGGCGCCGCCTTCGGTGAGTATCTTTCCCAATCTGCGTTGATCATTTACCTCGATCACCGGTACAGAGACTCCGACGATCTGTGCCATATCATCGAGCACCGGCGGGATACGACGATAGGTGTCGGCTATCAGCTGCGAATAGCGCGATTTTGCCCGCAGAACGTGCATGTCGGGGTTCGCCTTCTTACGTTTCGGTCCTGTCTGCTCGCTACTCATCAGTCCTCGATCCGCGCGATACACGCCTTCATCTGCTCGGTCAATGTGTCCTTCTCGAATTCATGCGCCCAGATCCGGCGCCTGATGATCAATGAGATCAATCGCCAGCGATCAACGTTGGCGAGGTCTACTCCGGTCGCCTTGAGATAATTCTTCAGATAGCCGTTGTAGACGAACGAGCGCACCGTTGTATAGAAGATCTCTTGCAACTTGCTGATACCGGGAAAGAGCAGACCATAGTGAAAGACGTAATCCATCACGCCGATCTCGACCTCGGGATACCCTCTGGCGGCGGTCAGCCAATCGATCGTGACACAATCGGTGCCGTCGACCATGACGTTCTCGGTATGAAAATCAAGATGCAGAATCGTGTTACCCTCCGGCAAGCGCGCGATGTAGCGTTTGGCCTTTTCACGCTCGTCAATGCTTAGGACGGCAAGCGACTCATCATCGAGGAACTCGACCGCCAGCTCGCGCACGTCACGGAGTCTCTCGCTGGTCTTGCTGTGTACCAACACATGCTGATCGGCAAGCATCTGACCGCTCTTGAGAAGGATCATCGGATTCTTCTCGGCGGCTTTGGTCATCGGCTCACCCTTGACCCAGTCAAGCACGATACCGGTACGACCGTCCATCTCGACGGTGCCGTAACACTGCATCGACGTCGCGCCCTGCGCGTGCGCCTCGATCGTGTTGGCAAGCTCGGCCTCGATCATGAAAGCAGGAAAGCCTTTCAGGAAGAGTTTGACCACTTTACCATCTTGATAGGGGATGATCTCTGCCGAACGTCCCCGCGCTTCCAGGGCTTCGGGTTGCTCGTTGTTTGGCATGGGACCCTCTTTTCTGAATGACTCCGTCACTATAGAGTAATAGTACCAATTCTCGATGAGGCCGTTGTGTTCAGTACCAATACTGATATCCGCGATGATGAGATCGTCATTCTGATTCTCGACAT
>Ga0123353_10012531_pt1 | contig 12066 bp, 10 predicted proteins | sample TergutLab28metaG_3_FD_92763 | JGI IMG/M metagenome (GOLD analysis project Ga0123353, IMG submission 92763) | Labiotermes labralis P3 segment gut microbial communities from Petit-Saut dam, French Guiana - Lab288 P3 | ecosystem: Host-associated > Arthropoda: Insects > Digestive system > Gut ... | reverse complement strand
TGTACACTTGTGAGAAGATGCTGTCCATGGCCTGATGATTCAGGCTGTTAACTTCATTGCATTGCAAGAATGTGGGCTTTGAGACATACTATATGCTTTATATGTGAGGTGGCAAAGACTCACCCTGAAATAGCAGAAAGACTTGCGCTGATTTGTCCATGCTCTCCATTACTGTTATTTACCAGGTCAGAAAATTATTGCAGAATCAAACATCATATCATGACTGCATCAGTAATCAGCTGAAACTGAAGTAAACGAATCTGTTTATGTCCTTGTAATACATGGTTGATGGCTGCCACTTGTAAGCAAGTTTGAATGACTTTGAGCAGCTTTTGTCAGCGTTATCATGGCTGTTGTAATGTGTTTGTTGATTTATTGATAGGATGTGCATTGAAGTTATTTATTGGTGGCACGCAGTATGAATGTGTAATGTTTATATGGCTCCATACATTCCTACACTAGACCCTAGACTGAAGTGAGTGATGGGTCTGAGGTGATGAGCAAGCAGTAAGTTGGGATGGCCGCACATATGTACAGGCTGTGGCATGAAAGCAAACTATACAGTGCTGCATGTATAGCCAAACATACAGTGCTGTACATAAAGCCAATCATACAGTGCTGTGTGTAAAGCCAATCATACAGTGCTGTGTGTATAGCCAAACTATACAGTGCTCTGTGTAAAGTCAAACATACAGTGCTGCATGTACAGCCAAACTATACAGTGCTGCGTGTACCGCCAAACTGTGCAGCCCTACATGTAAAACCAAACTGTGCAGCACTGGTGTATAGCCAATCTATGCAGCGCTGCATGTCCAGTCAGACTGGCATTTCCTGGCTGAGTTTAACTGCCCCAGTTTTCATTAATATTCACCCTTGTTAGAAAATTCAGGTGTTTTTGTATGTGTTGCTCTGTCCTTGGCTGAATAGTTCTACCTACACAGCAGCACATGCAATTAGACTTGGGACTGTTAATACTTTAAGATTTTTGTAGCTAATTTTATATCAGCATGATCAAACATATTTTTTTGTCCACATTTATGGAGCAGTATGAAGCAACCTGATAGGTTTGTTGAACAGAGCCAAGTAGCTCTTCCTTATTGAAAATGTGTTTTGTTCACCAGATTTAGTGGAGCTGAAGTGCACTGAATTTATCAGAGTTTGACAAATAGCTTACGAATTTAAAAGACACAGCAGGGATTTTCATCATTATATGCTGAGAATGTTAGGAAAATGGATAGTTAAGGAGTGGTATTTTTAAGAGGCAAGTTTTCCTCAATTTGACATTGTTGTCATGTGTATAGTTCCTGATATTTAAAAGAATCATTGTGCTGTATCTTCAGGCCCATCTTGGACTGCTTGATCATCAAGATGATGGCACTGTGATTGTTTGAAACATCAAGAACAGTACCCACAGTGACAGTGTCACATCCCAGGAAACTTGAATCTTCAGCAATGCTGCTAGGAGGAACTTAAATTTTGAGTGAAGTAGTAATTAACATTCTGCTTTGCAGATGAGTCTAAATGTGCTATTACTTTTAACTTTCCAGTGCTTAGTTCAGGCTTTGTACGACTTCACACCACAGGAGCCTGGAGAGTTAGAGTTTCGACGAGGCGATGTGATTACAGTAAGGGAACGCACCGATCAGCATTGGTGGCATGGAGAGATTGGTGCTCGTACAGGCTTATTCCCAGCCACATATGTCACTCAATACCATGCTGACAGAACGTAAGCCTGATGCTACTTATGAACTGTAATCGGAGCATCTTGGAATTGGTGGAGTAGTATGACCAGTATTTAAGTAATGTTACAAGATGCAATGTAGTGTAAAACATCTTGGACACTATTATGCTTGGATTTATTGATTGTGTATCCTCTCACAATGAATTTCACAAAGCGTCATTGTCAGAACTCTATCAAGCACGTTGAACCAAAACTTTCTTACTACAGTATGTATTGCAGAAATGTAGTTTCATTGGTACTGTTACAAAATTAAAGATACTAGACTGTTTTTATCTATATTAAGTGATCATCTACTGAGTTACTAAACTGTAAATTATTGTAGGGTCATTATTTTATCTGACAATAATTGATTGTCACTTCCTGTTAGCTTGTGTATCAAATTGACATTGCTCAATTGTTGTAGCTCCCACATGTGGCATAGTAGTGGTGGGAATGACAAATAATACTTGTCAGATGAAGGAAGGATCTTGTACATACTTGCTTGACATTTGGGCATGGTGTTGTGGCTTCAGCCTTGATGTAATTGTGATATCAACTTTTACTTTGCACTTTGCAAAATTTGAGGTGGTGTGTGCATAATGAAGGAGCTGTAACACTTGCAGTATGTGGGTGAACATGTCATCGGCTTTGCTGTCTGCATTTGTATGTTTCATTTCCATATCTTTTAAATGGTTTTTGCTGAACTGCTTGGGCTTCATACTGAAAGCTTCTAGGTAAATTTATAAGTGAAACTTAATGACATGTCAAAAATTGAGGGGCTGTATGCACGGGTGTATGATTTGGTTGTCATCAGCAGAATTGTGCCTTCAGGGATGGACATCAAGACCAGTGAAGGTGTAGAATTATTAAGTGTTTGTGTGTGTGTGTGTGTGTATGTGTGTGTTTCAGGCCTATCATCTGGAGGGTGCAACTGGATGCAATTCCCCCACTACAAATCTGGATGCACCCACTAGGAGCAGCAAAATATCAAAGATAAACAAGCTGATCAGCCCAACAAAAGACGTGAGACACCCTACCATAGCCATGTGTTGCCTAATTTTCAGAAATGTATGTATGTATGTATGTCTGTGCAGAATATTGTGTGCAATGTTGTAGAATGCATTATGTAATTTAAAGTGTTGATTTTGTGCCTGACAACAGGTGCTTTTTAGGCTTATGTATATTTCATATACCACACACACACATACACACACAGCATATGTATACTAGTTTATTATATATGTATATAAATGTATGTACATATATGCACCCCCTGTATTCAGGGTCTGGCTACAGGCCTGATGAGTGTGTTCATGCACACCCGAGTGTGCGTGCGTGTGTGCTGTTGATATGCAGTAAAAACAAGCTAGGCATGCATTTTGGGTGTGTAATTTTTAAGATTGTGGTGTTTGGCATTCAGCGTTCCATATTAGGTGGGGCGGTTTGTCATTAAATATGTGTAATACAATAGAGTGTTGAAGTTTGTGAGCCTCAATGTTTGGTGTTCCAATGTTTTGTGATTGCCCATTTTTATACACTTATTTCAGCCTGTTGTGACTGGTTCCAGCAAATTGCTGTGAGACAGTTGGCTTCCTTCCACTCTTCTGCTGGTATGCATATCACTATAAGTCCCATCAGACCTTCTTTCATGAAGTGAGGTTCATTGCTTTCATGCTTCTTAACTCTGTTGTACAAGGTACTGTTTTGCATTGTTACTGAAATTAACATTCATGATTTGTGTGCCTTTTTGAACTTATCTTATATTATTACTTGTATCTTATAAGTTCCTGAAAGCAAATATTTGTTTTATTTCAAAAATGGCGTCTAATTTTGTGGCACTTTTCATTGGTCCCAGTTACTCATGAACATTGAGTCTGTACTGTATTTTCTTTATCTGAAATTAAGTAATTACAGCTTATTAAATGTGTCCAGTAGCACTTCAATCCTTCCATGTTACACAAGGAATTTCCATGTGACACACCAATGTTTAGACTAGAATAGAGGACCATCCAGGTCTCTGTGATGGCAGGGATGATTTGATGTGATCATTAAGTGTGAAGAACTGTAATTTAATACACACCCATCTGTTTGCAAGATTGCAGGTCATGAAAATAGCATTTACTGCAAGCATTGTATTTATGTAATCACATAATAAACTATATTTTTTTTTTTGCATGGTGCTTTGAGTAGGAGAAAACCGTGACAGGAGCAAGCATAATGGATATGGTATGTTGCCACAATATGGAAAAAGAGATGTGTCTTGGTTTCCAGTTTCAAGATGCTTATTTTTGGAAGAGAAGAGGTTTATAATGTGTCTTACAAATGTGTTTTTTTTTTGTGTTATATCATGAAACAGAATGAAGTGTTTTAATAATGAAGTTGTATTTAAGTATGTAGTTTGCTTTGATTTTAATTGTTACATAATAAGTTGGTATACTTAAACTAACGAGATGTATAGGGTAACTGATTTTAAAAACTTGCGCAGTGCACATAACAAGACAAATCAGTTGTCAGCCAACAGTCGGTAGACATGTCTTGTGCAACATACACACCTGACACCCGTGTATGTAAGACCACTTCTGCTGTCGCACACATTGAAAGCCAATCTCCAGGGGCCAACATTTGGCATTGGCATTTAGCATGCATATCGGCAGGTCCTGGTCGTTAGGGCATTTCATGATATTGATCAAGTAAACGAGGCTGACAAAAATGGTATGTACGAATGCTGCCATGCAGTTAAGACAGGGAACATATGTACAGCAAAGGTACTTGGATATTTTGAACTATTTTGTACTTTAACAATGTACGTCATTACTGGTGGTATTAAGGATATGTAAATGCTATATGTGTTTCTGATAGCCAAAAAAGCTCTTCTGTTATGTAGGGTGTACTGAGTGAACTGACATAGTGAAATGACTGTTCTGTAATTGTAGTTATTTCTACTAATATTAATTGTTGTCCTCGAAACTGCAGAATGGATATGAGAATGGAATAAATTGGTTTTCCATTATGTATACTGTGTTGTTTTTGAATCAGTTATAATTTGTGAAAGTACACAGTGACAATACAACAGCTTAAGTTTAATGAGATGTATAATTTTGTTTGTGTCAGTTTTAAGTTTGTATGTATAATTTCTTTTCTCCCTTTATCTGTCAGAAATTGTAAAACAGACAATGCAAAGGAATGCTGTGTAATGTTGTAATAATGTCTTTGTTTGCTTTACTAACTGATTTCATTTTGAAGATTCAGGTCTTCTGGCATGAGACATTTTTTCAGGAGAGTAGTTCTTGGCATTTCAATGGATTGTAATGCCCTCGAAGGCCAAGGAGTCCCAGGTCTTGTCCGACTGCTTGACCCAGAAGATAGAAGGCACTGCTTGCCCAGTGACGTACCATTTATTTGTCAGAAGAACTGACTTTTCAGCAACATCACTGAGAGAACCTCAGATCTCTGATTTCCTTTTGTATACTGCTTGCTACAAGCAGTCATAACAGTTTGTGTGCCCTGCAGTTGGTGGTGTATAAAATAGAATGATGGAAACAAACTGCAAGATGCAAGACCTTTGGTTGATCAAGCTTTATTTGAATATACAGGCCATAATTTTCATATTGCTGTTCCGAGAAGATTGTTTAGATTGTCCTCCTGTCAGTGCAAGTTCAGAAAGTTGATGTGTTGAGGGAGGCTAGTTCGTACTTCATCTGTTGACCGTCAATTGCCACCTCTGGTTGGCAAGTATGTTGTGTTGTGTTAACACAGACCATTGCATGAACTGCACACAACACATGAGAGTCAGTTGTAATTAAGGCGGCTTAATTGCTATTTGTTTCCATGAGAATGTGGGATCTCTTAGGGAGACCACATTGTAATAGGGTTAAGCTGATTACAGGCACATGTAATTGCAATTGATATGTATAGTTTGCTAAAATATACTGTGTAATGCTCTGGAGACAAAAAGTGGTTTATCCCTTCACAGTTGTGAGCTTCAGAGTGAGTACCCTGTGTCTCAGATTTTATGAACCTCGGTGTTCATTATTTCAGCCTTGTGTCATTACCCTTTCAGTACCGCACATTCACTGTGTGACTTTTTGCAATGAACTATTAATTCTACGTGGCTGGTAAGCCATTTCACGACTGCTGCTATTGCACAGACCACTCTCAGCTCCGTCATGCTGTGTTTTTATTAAGTGAGGATGGCTGCTCTCTTGCTTTATTGATTGAGACTCCATCAGTCATTTAATATGCTTTGTGCTCCCTAAAGGTGTTTGTGTGTTATTAAAGATAACATCTGTTGCTTTTTCAGGTTATTTCGTGTTATTACTTGTGTGTCATATGTTGTTGGAACCAAATAAGCTTTTTATATTGACAACGGATTGCAGTGTTTGTGACAGTTTTGTCCCTCCCATTTAATGATGAACACTGTAACTGTACTGTGTGTTTGTTGTTTGCAGAATTGCAGTCTGAATTTGATGTACAGCCTGAACAGTCTTGTAAGCTGCACATTGTTTGTGCATTATGAGCAAAATGTGCTTTGGTATCTGGGATGTGGGGAGTTGTTGCTTGTCATAATGTGGGGTCATTGTTTTACCTGACAACTGTCATTGCTAAATCATATCATATTATTGCAGCCTACTCAGCTGTCAACACATGGGTGGAGTAGCAGCAGAAATTGGCAAATGATATTTGTCAGGTAAAATATGGTCCCTGTCCTGTGGTTCTTTGAAAGGCTGTGAGAAAATCTGCAGCAAGTGTCCCATTAAGAAAGATACATTTAGTAGGACTGGCCTCTGTTACCATTTCAGTCATTGCTTATGCAGAGAGATGTTGTTTAGTGTATGAAATAACCTTTTTTTGGAATTCATTTTTGTCCGTCCACATGTTTCATCTCCAAAACTATTTATAATGTTGATGTAATTTGATATATTTGTGAATGACTGTAGCAAATCTGAATTGCATGCATGAAGAAATTAAAGAGCAGGTTGAACTGGGGGGAGCCCCTGCTGCCATTTAGTCTAGAATGTGCTGTCTTCCCATTTGCCGTCTGAGAGTATAACAATGAAAATATAACAAGCATAAATTTCCTGCTGTTTTGTATGGGTGTAAGTGAAGCTTTGCCAGTCACATTCAGGTAAGAACATAGGCTGATGGTGTTGGAAAATAGAGTGCTGAGGAAGATGTTTGGGTGTCAGAATAATGTGGAGCTTCATGATTTGCTGCTCACAGAGTATTGTTAGGGTGATAAATTCAAGGAGGGTGAGGTAGGTTGGACATGTGGCATGTATGGAAGAAAACAGTATGTACAGTGTTTTAGTGAGTAAATATGAAGGAAAGAGGCCACGTGGAGTGTCTAGGCATAGATGGGAGTATAATGTTACAAAGTGTCTTAACAGAAATAGGAATGATGTGCATGGAGTGAGTTAGTCTGGCTAGGATGTATAGAAATGGTGGACTCTTGTGTTCATATGGAACCTTCACATTCCATAAAATGTAGGGAATTTCTTGGGTGATTGAGAAACTGTCAGGTACTTAGGAAGGAGTCTGTTCCATGGGGGTGGTTGGTTGGGTAGAAATGATTAGATGTAAGAGCCATCACTGAATGATAGGGACAGGTGGCAGGCACTTGTGAATGTGGTAATGAACCTTTGGGCTCCACAAAATGTGGGGAATTACTTGACTAGCAGAGAAATGGTTAGCTTCTCAAGAAGGACTCTGATAAATGGTGTGGTAATTAAGTAAGTAAACCATCACTGAATGTGCTCAGTATAATGTAATTTTCCTTGATGTCAGTTGAGTTCAGTTACTACTATACATGTTGCTGAAATCGCATGCCATCATTCGCACCGTGTGATGGATTGCTACAGTAAGTGAATTTAAAAGTTGTAAACATAATTGTCTTCAGAGAATTCCTTTTTCAAGTTTGTGGCTCAAAACTGGTATGTTCCTGTGGTGGTGTTTGCATTGTTGTTTGGTATGCTAGTCAGTATTTGTAGCAAAAGTGACAATCTGCTCTGTACTCAACTTACGTAATAGTGTGTAAGCATTCCTTACAAGTATTTGCTGTGTGTCTTGAAACACCAAACTGTGCCATGAACCAGCAATGTTAACTCTGGTAGCAGATCCTAGTTCCCAACACTCCAGTTCCACTGAATGCCATCTACAGCCACTTCTGTTTACCTCGCAACTTACCTAATTTTCAGAGAGAAAATGCCTTTTTTTTTTTCTGGTTGGTTATATGTTAAATATTAATGTTTGTTCAAAACCAGAAAACTAAAATGTTTTGCATGTTGATCAGCTGCCATTCCTAAGGTCAGCTTACTTGTGCTGCTTAAAAAATACTGTAAGTATATTTTAATAACACTGTTAATTGTTGTGATGCTACAGTGTCAATGATAGATGTGTGAGTGAGTGGAATAATACTGACATGTCTGACGTGCTTGGAGGAGAACCTGTCCCAGTGCCATATTGGCTGTACAAATCCTACAGGGTGTGGCCTGGGATTGAACGTGGGGCCTCTTTGCCGAGAGGCTGGTAAGTAATAACCGCCTGAGTCATGGTTAACTGTGTTATTATGTAAAAAGATTGTCATCTGAACCAGTGATGTCATGTACTGCAAGACAAGACTGGTGCTTGAGTCAAGATGACATAGAATGTGGGGTGGTCAGATTTATGGGCAATATTGAACTCCTTTTTATGAGTAATTATGAAGGTTGACATTTTAATTCAGCTGTGGGTATATTGTGAGCAAACTGCTGTTGCTGTTTGCGCTTCCATTCTGGTAGTTATATTGTGCAATTTGTTGCATCCTCTTATAACATACAATCTGTATGGTACCGTATCTATATTTTTTTATGTTTTGTTGACCATGCATCTCGATATAATAATGTAAAGAAAAAACAACTTGATGCACAACTTATTTTTAGTATATTTTGTCAACCTCTACACGTTTTGGGCCTAGATACGGCCGAAACATGTAGAGGTTGATGAAATGTGCTAAGAATAAGTTGTGCATCAAATTGGTTTTTCTTTACACGAGTATCTGTAGATATATGAATAGCTGTCCAGACAGATTGTAATTGGTACATCTGATGTGTGGTTTAGAGATAATGTAGACACTTAAGTAGGCAGTCTGCCTGAACATTTTTGATCTCTGCTCTCTTGTAACATGTAATGGCCTGTAGGCTAACTTCAGGCAGTTCATACAGTGTTACAACTGTACATTGCCATGTACTTTACAAAAAATTAAACAGTGGGATTCCAGAGATTTTCCCTAGATCATGATGTAACCGTTCTATATTAAAGTTTAATTTGTGTATAAAATCCTTTGCATTTGAAATGTTCTTTCCCAAGGATTCCATTCTTCCATGTTACAGGCCTTGTTTCTCTGATATTTTGAGGGAATATAGTGCCTGCATCTGCAAGAGTCAGGATGTCTGAGAAGAATCTGTGCCCTTGATGACACTACATTCCTTCAGAATGTCAGTTACACAGTATCCATTGGCCAGACGAATGGAATCTTCAATCACAGCACTTTGAAAACCTTGATACCTGCATTAACATTGTGCCTTATTTCTGCATTGCTATAATAATCTGTGGACTGCATGTCATTAAATTATTCTAATATATCACAGTGGATTGTGTCAGTGTTCCTAGTGATTATATGCTGGAGTGCCGCCTTTGTAATTGTATACAAAATGGCTGAAGATGACTGTAGATAACAGCCAAAACATGTTGCAGTAGAACATAGATCAAAATCAAGAATTATTATGCAGACAGTACACTCAGTGTCTACATGAGCTAACCTGACAGTGGTATTTGGCCCACTCAGCAGATGGAGTGACTGCCCCATCCTGTTGCAAATGATACTGCCATCAGCAGGTGCATAATATAACCTGGACTTCAGGTGAGATATGCTACATCATGATATGTGCTTTTGTCTGTGCTGTCAGCATGACTCTCAGTACAGAAGGTCGTGATGGGACACGGAGCATAATGTGTATTGATGACACAGTGGAACATGAAGAAGTAAAGTTGATCCTCTGCACATATGAAGATGTGTAGGGGGAGTAGCACTGCTCATTTGTAAGTGCAACACTAAATGCAGTTGAGTGGTCAGCTCCATGCCTGCTGCCACTTCACCTCTCAATGCTTACTGATTGAGGGTTTGGGTAGACACAGAGCCTTTCTTAGATGTTTGGGAGAAGAGAAAATCTGACCCTGCCAAGTTTTGAACCCAGAATTGTCCATCCTGTAGTGTCTATTCACTGTACTAGCTGAGCTATCCTTGCCTAGAGGAAGGTATTTTTGATTTGAAGAATGACAGGAGTGAATTTTTCAGTTAATTTGGGAAGAGTTCTGATCTCAGACACAGTGCTTGTATGTTGTAATTTAACTGGAGCCTCAATATGTGGAGTATTTGTGTCTTTCTGCACACTAGAAAGGACTTTTCCAGAATGTGACACTGTAGACGGTATGTATTAACTGACATTGCAGAACAGCTATCTGCTGTATATGCAGGTTAGTTCATAACTGTGACTTTTTCTTGGACTACGGAGATGGAGGCAGCAAATTTCCGCAACAGAACATTGATAACTCTGCTAATGTGTATGATATTACCTTTCTGAAGATTTGAATCTTCTTCATTGCCACTTTGATAACATCATTACACGCTACTTGTTTTCTGTAATATGTGTTCTGATATAAGCATTAAATTTTACATAGGTGAGTGGTCCTCAATGATTGATCTGCAGGGCCTGGCCAGAGGGGTTCAGAAGATACTTTTGTGGTTAGAAGGAATAAGTGTTTTATTTAATATTTTTAATATTTTACAAAGCTGTGTAAATGGAACTGTGATATGACAGTGTGTCTCAACCAGGTATTCACAAGTTGTGTCTAAGAGATCCTCGGGTAGATTGTGCTTAGTAGAACAAGCAGGTGGGGAGAGTGGCTTATGCTAGTTTAATTGTATTCTTAGGTAAACTAATTTTTATAACGAATTTTTTATATTGACACGATAAAGTGTATGAGGTATGTTTCTTGTTTGTAATTACTTGAACCATAAATGTTAATGTAAGTTGTGCCCTAGGTGCATGCACATTGAGATAATTTAGAGGATGGGACCTGCAGCATTAGTGAGACTTTGTAAGGTGTCCGCAGTACCTGGAAGGTTCAGGCCCACTGCCATGAATCACATTAGTAAACTTGAAGTCCAGATTGTGTGGAATGAAGGGCAGACTGCATGTGGCCATAATCCAGACATCTGAGAGAACATTATATTTAATGTTGGACCAAACCAAAATATTCCACAATGTCAGCAAGTACTGCAACACCTGTTTTTCAGTAAAATTCAATCCGCAGTGTTTTCTTTTAATTTCACTTCTATTTACAAACCCTTATGTTCAGAATTCAATAGATGTAGCAGTGCTCTAGTTTTATGATATTTGGGTTACCAAGATTCTACCCTTCATATTTCCTGTTTATTCTTGACTAAAATTGGATTTATTGTTCATGTCTTGTAAAGAATTGTTGTTAATGAGAACAGTGTATGCTTGTACTGCACAATCTAAGTGCATCAGTTTTTCTTCAGTCAGGGGGGACTGTCCCAAAATCATGGTTGGGAAACAAACCTCAAAGGAAGAAACTAGGTGTGGCTGGTACAATAATATTAAAATGTGGCAGGAAGAAGCAGGTGATAGAGTGGATTTAATTAGTTCAGAACTGGGTCCAGTGGCAGTCCTGTGAAGTTGGTAAGGAGAATTGTTGGCTTCAATAGAGAGCAAGGATACTTCTTCCCCTGATGAGTAGACTGCCAAATTTTATATGGGTGTCCTGCATTATGAAGATAAATGATGCATTGGGAACATCACATATATGGAGCTATTTTCTATGGGTGTGAAAATTGGTCTGCACTGAGGGTGTTTGATAATAGGGTGCTGGGGGAGATATTTAGTCTGGAGTGGGACAAGGTGACAGGGGAGTAGAGAAAATTACATAATGAGCTTCATGATAGGTACTTTCTACCAAAATAGAATGATGAGACAATGGAGGATGATATAGGTGGGGCATGTGGCATGCATGGTGGGGAAAAGAAGTGAATACTGTGTTTTGGTGGGGAAACCTAAGGAAAGATATTGCTTGAAAGATGTTGGTGTAGATGGGAGGATAATGTTCAAAGGTATGCAAATGAAATAGGACCACAAAGCATGAACTAGATCAGTGTTTCTCAACTGCCGGGCCCTGGCATCAATTATATCGGACCGCGAGAGGTTCTGGAATTTATAATTTTAGTTTTCTAAGCATTTTTCATGAATGTTCGGGAATTTTCAGACATCGAAATTTTTCAACATTCAGGA
>Ga0123353_10012529_pt1 | contig 12066 bp, 6 predicted proteins | sample TergutLab28metaG_3_FD_92763 | JGI IMG/M metagenome (GOLD analysis project Ga0123353, IMG submission 92763) | Labiotermes labralis P3 segment gut microbial communities from Petit-Saut dam, French Guiana - Lab288 P3 | ecosystem: Host-associated > Arthropoda: Insects > Digestive system > Gut ... | reverse complement strand
TTCACACCGAACACACAGTCCGTGCCGCCGCACTCCAGGTCTCCGACCGACAACAATCTGGGGTATGTACATTTTTCATTACAACCTTCTAGTACACCACACTTCACCTCACTCTCATTACATTTTCCGTACTACACTTTTTCAATCCGGGTAAGGAACCCTTACAATTACATTCCCGATTTTACATTTAAACATAACAACCTCACATTGCCTACACGCCACGGCCACAACAAACATTTGTCTCTGGCCATGGGAAAACAAAATCATTTCTCCACAGGTTCAAATTAATAGATAATCCAATGTGCCCCTGCGATGAGGGGGCTTAGTCATCACAACACTTAATATATGACTGAAAAATACTAGAACTTCAAAGGAATACTTTGAAGCATCAAATAAAGTCCAGCGGAGGAACCTGGCCCACCACCAACAGCGACCTGATAGCAAAATACTCACACGCATTTCCAAGATTTATCAAATCGGTAGATTTCAATAAACTGCAATAGAATATATAATGGCTCTAATGCATACGTACCGGGATACACAACGTACAATGCTTAATTTCGGGAAGTTCATATAAGCATGTTTTAGTGACAGATTATTAGAACTGAAGACACTAACCCAAGCAAACTGGGAGGATAAAATAGTTTCGACCACAAACATTGTACTTACATTATTTAATAATTTTTATTTCAGTAATTAACCAACTTGATGCACAAAACTTTTGTTATCATCACACCTATAGGTGTGATGATACCAGAGGCTGTGTAATGTAATTTTGACCTCCTGATGATGAGCACATGTGCTCGAAACATGTAGAGGCATGAAATGAACTTATTGTAAAACAAAAATTTTGTGCATCAAGTTGGTTAATTACTAAAATACGGTCAGCAAAACGTCAAAATTATTTAATAAGTAGTAATATCTGTGAACTACAGTCAGTTGTTATATAGATCAATTATTAAGTTTAAAATTACCCTTCTCTAAACAATAGTATACTTTAATATAAGGAAACCAAAACCTGTGACATTACTGTGTAATGGAACGTGTTGCCAATTAAACAACTTAAAAAAAAACATTTCGTACCAATCAGATTGCTGTAGCTACCCAGTTTACTTTGTATAACATACAGTCGAAATCTACCATCCGGTCCTTATCTATTTGTGTACCAATCTTTGCAGGACATTATACCAAATGCTGCAGGTCACAGTCTTGCGCTCCTGAAGATGGGCAAAGAATTGCCCGAAACATGTTGAGCTAATTTGAAGATCAGTAAATTGTTATTGTTGCATCTAGTTGGCCCTCTTCTTTATTTATGTCGACGATGCACGGTCAAACACACATCAATCTTTCTTTCCATTTCTTCTTTTGTTCTGTTTCTAATATTTACTTTTCTACGATTATTTGATTCACATTCTCAGACTGTGGCTGTACTTGTTTATTTCTTTATTATTTATTCCTCTTTATTCCTTCTTTCCTTCCTTCCTGCATGCCTTTGGGTCTTTCTATCCCTTGATATTCTTGTCTTCCCTTTTGTTTCTTGTCTGTTTTCTTCCCTATCTCATTGTATGTCGGTCACCGCTAGACACATAGGGCACTGTTGCTCTGCAGTGCACTTGCTCGTGTTCCCCCCACACAGCGGTGAGCAAACGTCTGGACAAGAGAGCGAAAACAAGAGTAAAACGCGTCTGCGGTCCACATTGTACATAATACCTATAATATTTACTTATATGCCGATGTGGGGGCGGTAAAACGTGTTTGTAGTTAGTCGTAAAAAGTGTGAATTAATCGTACAAATTTGGAACTACCGAGTTCCTACTTGTGTCTGTGTTGTGATAAATCCTGTTAACAGGGTTGAGGATAGGGCGCACACAAATGAGTTTGCGTTCCGTTTGCCAAGGAGCGCGATAGTGAATTTCATGTGAATTGAAACGTTACGTTCATATTTCGGGATTACATGTTTCGTGTGCTCTCCACAATACGTTTTTCTGTATACTATTCTTCTGCGAATTCGAATAAAATAATTATCTTTCGAATTTCTATGTCTTCTTGTTTCTTGCTGCTGACAGATCGCAGGCTATATTTCAGAGACACAAGGACCGCATTTGGCTCGTTGCTGTTGTGCTGACGGTGCCACGTGCAGAACACGTTTCACCTTGCATTCAGCGAACGTACCTTAATGTTTCGCAAGTCAATGGAGGAGCGTATTGTGCGTTCTTCCCCTATTTGTCTTTGCGGATGTAATGGGGAAATGTTACGGAATTATTCATTTATAGCTGACTTGAATGCAATTAAATCAATTAGTCACGCTAGTTAATTGCTATTCTGGTGTGGCCTGCTGCCTAGGTACCAAGTTGTGCACACGGCAAAAGGGCGCACGCGAAGATTGGTTGTCACGTGACATCTCGAAGTTGAAGTCGCTTTTTTGTTGTTACTTCTTGACACTATTCCTCAGTTACGTGTCGTCTACCTTGTAAAGGTAAAGCAACCCCACTACAGGCCTGGACAGGCCCTGAGGGTTCCAGGAGGTTGGGGCTCCCATATTTCATGACAATCGGCACATGTAGGTGGTAAGGTTGTCAGCCCCACGCACCGGCCGCCTTTACTCCCCAGGAAATATTCCTGGCCCTCATTTCTGCTAGAGGCTGAGTCAACCCCAGGGCCCATGGTGCGGCCGGAAGGATTATGTCATTAAAAAATTCCAGTGACGTCACCGGGAATCGAACCCGCGACCTTCCGGCTTGTAGCGTAGTGCCTCAACCAACTGCGTCACCGCTTGCCCCCTATTTACTTTGTAAGTGGACCCAAAAAGAACTGCCCTTCTTATATAGGGACATTATTTTATCTGACAACTGTCGCTAGTCATTTACCGTCGGCCGGCTTAGCTTCCGAAACTGCGACGTGCAATAAACAGATGTTGCTCGTGTCTGATAGCCGAAAAAAAAACATTAGTAGCGCCTTATTTGAATATGATGAGTAGAAACATACTTGTAACTGCAGTACGTTAAGCCAAAACGGGTGGACCCCGACTCAACGGCAGATCGGAATAGCGGCAAGCGCTTTGTTACCTGCCGTCACGCCAAATGGTCCAAGTCCTCGATAGGTGAAATGCTGCCCTTCGTCGTTTGTAAGCGCCTGCCACCCAATTTCAGAGAAACGCAACACAAATGTATGAAATTCAAATATATTTTCTACGTATTCGTATATAAATACTATTCCGAAACACGTTGTGTTGTTGACATTACAGCGTACTCTTAGTATTAGTAATTAACAAACTTAATGCACAAAAGCTTGTTTTATAATAAGTTTATTATATTCCTCTACATGTTTCGAGCACTATGTGCTCATCATCAGGAGGTCAGTATTGTATTATACAGCATCTGGAATCATCACACCTGTAGGTGGCCGTCCGGTGCACAGGTTGAGTCCTCTCTCAAACTGCGCACCGGACGGCCACCTACAGAGTGTGACGATACCAGATGCTGTGTAATACAATATTGACCTCCTGATGATGAGCACAACAATCCTCGAAACATGTAGAGGCATATAATAAACTTATTATAAAACAAGATTTTGTGCATTAAGTTGGTTAATTACTAAGATTATACTGAGATGCACGGTCAGCGAAACGTCAAAATTACAGCGTACGTTTCGTACGGCAATGTAAGTTGCAGTTCCATCTCACATGAAGATAACTGTAGCGCAGGCTTTGTGTTGCAGCTTCGCAGATGTCTCCAAATATGAACGTTTTAGTGACTGGGCAAACAGTTTCGGTTTTCAAATCGAAGTTTCTTTTTCTTGACCTATGGTGTACAGACAATAAACCAAGGCAATCAAAAGACAAATGGAACGCAAATAAAATTATTTGTTTGACATTCAGAGGACCGTGCATCGTGATATATTCTTATAATAAATCCAAAAAGAAGAACTAATTCTCATATTAATTTTTTGGAATAGGACTCCACGTGTTTCGGGCAGTATCTCTGTCCATCATCAGGAGTCTAGCACTGTACACACAGCAATACATACAGGTTTGCTGACTGCTAGCAAGCAGCCAGCAAACCTGTATGACATATACCTACTGCTGTGTGTATAGTGCTAGACTCCTGATGATGGACAGAGATACTGCCCGTAACATGTAGAGTGCTATTCCAAAAATAAATTCGAGAAATTAGTGCTTCTTGTTGGTTTTATTATAATAATAAGAAAATTATTTGTTTATACTAGTTCGTTTCACTCAGAGTTTGTTACAAAATACAGACACAAATAAAGACTTACCAGGTGAGATAAGTTCCAAGTTTTGCACGATTAGTTCACATGTTTTAAACAGTAATTTGAAACAAGTTTTATCCCCCCCCCCCCCCAGTATCGACACAGTTGACATCAGGGTTATTGTCACTAATTGTATATAAGTAGAAAATACGGGCACTGCTGATAAGTCCTTAGACCGACCAGGAAGGGAACAAGCTACATTCCCCGCATTTTATGGAACTAGGAGGTTCATTACCACTTTCACAACAGTCCACCACCTGTCCCTACCCTAGCCAAGTCAATCCGTTCCTCTGCCTATCACACTTTTGACAGGCGCAGATTGTTTGCTTCCTGGTCGGGCTAAGGACGTATCAGCACCCCATTATGTATATGGTGGCCCGAAAACATTTATTTTGCGTTGATTTAGCCCTCACACCCACAAGGTTGTTCAGCACAGGTCTGCGTAAAGAGTGATGCGAGTTGCCAGATGAAATAATGTCCGTGAACGTGGGGAAGTAAGGACAGAAATGAGGGGAATAGAACTGAGTCGATTTAATAAATCGATTGGGCTTGCGTAGTAAATAAATTAATAATATTTTGTTCCTTGAAAAGAGTTAAGCAAGAGTATTTAAGAAAAAACAGAGGTTTTATAATTTCTCCTGCCCAGACGTTGGTGGTCTAAAATGGAACTTCCTGTGGACGCACACCGCCTACAGTGGTCGCTGGTTCGATTTTACATTTATTTATCTCTTTCAATACCCTTAATTTTTACTGATCAATGCGTAACCCAATTCCACTTGCTACGTGCACGGTCCGGGGATCGAATCCCAGTGTGTGTGAGATCTTCCGTACCCGTCCATACCGGCCCTGGGGCCCACCCAGCATCCTATACAATGGGTACGGGGTATCTTTCCCGGGGCTAAAACGGCCGGGGCGCTGCGTTGACCACCCACCCATATCTAGCGCCGAGGTTAAAGAACGAGTATAACTATATTTCTTTTCATCCTCTATGCTTTCATGGCAGGGTATAGGGAGAACTTTGTCACTGTAGCTTAGGTAGCCCAGTTGCAGTTGTACGTACCACTCGTGTTAACCGTACCACCTACACGTAACTTCAGACACTTAATTTCATTGCGTTCATTCTTCACTAAAGTAGTTGAATTAAGAATAATTCATATGAAATTTAATTAATATGTAATGTGCGTCACGGGAGGAGGGGAGAAGGTTGGGTACTTGTATGTAGTGTGTAACGCTCACCATGGCTGTTCCAAACACAGTTGCTCCAGTGTTGCTGTCTCTGTTCTGTCTCTCTCTCTCTCTCTTTCCCTTGTATTGCACTGAACAGTTTGGACACTTGGATCATTTGTTCGAATCCGTTTCGAGCCACCGCTGTATGTCGCGCTGTTGTTTAGTCCTATGAAGTTAACCCGATGTTAGTCCAGGGGCTCATACCACATGTCTTTGGGTTTCACATTTTAAAAATTAATTGTAGGTTGGAACGAGTCAGAGGATTATAGTTCGTGGTGAAAGTCAATTGGCATTTGGACTTTCACACTGCAACAGTCCATTCCTATGTCTCCTATCATTGGACTTTCAGGCCCAACCAGTTAAAAATCCGATGTCTCCCAACATCTGGACTGTTAATGTTAAGTCATTTCAGTCCAACGTGTCCTATCATTGGACTTTCAGGCCCAACCAGTTAAATCCAATGTCTCTCAACATCTGGACTTTTAACGTTAACTCATTTCAGTCCATTGTCTCCCATCAATGGACTTTCAGGCCCAACCAGTTCAATCCAATGTCTCCCAACATCTGGACTGTTAACGTTAACTCATTTCAGTCCAATGTCTCCTATCACTGGACTTTCAGGCCCAACCAGTTAAATCCGATGTCTGCCAACATCTGGACTGTTAAAGTTAAATAATTTCAGTCCAATGTATCCTATCATTCGACTCTCAGGCCCTACCAGTTCAATCCGATGTCTCCCATCATCTGGACTTTTATGTTAAAGCGGTTCAATGCAATGTGTCTCCAAACTGTTGGACTGCTAACGCTGAATAAGTTTCGTCCAACTTACCTCCTCACGCTGAACCATTTCAATCCAATTTATCTCCTAACCACCTGTTATCATGCTGCCTGTTGGTACCATAAAGCCCTTTATTTCGACTCCCTTCTCGCTAGAACTCCCACTCATACTGCCGGGACGTACGTAGAGGTGTGTAGGCCTGATCATACCTTGTATTATTGGCTCTTTCCTGTAGGTCATCCTCGTTTGATGGACCTGCAGATGTTTTAATTTCCTGTAAACCGCGCGATCACGCAGAAAAGTTGTGGACATAGTGGCTGTAATTCGACTTACATTTCATGTGTATTTATAAAGTTACAGAAGCGTTAAATTTAGCAGAGTGACCAGTGCTGTGCTGATAACTAAGAGTTCAGACCTTGCATAGGGCAGCTGTATCCAGATGTCTGATGTCTTTAAATGTCGCGCATGTGCAAGGCGCGACTGACAGATGGAATTAAACTGCTGTTAGTTTGTATTTGCTCTCTTATTTTTCTTGTTTTTGTAGGCCTAGGTGTTTAGCACATTAGCATCATATAATTAAACATATATTTGTGCAGTGATGTCTGGTATCGTGTGCTGAATTGCCAATTCTTACCCCGTCCTGGTCACTGAGTGGCAATCTACTTTTCCTTGTGTCCATTTACTTCACAATAAGACAGCTTCGTCATGTGTGTTTGATGTCTATTGAATTATGCTAAATACCGTTTATTGCTCTGTCCTCATAAGGATTCCTCAGAATACCATATCCGTCATGTCCATATACCTCCCAGAAAGATGGTCTGTGTGTGTGTGTGTGTGTGTGTGTGTGTGTGTGTGTGTGTGTTTGTCCCCCATGTTTGCTGGTTTGTGCCATATTACTATTTGCCCTCCTTCCTGCCGGCCACGCATCCTAAGCCTCTGAATCCCTCGTGTCTGTAGACGTCACAGAAAACGAGTGACTCTGTGTGTTTCCGCAGGTGGTACTGGTGGTGGTGGTGGAGGGTCGTCTTCCTCGTCGTCATCATCACACCACCACCAGCAGCACGCCGCTCCACAACAGCAGTTCATTACCATCCCCCTGCCAATGACTTTCTCCACAGCAGCTGCCATGCAGGAAGCCGCAGACCTCACCAAGAGCCGCAAGTGACACAGGCTGAATGCACGGACTGGTGGCCTCCCGATCACCCGACTTCAGGTGACGGTAGTGCTAGTGATGGCATGCACGAGCACTGAAATCCGTTTGCGTAGGTCAGCCAGGTATTATTTGTGGCAGAGTTCGTGTTGAAAGTGGCTGCTGAGACGACGAAGTATGGTCCTTTACAGCGCTACGAACGTCTTCGGCAGAGGATGGCCAGGAGTGGTGGTGGTTCTGCCCGGCGCTGTTAGCTGCCACTATGCAAATGACACGAGGTTTAGTTCTGTATCTTACTTCATTGGCCTAGGAGTTTGCTGTTTGGCAAAAATTATTCCGGTCTAGAACTACAGTGTAAGAGGTGTTTGCCAAGTGTTTAGTAAACCCTGTGCTGCATCACAAGCGAACAGTATCTAAAGGCTAAGAAATTTAACACCCTGCAGTAGCACTAAAACAGAGTTGTCAAGTCAACTAAATTTGGCGTCACAAAAATGCGGGCTTGGTCAAGAATATTTTCAATGTCGTATGCCGTATGGTGTTCTTGATAGTGGTGCAGTGGTTGTGGACTTTTGTTCGCGAGTTGTCAAGGCAGCGAAACGAGTTCCTCGCCAGTAGGACGGCCGTTATTAGCAGACTATGACGTAGAACCGGTGACCACCCCCGGATGGCGCCAAACCCTTGTGGTTCTCCTTACAGGTTTTATTTTAGGGCTGTTATAAGATTGCGGGTTGGAATGCAACGAAGTTTGACCAACAGGAGGAATGCACCATTTTTGGCAGATTTGCTGCCATCTTGTTCAAGTGATGCTCCAATATGGCTGTCGACGTATGTCTAAATTGATTTGCACTAACGTGTTTTATAATAAACGCGCTGAATGCCGAATTAGTTTTGTCAAGAAATAATGCCACCACCAAAACGAATTTCGGCAATATTCACGCATTTTGAAAGCTGTCACTGCCAATTCGAAACCGAATCATGACGTTTTCAGCAGTTATAGTGAAACGCTAGCCTATAGGTATGTTAAAATGTCCTGTGTATGTGTCACCTGGCTGCCTTGTTACACATTCCTGATACACAACCTAAAAATCCTGTAAATCAATTTCGCTGGACGACTTTCAAACTCCAGTACACAGACTCGCCGACTTACGCTCTAGTTATGTTCGTGAAGGCGGCCGGTGCGTAAGGCTAACAACCTACCTCCATACTGTGCCGTTGTCACGAGATCTTGGAACCTTAACTTCCTGGAACCCTCTGGGCCTGTCCAGGCCTGTAATGGGACTGCGTTACCTTTATCTTTACGTTCTTAAAGGTCCGGCGCAAGTCGGAATTGAGTACACGTACGGTCAACTTTATACGTACATACAAGGGAGTTCAGTTGAAATCCAAACTCCTCCAGCACACCGGTACTTGATCAGCCGCAGCACGACCGCCACACAGCCTGTGTAATCGCCCAGCAGTATTTTCCCGCCATGTTAGTCTCATTACTCCTTCATTGTCGCATGGAAAAATTCTATGTGCATTTCAGAATAATTTTTTAAATTATTTTAATAAGTTGCGCCGGTCTGTAATTGCGTAAGTTCAGGAACATGCGCGTTACTGAATTTACGGTAAAGGGCCACCTTTGCCGATGTCACGCGTGAGTTTGGAGGCGTGTGTTATTAGCCCCTTAGGATCTACAGGCTGATTCTGTCACTAGTGGCCCCAAACTATTATCTATAAAAAATTATATTATTGAGATAATGACTTGAAAACTTATATACACATACCGGGAACGATGCAAAACAGGATCTGCTCATAATCGATGCTGAAACTGGTCTCCTTTCACATCCAAGCACACTTGAATGCCTTTCTCCAAATTCTGGAATACTTTTCCCAAAATGTCGACGTTGACGGCTTGAATCTCTTGGCGTAAGCGTCTTTGAGTTGTTCGATTGTGCGGGGTGTATTTTTGTACACTGTGCCCTTCAATAGGCCCCAAAGAAAGAAGTCGGCAGAAGTTAGATCCGGAGATCTGGGTGGCCAAATTTTTTTGAGATAATTCTGTCTTGAAAAAACTTTCAATTTCTCGCATGCTAGCGTTTGAAGTGTGATATGTTTCACCGTCTTGTTTGTAATACCCAATAGTGAGTTCATCATCCGTCAGTTGACTGACAAACTCGTTGAATATTTGCAGGTAGACTTCAGTGGTAACTGTTTGGGGCCTCTAGCGACAGAATCACCCTGTATATTGCTGTTGCGATAAAGGCGATGCAGCTCGGAATTGAACCAAAAAAAATGCGTTTCTTTACCCGTCGACGACGCATAGCTAATGCATTTGAAAAATCGTCGTGAAATTAACTTGGAATTGTCTGTTGATCATGGTGCTGTAGTTATTATTACACGTAGGAGAAATTTATCTCGGTATTTAACCAACTTGATGCAAAAATTTATTTCACAATAAGTTTTATTTCATGCCTCTACATGTTTCGAGCACATGTGCTCAACATCAGGAGGTCAAAATTACATTACACAGCCTCTGGTATCATCACACCTATAGGTGTGATGATACGAGAGGATGTGTATCATCATACCTATAGGTTTGATGATACCAGAGGCTTTATAATGCAATTTTGACCTCCTGATGATGAGCACATGTGCTCGAAACATGTAGAGACATGAAATAAAACTTCGTGTGAAACAAATTTTGTGCATCAAGTTGGTTAAATACTGAGATAAATATACTGAGATGCACGGTCAGCAAAACGTCAAAACGTAGTAGAAAATTTATAGAATTGTATCAGGGAGATCCCGCTTTCATGTCTGTGCCAGAAGACCGCCTGTCCCACGGTTTTCGTGTCGCCCCCACTGTCCCTTCAGAAGTGCCAGGATAAAATCCAACCACAACCGTTTCCTTTCACGTACTTTCCAATTCATTATACTAATAAAGAAAGAATTAAACAAATGACAGCGAACACAACAGTTTGATGTAATATCGATACAGCAATATGTTTGGACTTCTCGAAGTCACCATCAGGCTAGCTTCGGAACATTTGAAAAAATTAACATTTTTATATACAACTTGTCTTTTTATCGATTATCTACCTTAAAATTTGAATGTATCAATAAGAAAGGCAGAAATTTTGATTATGTAAAAAATGAGATATCGTTTCCATCAAATGCAATTTGTATATATATATTCTTAAATTTTCCAAAGCTAACCTTATGATGAACTCGCGATGTCGAAACATCTGGCCTTATTGATATTATATAACAATTGTTGTGTTCGATGGTCATTTGTTTATTTATTTGATAACTGAAAAATAAAAAACCAACTAGGTGCCACTTATTATTTTATTGTACTTTCTACAGGCTCAACATGTTTCGGGCATTAATATGCCCATCATCAGGAGCTCGTGACTATACTGTTGATTACCACATTGGTCGTTTCGTTCTTGGCTTGATGTAGGTTGGAGGTTAGGTGCGGTTAGGCTGGAGTAGTGTCCGGGCTGCAGGCTAAAACACAAAGTTGTGCTTTAGCCTGCAGCCCGGACACTACTCCAGCCTAACCGCATCTAACCTCCAACCTACAGCAAACCAAGAACGAAACGACCAATGCGGTAATCAACATCATAGGCACGAGTTTCTGATGATGGGCATAGTAATGCCCGAAACATGTTGAGCCTGTAAGAAGTTCAATAAAATAACAATTGGCATCTATTTGTATTTTTATTCTTCACTTATCACAACGATGTGCGGTCCAATAAACATCAGATTATTTATTTCTTTATAATAGGACACACAACAGGATGTATAATTTTAAAATCATTATACTTATTTTGCAGTCAGTTGATACCGCGTCATCTTAACAGTTGAAAATCTGTGACGTAGATAGGATATATATATATATAGATCACGCCACAAGTTATGGAAAGCTTCTCTCTCTCTCTGTACAAATGTAGCAACGTGGGGAAATGGCGTATGCACGTTGGAAAGTACGTGGCATGTACTTATAAATGTTACCACCAGATGGTGATATATGTGCGGCAGCCACTGGTAGGAGGCCAGTGAACCACATGTCTCTCGTCATGGTCTCATCTTTTTATTGTGGCGTACGGAGTGAATATGGAACGGAGACTACAACGTTGGGGGGGTGGGGATGGGGTGGGGAACATTAGAGCTGCCTCCCTGTTCTCCTGACCTCAACCCATGTGACTACAATCTGATTTCCAGACCGAAGCAGACATTGCAGGGGGAACAATCTGCAGATGGAGAAGACGTCTTAACAGTGGCTCGGCGCTTGGTGGCGTGGATCATCGCCTTTGGTGGAGGCCAGTTGAAATGTGATGGCACACGCGCAGAAGCCAGATTTCGTCTTTCGGCGAAACGGACGAGCCCATTTAAATCGGCGGGGGCGTCAGTTCAGTCGACTACTGGCAGCCGAGTTGTGCGCATCAGCGGTAGTAATGCTGGATACACCATGTTCCAAGGTAGTGTGAAGGGTACTGGTTTCCCACTCCATCCGCCAGTTTCCCCTTCACTCCCCCTCCCGTGCGGCACCTTGTGCCATCTCATTTCAACTGGAGTCTAATGCTGATGGTGTTTGCCGCCTTCGTCGTCGTTGGCGGCGAACCATGGGCAACCTGGGGGACTACTCTGAAGGTAG
>Ga0123353_10012526_pt1 | contig 12067 bp, 11 predicted proteins | sample TergutLab28metaG_3_FD_92763 | JGI IMG/M metagenome (GOLD analysis project Ga0123353, IMG submission 92763) | Labiotermes labralis P3 segment gut microbial communities from Petit-Saut dam, French Guiana - Lab288 P3 | ecosystem: Host-associated > Arthropoda: Insects > Digestive system > Gut ... | reverse complement strand
GTTGATGATTTCGGCTTGCGACACCGTTACCATTCTACCATCTGAGGCGTTTTTTGTCACCACGCTCGCTACGGCTTCTTCCGTTCTCCCCGGGATACCCGGGGGTTTAAGCAGAGTAATTATTTTTTTAATTGCCTGTACGCGCGAATCGTCAATCTGGTACGTGCCGTCGGCGTTTACCAGCGGGACGCCGGTCTCCCTGCCGTCCACCTGGATGGTGGGGCACAGCCAGCCGCCCTCGTCGTGCTCGTTCCAGGCGTAGCAAATGACCGTGTTGGCCCCGGCGTAGCGTTTATTCCATCCGCACCAGCGCAGCGTGGCGGACAGCATGCGAGCAATTTCATTCGGCGTCCCGGCAGCGGCCCAGCTGTCGGCGGAAACCTCCATCCAGGTGACCGGGTTGTCGTGCCGGGGCCGGGCGTCCCAGCCGGCCGACCAGCAGGGAACCATCTGTATGCCGCTAAACAGGGTCCTGTACCATCGCAGTTTTGCCGCGCGGATGAGCTTCGTATATTTCATTCCACCGCTGCCGCCGATTGCGTAATCGGAAAGGGCGTCCGCGCCATATTTGGCGACCATTTCCCTGTTGCCGCCCATCGCCACCGCGTAGGGTTCGGGAACACCCAGCCCGGCGCAGATCGCCCGGTAGGCGGCGATGTCCCGCGCCATGGCCGCGCCGTCCACCTGGAAGTAGAACATCAGGGGCCGCCCGCCCTGCACGGTTTGCCAGTAGCCCTGGGCGATCATCCCCTTGACTTCTTCGCGCACGTTCTCCTGGTTGACCGCGTTGCCGTCGAAGATGGAGCACATTTTTACCTGTGTGTTATACTGGCTCAGGGCATGGTATTGGTGCGCCCTTTCCATGCCGGGGATATTCAAATACCAGACGTATGCGAAATAGTCCAGGCCTGCCTCGATGGCGTACTCCATCTCCCTGTCGAAGATCTCCTGCGTGTATGCCGGGAAGGAGACCTTGCCGTCTTCGGCTATGTTCCCGAAAAAGGGCACGCGCCAGTGGTATTTCGCGGGGCTTAAAGAACGCTCCACCTGGCTGCATGGGTCGGGGTTGGACGGGTCCGCGGATTTGGGCTCGCCGTACCAGGCGTCCCAGCGGATGGCGCCCACCGTGGCGGGCTCGCCGCGCCTGCAATATCCGGGGATGGGCAGCATGCTACATAGGGCTATGAGGAATGCGATTGCCTTTGTCATGGAAACACTCCCTGTATATGTTCTGCTGTAGGGGTGGCCTGCGGGCCACCCGAAACCCAATGGTGCTTATGCGGCGGGCGGCAAGAATGCCGCCCCTACAGGCTTGCTAAAAGTCAACGATGATCCTGCGGTACGGGTCCTCTGGTTCGCTCAGCGCAGTCACAACCGCTTGCCGCTCCGAGGGCCAATCTACTGTGTACCAGTCATCTTCCAGCCAAAAATGGCCGTTGCGCACCTCTTTGTAAATCCAGCGGTTCAGCATGGGGTAGGGATGAATGATACCCGCCGCGCATATAACGACAACCTGGTTTGTCCCTTCAGGAGAAGTATACACTCTGTAACGTTCATTGTGGTCGGAACCTGCGATGATACTTCCGGCACCCGTTATGGTGGTTCCGGTGTGGGCTTCGGGCAATAAAAAAGCGAAAAGCGTGAAAAGCCCCAACAGCGAACACAAAACACAGGTAATAACTATTAATATCTTCAGGACCTTTCGCTTCCAGACACGCCTGCACAGCCACGCGGTCAGACTGACGAGCAGGCTGAGAAAGCTCACAAAACAAACCCATAGCAGCGCGTAGTTGTAGAGAAAGCCATAGTCCGACCGGATGAAAAACTCATTCAGGCCCATCGATACGGCAAACACAGAGCCGCTGGCGATGAGCCATATGCGATAGAACAATGGGAAGCGGGTGTTCGTTTGCATGGCGGACCTTCTCCTTTGTCCTGACTGTAGGGGTGGCCTGCGGGCCACCCGAAACCCAATGGTGCTTATGCGGCGGGCGGCTTGGCTTTCCGCCCCCACAGGCTTGCTAAAAGTCGACAACAATCCTTTGAGGTCCATCCGAATCGTCGGGCAACCAATTCACAGTCACAACCGCCTGCCGCTCCGAGGGCCACTCCACCGTGTATTCGTCTTCTTGAAGATACGCCTCCCATGGATTGTCGTTTTTCACTTCCACATAGCCATTGTCCGCTTCTTTGTAAATCCAGCGGTTCAGCATAGGGTAGGCATGCATTGTTTCGCCCCAGAGCGTGAAATAGACGACGATCTGGTTCGTTCCTTCGGGCGAGGTGTAAACGTAATGTTGATTCCCTCTTGCGTTTTCGTCGAAAAAAGGCTCGAAGAAACCACTTAGCATGACAATCGCAATCAAATTAAGCAGCGCGCACGCAACAGAACGCGCAATTAAATTCGATATACTCTTAGGTTTTCGCGCACGGCGTATCCATGCGGTCAGGCCGACCAGCAGGCTGATGCCGCTAAACACGCAGATCCACTCCAGGCCTTCCCACAGAAGGACAGGGGTATAAAGAACGCCGTAGTCTGTCCCGTAGATAAACACCAACAGGCCCAGCGCTGTGGCAAACACCGCGCCGCTGATGATGGTTAAAATGCGTTCCGCTACCCGCACGTCCTTACCGCCTCCTTGAGGTCCAGCGTGCCCGCATATATGCTCCTGCCGCAGATCGCCCCGTAGAAGCCCGCGTCACGCAGCGCGACGATATCGTCAATATTGGTCACGCCGCCGCTGGCCGTGATCTTGCAGCCCACGGCCTCTTGCAGGGCGCAAAGCTGCTCCAGGTTCGGCCCGGAGAGCATGCCGTCGCGGCCGATGTCGGTGAAGATGATGTACGCCGCGCCCAGGGCCTCCATGCGGCGGGCGAGGTCGATGTAGGTGATTTCGTTCACTTCCAGCCAGCCGCGCGTGGCGACTTTTCCCCGCTTCGCGTCTATGCCCACGGCGATTTTCTCCGGGCCGTAGAGCGCGATCGCCCGCGAGACAAGACCGGGGTTCTCCAGCGCCACGGAGCCCAGGATCACGCGCGAAATGCCCTGCTCCAGGTAGAACGCGACGTCCTCCATGGTGCGTATGCCGCCGCCGAGCTCGACTTTGAGGCCGCTGTTCCGCGCCACGTCCAGGTAGATCGCCTGGTTCACCCGCCGCCCGGCCAGGGAGCCGTCCAGGTCCACCATGTGGATCCACTGGCAGCCCGCCGCTTTGAACGACAGCGCGGTTTGCATGTAATCTTTGGCTACGCGCTCGGCGGTTGCGAAATCGCCCTTGTACAGCCGCACGCACTGGCCGCCTTTGATATCGATCGCGGGGAAGACGAGCATAGGAATCTCCTGTCTGTAGAGAGAGCACGGCTGTGCATCTCCTATATCAAATTCTTCATTCAATCGGTATGGAGACATCCGCCAGCACCAGGTCGTGGTCGGAATACCCGGTGGGGACACTGCGCGCGTTGGTCAGGGCCTTGGCGGCGTCGCAGAAGATATTGTCGATCCTCGAAATGCCCGGCGTCGGGGCGCTGTGGGCGGGCACGGCGGCGGTCAGCAGGGCGTATTCGGCGTAGGACGACACGTTGAAATCGCCGCCCAGCAGGAAGGAATTTGCGGGCGCTGAACGCAGCGCCTCATCCAGCACGCCAAGCTGATTCGCGCGCGTTAACGCGTTTTCATAGCTCAGGTGCGTCACGAACAGCCGCACGGGAACGCCCTCGAGGTTGATGTCCGCCTGCCCCAGCGCCCGGGGCTCCAGGACCCCCGTGACAGGCAATGCCGTGCGCGCCGCGCCGGACAGCGGGAACGCGCAGAGGATCGCGGTGCCGTAAAGCCCCCCGTTGTATTTCATCGCCGGGAAGAAGGCGTAGGAATAGCCCAGTTCCGCCGCGAGGAGCTTCGCCTCGTCCTTTCCGCCGGCGCGCTTTGTCTTGCAGTCGATCTCTTGCAAAAAGACCACCTGCGCGCCGGTGCCCGCGATTTCCGCGGCGACTTCGGCGATTTTGGCGCCGCCCTGGCAATGCTTCACGTTGTAGGTCAGCAGAGTAAATTCCGCACGCCGCACGCCGTCCCCTCCTTTTACAATGCTGTATAGCGGCTCGGCGCTACCAGCGCCCGTCTGCGGCGAAAGCGTTTGGAAGAGGTACGGAAACAGGCAGGCAAGCAGCGCCAGGAACCAGGGAAAAACTTTCTGGGTAAAGAAGCTGACAATCGCGGGGAAGATGGGCATGGTGGTCTCCTGTTCTGTAGAGACGCACGGCAGGCGTCTCCTTTGATGAACCCCAAAGCTTGTTTTTCGCCGGAGACGCACGGCAGTGCATCTCTACATCCTACCGTACATCATGCGAACAGCCCTCCGATCGCATGCGGCAGCCATTTACCGATGTAATCAACAAAAAGCACAAGCATAAAGCTCCCAAACAAGTGCAGCAACTGCCCCGGGAAATTGAGTATGGCGCTTTCCGGGAGCTTGCACTGCGGTTTAACGGGCTTTGCGGGCAGCGTCTTTTCCATGGCGAATTCGTCACGCAAGCGGGTTTCGCCGCTGTCCTTGTCGTAGATCTCGGCCCTATATTTCAGCGTATCGCCGTCAATGGCTATGTTGGCGAACGTGGGGGAATCGCCGCCCCGGCCGCCCGCCGCCCCGGCGATGATGTAGATCGTGCCATCTGGGTCGGTGTAGAACGCGTCATCGTAAGCTCCGGCGTTGTTGCCGCCGCCCGGCCTGCTGCGATAGTAGCTGTGCCTGTGGCCGCTGAGCACCAGGTCCACGCCCAGCATATCGCACACGGGGCTTAAGGTTCGGCGCAGGGCCAGGATGTCCGGCGCGTTTTCGGGGCTGGAGCCGGTGTAGACCGGCCTGTGGGTCAGGACGATCTTCCACCGGGCGTCGGAGGCGTTCATGTCGTTGATCAGCCAGTTGCGCTGGGCCGTGCCCACATAGAAGAACCAGTCGTTGGTGTTGAGCACGGCTATATGGGCGTCGCCGTAGTCGAAGGAGTAGTAAAGCCCGGAGAAGTTGAAATAATTGCGCTGCTCCTTCAGGGCGAACATGTTGCGGAACCAGTTGGGGTACATGTCGTGGTTGCCCGAGGCGGGCATGAGGGGGGCTTTCGCGTTGATGGTTTCGAATTCCTCGAAGAACAGATCCCACTGCTCGTTGGTGCAGTTCTGGGTCAGGTCGCCCACAATGGAGTAGAATCCGGCGTCCGGGTCACTCTCGAAAGCTGAACCGAAGATGTCCGCGGAAAGCCGGAAGCCGTCCCGTCCGGTGGCCTGGGTGTCGCCGCCGACAATGAAGCTCACGGGCGCGCCCCGGCCGGGGTTGGTTTGGAGCGTGCCCTCGTAGTCGCCGATTTGGTAGGTATACGTCCTGCCGGGCTCCAGGCCCTCAACGACCACGCTGTGCGCCCAGGCCCCCTGGAATTTCTTTGCCGCGCCTGTGTAGCTCTGCCCTTCGATGATGACCTTGCTTTCGGCCTGCGCTCCGGTGTACCAGTGGAAGCCCTGCGCAGCGCCTTCACCGAAGTCGCGGGGGCCGTAGAGGGTTGTCACAACCCGGGTGACGGCGGGCTCCTGCGCCGAAGCGGCAAAGGCGAAGCAGCCCAGCAGCAGGGCTGCGCTTAAAATGATTGCGGTCAGTTTGCGCATGGGGGGGCCTCCTCGTCATATCTCCCGATTGTATTGCAGTGTATATTCCGGATTCGTGACGTATGCCTGGTATTGGACAGTCCCGGCAAACGCGAGATACTCCAGGTATTTCTCCCGCAGAGGACTGTCCAGCAGTTCCGCCGCCTTGTCCCGCGCCACCCAGCAACCCGCTGAAGTCTCGCCCGATTCCCGGAAAGCGCCGCGGACATGTTTGCATGCAAAGCCCAGCATCACTTTGGTGGGCACATGCTTGTAACCGCCATAGCCTTTATTAGTGCAGGTGTTGGATTCCACGCTGAACAGCCGGCCGATCTCGATTGCCATGCCGCTTTCCTCCATGGTTTCACGCGCAAGCGCTTCCATGAGGTTCTCGCCGTTTTCCACCTGCCCGCCGGGGAACATCCATGTGCCCTTTTGCCTGTGCTTGAGCAACAGCACTTCGCCCAGCTCGTTTTCCACCACGCCATATACCGCGACGATATGGGTCGGGAACTGTTTGGCCATCATATGCTCCCCTTTGTGGAGAGCGTGCCCTCTTTGGGGCTCGCGGCTTTGCGCAGGGCGTGCGCCGCCGCCTTGAACAGCGCCTCGCCCTCGTGGTGCCCGTTGGCGCCATATCGCAGGACCATGTGCAGGGTGATACCCGCGTTCACAGCGAAAGCGCGGAAAAATTCCTCGCACAGGCACAGGGGGAACTCTCCCGCCTGGGCCTGCGAAAACTTCGCCGAAAGCACCAGGAACGCCCGTCCGCTGATGTCCGCGTGGGCCTCGGCCAGGGATTCGTCCATGGGGATAGCCGCGCTGCCGTAGCGCGCCACGCCGGTCTTATCGCCCAGCGCCTGTGCCAGGGCCTGACCCAGCGCGATGCCGCAGTCCTCCACGGTGTGGTGGGCGTCGACCTCCAGGTCGCCCTTGCAGCGCAACGCGAGCCCCCAGCCCGCGTGCACGGCCAACGCTGTGAGCATATGGTCGAAGAAGCCCACGCCGGTGGCGATTTCGATCGGCGCAGCGCCCTGCGCCGTGACGCCGTCGAGGTTCAGTTGAACTGAGATGTCGGTTTCTTTGGTTTTTCGGGTGATAGCTGCGGTGCGCATAGGGGCCTCCTTCGTCTGGCTGTAGGGGCGGCTAGCAAGCCGCCCGCTAACAAATAATTTTTTTCTGCTTCGGGTGGCTTGCTAGCCACCCTACAGATACTCTAATTTCTCCAAGACTTGAGCGCCTCCACCAGCGCCGCGTTCTCCTCCGCATTCCCCGCCGTGATGCGCAGGTGTTCGCCGAACTTGCGCACGATGATCCCGCGCTCCTTGAGGTACCCGAACGCCCCGGCGGCGTCCCGCACAAAGATGAAATTCGCGGCGTCGCCCATCACGGGCAGGCCCAGGGCCTTTAACGCGCGGGATAGTTCGTCCGTGCGGCGGCGGATCTCCTGCACGCCCTCCTGCAACCGCAGGGGCTGGCACAGCAGCGCCGTGCCCACGGCCTGGGTGAGCGCTCCCACGTTGTAGGGCGATTTCACGGCGTGCAGCGCCTTGGTGATCGTTTCGTTGGCGGCGGAAAACCCCAACCGCAGCCCGGCCAGGCCCGGCGCCTTCGAGCAGGTACGCAGGATGACCAGGTTGTCGAAGCGTTCGATGTCGTCCAGCAGCGACTGGTCACAGAAGTCCATGTAGGCTTCGTCCACCACCGCGAGGGCGCCGGTTTCCTGCGCGGTCTCCACGATGCGCAGGACCTCCTCCCGGGGCAGCACCAGCGAGGTGGGGTTGCAGGGGTTGGAGAACAGCAGCATGGCGGGTTTATGCTCCTGAAGGGCCGCGATGACGATATCCACATCAATCGAAAAGTCATCTCTTTTGGGCAGCTTGACGCAATCCGCGCCGGAGACATAGGCGTAGAAATGGTACATGGAGAAGTCCAGCGCGAAGCTCAGCAGGGTTTTGCCCTTGCCCAGGAACGCGCTGCACAGCAACAGTATGGCTTCGTCCGTGCCGTTCCACGCCGTGAGCAGCCCGGGCTTCACCCAGTACCAGGCACCGGCGGCCTGGCACAGCTTTGTTGCCTTGTGGTCCGGGTAGCGCCGCAGATCAACCTCCCGCGCGGCCCGCAGGATGCCCCCGCGCTCCTCCTCGCCGATGGGCAGGAAGCTCTCGTTGGCGTCCAGGCGTATGGGGTAATCGCCCTCGACAGGATCGTAGGGCGTGAGGTTTTTGATTTTATCGTTGAGGGTAAAGGGCATGGGGGCCTCCTGTTAATCGAAATCCAAGTATTCGCACAGCGTATAAGATCCTGAGAATTGTTCTAAGAAGTGATTATCTCCGTTTATTCTCTCCAGCACAAACCCTCCACGCTCCATGTCAAGGAGTGTAACCGCATATTCATTTCTATCAATCTGTAGGGGCGGCTAGCAAGCCGCCCGAAACCTTTTCCTGAAATTGTTTTTTCCTTCGGGTGGCTTGCTAGCCACCCCTACAGATTTACGCCTATTCGAACCTGATCTTCGCCGCGTTGGCGTGGGCTTGCAGCAGCTCCGCCTCGGCAATGGTCACAATATCGGCCATGTCGCGTTCCAGCGCGGGACGCGTGTAGTGGATGAACTGCATCTTTTTGACAAAATCATCCACCGAAAGCGGGGAGAAGAAGCGCGGCGTACCGCCCGTGGGCAGCACGTGGTTCGGCCCGGCGTAGTAGTCGCCCACGGATTCCGGCGTGTAGTGCCCCAGGAACACCGAGCCCGCGTTCTCGATTTCGCCCAGCAGTTCCAGGGGATTTTCGACGCACAATTCAAGATGCTCCGGGGCGTAGGCGTTGGCCAGCTCGATGGCTTTTTCCATGCTTTCGCAGACTAAAAACGCGGCGTTGTTTTGCAGCGATTCAACTGCGATGTCGCGGCGCGGGAGGCCGGCTAGCTGACGCTCCAGCTCAATGACCGTACGTTCTGCAATATTATGCGAAGTTGACAGGAAAATTATTCCAGCCAGGACATCGTGCTCGGCCTGGGAGAGCAGATCGGCGGCCAGCCACGCGGGGTTGGCAGTCCCGTCGGCGATGACGAGGATTTCGCTGGGCCCGGCGATCATGTCGATGTCCACCGTGCCGTAGAGCAGCTTCTTCGCCGTGGCCCCGTAGATGTTCGCCGGGCCGACGATCTTATCCACCTTGGGGACCGTTTCGGTGCCGTAGGCCAGCGCGGCCATGGACCAGGCGCTGCCCAGCAGGAACATGCGGTCCACCCCGGCGATCTGCGCCGCGGCGGCGATGCTGGGGTCCACGCCCCCCTGCCACGGCGGCGTGACCATGATGATCTCTTTGACCCCCGCGATCTTCGCCGGGATGACGTTCATCAGCACAGACGACGGCAGCGGCGCGGTGCCTGCGGGCACGTAGACCCCCACCCGGTGCAGCCCGCGTATCTGCTGGCCCATCATCACGCCGAGCGCGCCGTTGGCATACCAGCTCTGCCGCAGCTGCCTGCTGTGGAACGCGCGTATATTCTCCGCCGCGCGCTCCATGGCCTGACGGACCTCCGGCACGCAGCGCTTGGCCTGCGCGGCGAAATCGACTTCAAAATCGTTCGCGTCATACTTGTCGAAGCGCTGCGAATAGTCCCGCAGGGCCGCGTCGCCCCGGGCCTTCACGTCGGCGATGATGGCCTGCACCTGGGCGGTGACGCGCTCGTCCACCTCGCCCGCGCGTGCGTCTAAGGCCTTGAAGACTTCATATTCTTTTTTGCCGTCACAGATGGTGATTTGCATCTATGTTCTCCTTTTTTGATGGGTATGCGGGCGGCAAGAATGCCGCCTCTACAGGAATCGCGTTTAATTCACCTGCACCGCAAGCTCCATGTCCGCCAGCAGGCGCTCGATCTCCCCGCGCCGCAGCTTCATGGCGGCCCGGTTGACGATCACCCGGGCGGAGATGGGCATGATGTCCTCGTAGACCGCCAGGCCGTTCTCGCGCAGCGTCGATCCGGTTTCCACGATGTCCACGATGGCGTGGGCCAGACCCAGCAGCGGTGCGAGCTCCACCGAACCGTCGATCCGGATGATCTTCACATCCATGCCCTTGTGCTCGAAGAAGCGCCTGGCCACGTTGGGGTACTTCGTAGCAACAATACGTTCGTGATAGCCAAGGGTAAAATCCTTCCCGGCGGGGCCGGCCAGGGCGAAACGGCATTTGCCGAAGCCCAAATCGAGCATTTCGTACACGTCTCCCGCAGGAGACGTTGCTCCCGCAAGAGACGTTGCTCCGCCGGCCTCCAGGATGGTATCCTTGCCCACGATGCCGATGTCGCAGGCCCCGTGGCCCACGTAGGTGAGCACGTCGGGGGCCTTGGCGAGCACAACCTCGTAAACACCCCACGGAACCTGCGGGTTCCGCGGGGACCCCGGATACTCCATGGGCAGGATGAGCCGCCGCCCCTTGGCGTTCAGCTGTGCGCAGTCGAAACCTATGGCCTCGAAGAGCCGCACGCTGCGGGTTTCCAGGCGGCCCTTGGTCAGGGCGATTCGGATGGGACGCATGGGATCACTCCGTTTCTAGATGTCAGATATTAGACTTTAGATTTTAGACGTCTTGACCGCCTCTATCCTGTCGCCGCCGCCGTAGCCTGTCTTCCGTTCGCGGCGTTTGTGCTTAATTGCGCCGAACCCGGCTTCCTTCAGCGCCGTGCGCCATTCCCCGCGGGTATAGCTTTGCAGGTAAAACGAGTGATCGAAGCTCTCAATATGCCCATCTTCATACTCGGCGTAAAATGTTTGAGAGATATAACAGCGGCCTGTTTTGGCGTCGTTGCGGGTGTCGCCGGTTTTCCAGACCTTGATGTGCGGATATACCTGCCTCAATGGATAAAAAGTTTTTGGGGGAAAGTAATCGGATTTCGCGCCGGGCCTGCGCAGCATTGTCTCTATCACCAGGCAGCCGCCGGGTCGCAGGTGATCGCCGATGCACGCAAGCGCCTTCTTGAGATCCGCGAATGTGAGGATGTGCCCGAAGTCCATGCTGAAGCAAAAATCCACCGGCGGGATGTCGAACTTGAAATGCGTCACGTCGCCCTCAAGCAACGCCAGGCCGGGTATATCGCCAAAACGCTTTTTGCCCTGCGCGATCATCTCCGGCGTGATATCGAAAGCGGTGACGTGGAACCCCCGCCGCGCCAGGTAGGCGCCGGTTTCGCCCCAGGCGCACATGGGGATCAGTACGTGATTGCCGTACTTCGCGGCGTATCGCAGCCAGTATTCGTGCTCTTCTGTGCGGTCGTGGCCGCTCCAATCCCAGAAGCGCGCGTGTTGCGCGTAGTTGCCGGTGTCCTGCATATAACCTTCTCATCTAACATCTAACGTCTATTATATCATACGTTCGCCGTCGCCGTCAATGGCGATTACGCGGGGGATGCCCCGTTCTTTCGCGAAGACCAAAGCCTCATCCAGGCTGTTTTCCGCAGAGCACAGGCAGCGCGCGCCCTTTTCGCGCATCTCGTTCGCCCGGGCGAGCGCCGCGGCCTCATAGCCCAGCTCGCCGAAAACAAGCGCTTCCGGCGCGGCCTGCGGATCCACCAGGCCGCTTTCCAGCAGGGCCACGGCCAGGGCGTCCGTCTCGATGCCGAAGCCCACCGCCGCCGCCGGCCGCCCGAACTCCGCCAGCAGGCCGTCGTAGCGCCCGCCGGAGAGCACCGTCCTGCCCGAGCCCTCCATGTAGCCCCGGAACACCAGCCCGGTGTAGTACTGCTGCCCGTGGACGAGGCCTAAGTCAATCTGGACGACCTCGTGCAGGCCGAGGGTCTCCAGCGCCGCGGACAGCTGCGTGAGATACGCAAGGGCCCGGCGCGCCGCCGCGCCTTTGAAGAGGGTTTTGGCCCGGGCGAGCACCTGCGCGCCGCCGAAAAGCTGCGGCAGCTCCAGCAGGGCCCGCACGCTTGCTGTCTCGCCATAGGGGGACAACATGTCTTTCAGGGCGGGCAAATTCTTGCTCTCTATGCACGTGGCCAGGGCCTCCCGCGCCTCGTCTTCTATATCCAGGCCGGCGACGAGACATTTGAAGATGTCCGCGTGGCCCAGTTCGATGCAGAAATTCGCGCCGCAGGCACGCAGGGCCTCCGCCGCGCAGGCGAGGATTTCGAGGTCCGCACGCAGGCCCGCCGCGCCGAGGAGCTCCACGCCGCTCTGCATGGATTCGTCGCCGTTGCCGGAGTAGAACCGCGAGCGCCGGAACACGCTCTGGTGGTAGTACAGCCGCAGGGGCAGCGCGGCGTCCCGCAGACGCGTGGCGGCGACGCGCGCGATGGGCAGCGTGTTGTCGGGCCGCAGCACAAGCAGCCGGCCGCGGGAATCCGTGGCGGAATAGAGCTTATCGGCCAGCCAATCGGCCGAGGCGCGGCGGAACACGTCGTGGAACTCCAGGTGCGGCGTGGCCACCGGCGCGTAGCCG
>Ga0123353_10012523_pt1 | contig 12067 bp, 7 predicted proteins | sample TergutLab28metaG_3_FD_92763 | JGI IMG/M metagenome (GOLD analysis project Ga0123353, IMG submission 92763) | Labiotermes labralis P3 segment gut microbial communities from Petit-Saut dam, French Guiana - Lab288 P3 | ecosystem: Host-associated > Arthropoda: Insects > Digestive system > Gut ... | reverse complement strand
GAAGGAACGGTATATGTCAAAGCGCGTAAACACTTCCGTGTTCCCGATGAGGTATACCACCCACAGCATGCAAAAGACTATCAATATGCCGATCTGGACTTTATTCCGTTGGATAAACTCCTTGTAGGCCGGCTGCGCGTATTCGGAAACTTTTATCTTTTCCATTATCACGCCTCCTTCCTTGCGTTTATGAGTTCGCCGGTGCGCGCCAGATACTGCATATTCTCCATCAGGTCTTCCTGAGATATTTCGGATTTCAAAAAGCTGCCCGCGATCAAACCGCGGTCCAGGATGACAAACCGGTCGCATACGTCATATACATGATAAATATTATGGCTTATATATATTGCGGATTTGCCGCGCTCCTTGATCGTCCGGACGAAATTTTGTACCTTGGCTGTCTCCGACAGGGACAAAGCGACCGTAGGCTCGTCGAGAATTATCAGGTCGGCTTCGAAAAACAACGCCCTGCTGATGGCTATCCCCTGTTTTTCGCCGCCCGAAAGGTTCTTGACCTCGGTGTCTACGGTGATGGCCTTGCTCGTTAGGCCCACATGCTCGCGCAGTAGTTTCTCGGTTTCTTCTTTCTGTTTCCTGACGTCCATAAAGCCCATTTTATTGGCGATCTCGCGACCGACAAACATGTTGCGCCACATAGACTGCAGGTCGGCCAGCGCGCGTTCCTGATAAACCGTCTCAATGCCCATCAAGCGGGACTTCTTTACGGAATGTTTCTTTAGAAGCTCGCCCTTGTAATAAATCTCGCCCTCGTCAGGTATATGGACTCCTGTTACACACTTTATAAGGGTGGATTTACCCGCGCCGTTATCGCCGAGAAGCCCGATGATCTCATTTTTTTCGACGTGCATATTTATACCGCGAAGCACGCGGGCGCGGCCGAAATTTTTCTTTATGTCGACAAGTTTTAATAGATTATCATCCATGGCAATTCTTCCATAATAATAATAGAGTATTTACTTTTAAAATGGCAGCCTCACGCTCTTGCTGCGTGAGGCTGCCTGTGACTGTTATGAAACTATTAACGGATCCCCTTCTCCGCGAGCGGAGCGACAAGTGTAATATTGTCCTTATCGATAATGGAAGCGCCGGTATCAATATGCAGCCCGGAGAATCCATATGTTGCTGAAAGGCATATCTGGATTATCGGCAGATAGCCTTGCAGCCATGGCTGCTGGTCGAGAATACAGCCGAGATATCCCGAATTGATCGCATCTACAGACGCCGCCGAAAGGTCAAAACCAGCCGCGTAAATATCGCCGGGCTGTTTGCCTGCTGCGCTGAGATAGGTGCCTATCGTGGACGTAAGCGCGCCATGGTCTGTCACGACGATCTTGACGTCCGGATTCGCGGCAACAAAGCCTGCGAATACGCTCGTGCCCTGAGCGGCGTCAGCGTTTACGGCGTCGGAAATCTCGTAATAAGCGACTTTGAGGCCTGCCGCTTCAAAAGCGTCTACAACGCCTTTAGTACGCTGTCCGCGCCCTTCCTGACCGAGAAGGCCCCAAACGATTGCCGTATCGCCTGCCTGTGCGCCTGAGCGAAGAATCGCGGCTTTAGCAAGCATTTCGCCCGATGGATACAGTTCCTGTCCTACATAACCAAATCCGTCTGCCTTGTATTTTTCTTCTATTGTGGGCAGGCCGGAATTCTGGCTCGTGACGATGATGCCCGCCGCCTTGGCTTCGTCGACAAGCGGCGCAAACGCGTCGTCGCCCGGATGGCCCATTATCGCGATACCGGTTGGCCTCATCGCTATGGCGTCTTTAAACTGGGACACCATCTTGTCCGGCTGCCATCCGCTCCACATATAGTCGGTTTTACAGCCCATGTCGTTCGTCGCCGCAACAGCCCCGTTATACACGACGCTCGCGAAGGAGTCCCCCTCGCTGCCGCCCGGGAAGAACACGATGGAGACGTCCGGGAAATGCTTATCTTCAGGAGCAGCGACCGGCTGGTCGGATGTTCCGCTATCAGTAGTCGTACCACCGCCGCCACCTTCACTGGTGCCGCCGCCTCCTCCGCCTCCGCACGCGGCCATCGTGAAAACGAGTGCCACAGCAAGCGCTAATAAAAGAATCTTTTTCATCTCATATCCTCCTAGTCTTTCGTTTATTTTTTCTCCAACATAAAAATAGTTGCCGGATTTATGATCCAGTTGGTATGATAATAACACATTATTTTTATTTTACAATTGCAAATAAATCTAATGATATATATGATTATTCGATAGACTGTATGAAACGAAAGGACGGTTGTCGAAGAAATGATGCTGACCAGCGAAACTTTAACAAATAAAAACGGGCTCGAAGTCAAGCTCCTGAACCTTGGCGCGGCGATAATAAGCGTATCTGTCCCCTGCAAGGACGGCGGACGCACGGATCTCGTGCTGGGATACGACAATGATGAAGATTATTATGAAGACAGTTTTTATTTCGGATCGACTCCGGGCCGGTTCGCGAACCGTATCAGCGGCGCGCGGTTTTCTTTGAACGGCGTCGTGTATGATTTACCGCCGAACGAGGGCAAGAACCAGTTGCACGGCGGCGTGAACGGCTTCTCAAAAAAATTATGGGATATCGACCATGCGGACGGCGAAGTATTGTATACATACGTCAGCCCTGACGGTGAAAACGGTTATCCCGGTACTTTGACAGCCCGGACGGCCTATAGTCTGAACGACGAAAACGAGCTCGTGATCAAGTACACAGAGACTTCCGACTCGGACACCGTGGTCAACCTGACTAACCATACGTATTTTAATCTTAACGGCGGCGAAGATACGATTCTTGATCATACCCTATGCATGAACTCCGATTCTTTTGTTTTTACGGATAAAGAAAACATCCCTACGGGCGAAATCCGTAAAACGGCCGGCAGCGCTATGGATTTCTCCTCGCCCAGGCGTATAGGGGACGCTGTTCATTCAGATGAAGAAACGATAAAAACCTTCGGAGGCCTCGACAGCTGTTTCGTCGTAAAAGGAAAAGGGCTGCGCAGCGCGGCGGTTCTTGCGGACCCGGCCAGCGGCAGAACGCTTGAGGTATTGACGGATCTGCCGGGCATTCAAATCTACACCGGTCAGTATATTCCGCCCGAAACAAAAGGCCGCGGCGGCCATATCTACGGGCCTTTCAGCGGGGTTTGCCTCGAAGCCGAGCATTTTCCGGATGCGCCGAACAGGCCCGAGTTCCCTTCTGCGGTTCTGAAAAAAGGAGCTGTCTTCACAGCGACGATAATTTATCGTTTCGGCCTGTAATTTAATAATTTAATTGAACTCTCCGTCCAATAGTAATAGAATGGATTCACCGAATTTGTTCTCGCTGTTTTATTATAACTATTCAGATAGGAGGAGAAGCGAAAATGCCGAAAATCACAGTTCCTAGAAATGTATATTTTGGCCGCGGCTGCATGGATGCGTTAAAGACACTCGAAGGGAAAAGAGCGTTTATCGTCATCGGCGGCGGTTCTGTCAAGAAATCCGGATTACTCGACAAAGCGACGGATTATTTAAAAGAAGCGGGATTTGAAACATACCTTTTTGAAGGCGTTGAGAACGACCCGTCGGTCGAAACCGTGCAGAAAGGCGCGAAAGCCATGGAGGAATTCCGGCCTGACTGGATCGTCCCGATAGGCGGCGGTTCGCCGATAGACGCGGCGAAAGCAATGTGGGTACTATACGAACACCCGGACGCCGACATATATAATATCAATCCCTTCAATATGCCCCCCTTAAGAGGCAAGGCACGATTCCTTGCGATACCGACGACTTCGGGCACGGGCAGCGAGGTCACGAACGCGAGCGTCATATGCGATTATTCGACGGGCATCAAGTTCGGAGTGGCGGGTTCAGACATAATCCCCGACATCGCCATACTGGATCCCGACGCCACAGACTCTATGCCGCAGCAGCTGATAGCTCATACAGGCCTCGACGCCATGTCGCACGCCTTTGAGTCTTTCGTCGCGAAGTTCGCCTCGCCCTTTTCGGACGCCTACGCTTTGTATGCGGCAAAGATGGTATTTGACACGCTGCCGGCGGCTTACGCAGGCGACGCGGGAGCAAGAGAAGCTATGCACTACGCTCAGAGTATGGCAGGCACGGCATTCACGAGTTCGATGCTTGGCCTCAGCCACGCGATGGCTCATAAGACAGGCGGCATGTTCGACGCAGGGCATATCCCGCACGGCCTCGCAAACTCGATATATATACCCTATGTGATCCAGTACAACTCAAAGGCCCCTGCCGCGAAAGAAAAATATGTGATACTGGCAAAATATCTTGGCGTAGAAGGCTCTGCTGACGACGAGCTTATTGCCGGTCTCGCTGAAAAAGCGCGAGCGCTTGCCGTATCTCTCGGTTCGCCGAAGAGCCTGAAAGAATACGGTATACCCGAAGAAGAGTGGAACGCCAAGGTCGCTGAGATTTCGGCGAACGCTATGAAGGACGAGCTCCTTATCAGTAATCCGCGCGAGATAGACGCAGAAGCGATGCAGAAAGTCCTGCAGTGCATCTACGACGGTAGAGACGTCGACTTTTAGTTACGAAAGGAGCTAAACGATGGCATTAGAACGAAGAACTTTTAATATCAACGGCGTAGAACGTTTCGCGGTCGTCGACCCGGATAAAGACACGCTTGCCGAAGTGCTCAGAAGGATCGGCCTCACGGGCGTAAAGATCGGATGCAATATCGGCGTCTGCGGCGCGTGCACGGTACTTTTGAACGGCGAGGCTATCCGCAGCTGCAACCGTAAGATCTCAAGAGTCGAAGAGTATTCCGATATCCTTACCATAGAAGGGATCGGTGCGCCCGGCAGGCTGCATCCTTTGCAGCAGGCCTTCATTACATACGGCGGCGTCCAATGCGGATTCTGCTCTCCGGGTTTCATCGTGTCAGCCTACGCGCTGCTCGCCGGTAATCCCTCACCTGGCCGCGAGGAGATACGCGACTGGTTTAAAAGCCACAACAATATCTGCCGCTGCACCGGCTACAAGCCTATCGTCGACGCTGTCCTGGCGGCGGCCGAAGTGATGCGCGGCGAAAAGACGATGGACGATATCACATATGACTTCGAAGGCGAGACCGAGATTTACGGCAGCAGGCGCCCGCGCCCGACGGCGCTCGGCAAGGTCACGGGGCTCACGGATTACGGCGACGACGTCGGATTGAAGATGCCGGAAGGAACGCTTCATCTGGTCGGAGTCTACAGTGACGTAATGCATGCAAAGATCAAGAGCATCGACATCAGCGAGGCCGAAGCCATGCCCGGTGTCGTGAAAGTCCTGCTTGCGAAAGACGTACCGGGGACAAATAATATTGACTTCCCCGCAGTCATCCCGGGAACGAAGGGCAAGGGTATTACGGAATTTCCGATTATATGCGGAGATAGGGTTTGCCGCGTCGGCGACGTGCTCGCCCTCGTGGCGGCCGAAACGGAAGCGGAAGCGCGCGCGGCGGCTCTGGCTGTCAAGTGCGATCTTGAGCCTCTGCCTTCGTATAAAAATGTCGTAGAATCCTTTATGCCCAACGCCATTCAGCTTCACAAAGATTTGCCGAACTTCTATCTGTTCCAGCCTGTATATAAAGGCCAAGACACGGCGGAAATTTTCGAAGAAGACGGGCTCATTATCGCCGAAGGTTCGTTCCACAGTCAGCACGAACCGCACCTGCCCATCGAACCTGACGTATTGCAAGGCTACTATGACACAGACGGCAACGTTACGATACTGTGCAAATCACAGGCTATCGGCGAAAACAGGGAGCAGATATCACACGGGCTGAGTATCGATCAGGAGAACATCCGGATCATCATGAACCCGACCGGCGGATCTTTCGGCTATTCGACGACGCCGAACGCCATGGCTCTCGTTGCCGCCGCCGTGATGGTGCTGAAAAAACCGTGCACGATGACTATGAGCTATAAGGAGTTCAATCACAACAGCGGCAAACGTTCGGCGACCTTCACAAACGGCCGCATCGCCGTAGATCAGGAGGGTAAGATAGTAGGCGCCGAATACGACATCGCGCTCGATCACGGCGCGTACGCCATGGTCGGTTCGAAGATCTTCGGCAACCTGGCCTCGGTAGGCTTCCACGGTTACAATATACCGAACTTCAAGGCTCTCGCGCGCGGCGGTTCCTCGAACCACAATTTCAATACGGCGTACAGAGGCTTTGGCTCTCCGCAGATATATACGGCGACGGAAGCGCTCATCGACATGGCGGCTGAAGCAACAGGCACAGATCCATGGGAATTCCGTTACAAAAACGCGGCGCGGCCCGGAGACCTGACTATTAACAGCTGCCCGTACCACGATTATTATTATCCCGCCATGCTCGAGAAGATCAAGCCTGTCTACGACGAGTACAAGGCGGAAGCAGATGCTGCGAAAAAAGATGGGAAACACGTCGGCGTCGGTATGAGCATGGGAGGATTTATCATCACGATCGGCGCGCACGACTGCTCCGAGGTCGCGATCGAGCTCAACCCCGACGGCACATTCACACACTTCAATACATGGGAAGACGTCGGTCAGGGCGGCGACATCGGCGCGCTGACGCACGCTGTTAAAGCGCTCGAACCGCTCGGCGTCAAGGCCTCTCAGGTAAATCTCGTAATGAACGACAGCCATAAGTGCCCGGATTCCGGCCTCGCGGCCGCGTCAAGATCGCACTACATGAACGGCAACTCGACCATAGACGCTGCGAACAAGCTTATGGATGCTATGAGAAAGTCCGACGGCGCCTATAGGACGTACGACGAGATGGCAGCAGAAGGCATCCCGACGAAGTATATCGGACACTACGACCAGTTCAATATCGGCCTGCCGCCGGGACTGCACCCGGATCTCGGTATCGGGGAAAAGAACCCGACCTATATGTATGCGGTCAACGTCTGCCTGGCCGAAGTCGACGTCGAAACCGGCAAGACGCAGGTCCTGCGCTATACGACTGTAGCCGACGTAGGCGTTATCGGAAACCAGCTAGCGGTCGAAGGCCAGGGATACGGCGGACTTTCGCACTCGATCGGTTTCGCCCTATCGGAAGACTACCATCCCGAGAAAAAGTACGACAATATGATCGGCTGCGGCGTGCCGCAGGTCACAGATATACCGGACGACTTCAATCTCATCTTTATCGAAAATCCGCGGCCCGCAGGCCCTCACGGATCGTGCGGCTGTTCCGAGGATTTCCAGTGTTCGGGCCATATGGCGGTCATCAACGCGATCAAGAACGCCACAGGCGTGCGCGTATATGACCTGCCGGCGACGCCGGACAAGGTGAAAGACGGCTGGGCAAAGCTTCAAAACGGTGAAGACCTCACCCCGCCCAAATACTTCCTCGGTTCGGACTTTGAAGAAGAGCTCGAGCTTTTAAGGAAAAACCCGATCATTCCTCCGGGGCATTGAGGCAATCTTGAGACAGGAAGACGCTATAAAAATCACGGCGCGGTGCTTTCACGGAGAGCCCGCGTCGTGTTCGCATCCCTGCCCCTTTCGCTTTGACGTAAGAACGTTTTTATCGCGCGTGAAAGACGGCAAGTGGGGGCTGGCCTACAAGCTTTACCGCAACGCGACAGTTTTTCCTGCTATCGTGAGCGAGCTTTGCGAAGCGCCCTGCCGCGACGAGTGCCAGCGCGGACTAAAACACGGGGACGGTTCGGTGTCTTGTATAAGACACGGGGACGGTTCTTCTGTCTTAAGACACGGGGACGGTTCTTCTGTCTTAAAGCTCGGGGACGATCCGGTCAATGTAAGGGCGATAGAGGCTGCGGTGGTCAGGTTCGCAAAGGACAAGAAGCCGGAGGTTTACAGGATACCGCCGAAAGAGCAGCGCGTAGCTGTTGTCGGCGCGGGACTTGCGGGGCTTTCGGTGGCTCTGAACGTCGCGCAGAAGGCTTATCCCGTCACGGTTTTTGAGCGCGGCGAGAAAGCTCTGTGGTCGTGGGCCGGTCATCCTAAGTACGATTACTTTTTAGAGGAAACAGAACTCCAGTTTTCTCAGGTTTCTGTAGAATTTATCTACGGTATGGAGATCAAAGGGCCGGACGATCCCGCTCTGGCCGATTTCGACTATGTGCACGACGCAACTGACAACTCAGGAATAGACGCTGTAACGTCGATCGCAAAAGGCGTCGCTGTTTCACAGGATATCGAAGCGTTCCTGCAGACAGGAAGGCGGCTTGACGAAGAGGATATAAGACCGGAAAAACACTATCTTGATCACGCGGGCGAGCCAAGCAAAGCGATCATCTTGCCGGCAGATCCCGTATCCGGCTATACGAAAGACGAAGCCATCGCCGAAGCGTCCCGTTGTATGGGATGCGACTGCAGGGCCTGTATGGACGCGTGCATCATGCTAGGGCAATATAATAAAAGGCCTCAAAAGATCGCGGTCGAGGCCTATAGCGATACAAAGTCGGCGCCGCCGTTTTCTTCGTGTTCGCTTACACGTGAAACATACTCCTGCAATCTTTGCGGTTACTGCAAGTCCGTCTGCCCCGTAAATGTAGATCTTGAAAAGCTCTTTCATCTTGCGAGAACGGGCCGCGCCGAAACCGGCAAACACCCGAGAGCCTTTCACGATTTCTGGCTGCGCGACTTCGAATGGCACCGAACCGACGGGGCGTATGCTTCGCCTTCCGCCCCCTATCTCTTTTTCCCCGGATGCAAGGCCGGAGCCCGTTCGCCTTCACAGTTAAAAGACGCCGCCGCATTCCTGAAAGAACAATACGGGACGGGGGTCCTGCTCGACTGCTGCGGCGCGCCCGCCTACTGGGCCGGCGAGGACGAGCTTTTCCGGGCTCAACTCGATAGTTTGCGGAAAAAATGGAATAGCGCGGGTAAGCCGGTTTTCGTCTTTGCCTGCGCCTACTGTATGCGTTTGTTCGAAGAGTTTTTGCCGGAGGTCGAGAAGGTGTCGATTTACGAGCTTTTAGCGGTGAGACACGGGGACGGTTCTACTGTCTTAAGACACGGGGACGGTTCTTCTGTCTTACGGGACACGTCCCGTAAGACAGAAGAACCGTCCCCGTGTCTTAAGACAGTAGAACCGTCCCCGTGTCTCACCGTCTTTGACCCATGCATGGCGCGGGGGTTTCCGGAAATGGAGAAGGCCGTCAGGAAGATCGCTGCGGACTTGGGCGTAGATACAGCCGAGTTGCCGGAAAAAAATCATTGCTGCGGATACGGAGGCCATATGCGCGTCGCGAATCAAGACCTTTACGACACGATAGTTGAGCGCAGAAGTACAGCGGACGAAGCGCCCTACCTTGTGTATTGCGCAAACTGCGCGGGAACCTTCGCGATCGAGGGCAAGGAACACGTACATATACTTGATCTTGTGTTCCCGGCAGATGAACCGCAGGCAAATTCTCTGCAAAAATGGCGCGAAAACGCATTGGTTATAAAAGAAGCCCTGGCAGAACTCTATGGAGAAAAAGTCTCTCCGCCGGTTGAAAATCCGTGGGATACTCTTGTCTTGGATATACAGGCTTCATTAGCCGCCGAAATGGACAAGAGGCTGATACTTACGGACGACGTGAGAGAAGCGGTATATAAAGCCGAACTATCGGGCGAGATCTTCGTGCGTGCCGAGGGCGCTCCCGGCGGTAAAGAGCTTTGTCAGTGCCGCATAGTAAGAGATGTGGTCACTATATGGATCCAGTACATGCGAAACGGGAACGAGTACGTAATACTTGACGTATGGAGCCACCGCATGCAATGCTCGGACAGCGTGAACTAGATGAACGGACACGAAAAACAAGATATACAAAATATCGAAGGGTGGGTCTGCGCAAAGTGCGGCGTATTGCTCGTGCCGAAGAATACGCTGTTCGCGTATATGGGCATGACTTTTTCGCATGAGGCGCTTCGTTGCCCGGCTTGCGGAATGGTTTTTATCTCAAAAGGCTTGGCTGATGGTAAAATGGCTGATGTAGAACAATTAATGGAGGATAAGTAATGGTGAGGAAATTAACGGACCGCTCGCTTCGGGCGCTGCAGACAAAGAAGAAATTATTCAGAAGCGCGGCGAAACTGATCGACAAGCACGGATACGACAATGTGACCATTGAGGATATTTGCCGTAAAGCGGGAGTCTCTGTCGGCGCATTCTATCATTACTATAGTTCTAAGTCCGACATTATTGTAGAGTTTTTCAAGGAAATCGATTACTACTACGAAGATAAGGTCATACCGGAATTAACAGAAAATGCGGCAGAAAATCTCGAAAGTTTTTTCCGTTACTATGCGAAATTTCACGTCGACCGGGGGATCGGACATACGAGCATGGTCGTCAAGATCCAGCACGATTTTTTCCTCGACAAGTCGCGCTATATGCACATCAAGCTGAACGAAATATTAGAAAAGGCTAAATCACAAGGCGTGTTCAAAAAATCCGAAGATACCGAATTGATCGCGGATTATTTGCTCGTGATCGCGCGAGGCCTGCTCTTCGACTGGTCGCTCGCCCACGGAGATTACGATCTGGTCGCAAAGATGGACGCCTATATCAAGCTCGCAATAAAGTCATTTAAATAAATTACAGTATCACTTCTTCTTTCTGTATTCTGGAGGAGTCAGCGTTTTATAGTAACTGTTCGTCAGATGGTTCGGATTGAAAGCTTCGCGGATCTTCCACTGATACGTCGCGAGCGCAGTCTGCGGTATCTTGCTGTAGAAAGCGTCGTGCTCTTCCTGATTGTAGCAATACCCGTCGTTCTTGCGTACATCGGAGTTCCAGCGTCCGAAGTCGGCGCCGAGCCCTTTCTCGTGCATCCATTCCTGCGTGCGGTCGATATGCTTGTCGGCTCCTCTGATCGAGTCAAGATCGAAAGCGTCAAAATGGACGAAGAACTCCCACCCCGTCGTGCCTCCGCCGCCGATACCCGAAACCGAGCCCATGTCGGAGTCGCCGCCGACCGCAGCGATATCAGTGTGCGTCTGTTCCCATTCCTTCTTCAGCGCGGCTGCCTCTTCCATAAGCGGCGCCGCGACCCAGACGTTTGGCGAGAGGCCGAAGTTTCCTTCGTATGAAGAGCAAAGCGTATAGTTATAGTTCTTGCGTCCGAGACGGAGCAGGTACAGCTTGACGAAATCCTCAATATCCTGCTGCAGATAGTACTCGCTTTTATGCGCCCCGATTTGCTTAAGGATCTCGTCGAAAGCCTTTTCTTTGTAGTCGAGGTCTCGTTCGGTCAACCCGGCAATAACTACCTGAACGTCGACTTTCATCAGCTCGTTCTGCTCTTTGATATAAGGATCCTCCATTAATTCAGGGAGATCGCGGAATTGTTTTTCGGGATGCGTGAATATCTCGACCATCGACGTCTTGATGTCGCGGCCAAACATGTTGAATTGCCTGTGAGCAAGATATAAGACGTCTGATTCGTAGAAAAGCTGGAATCCTCTCGCGTATGCGTTCCAGTCGGGGAAACAAACCGTGTAAGCGCGGACACAGTCAAGCCCATCGGCGAAATATGCCGGCGCAGCGCCACGGACCGGGATCCACTTGGGCCCCGGCCAGGGGTGCAGGCGTATAGCGATCTTCGTGCAAACGCCCATCGTACCGGCCGTGCCGGTCCAACCGCGGAAAATCGCGCGCGGGCTTGGGCCCGGGCCCTCGCCGCAGAACCACTCTCCGTCTGCGCCGAGCGTGCCTGTGCGGATTATCTCGCCGTCCGGCAGCACCCATTCCGCTCCGAGCAGATTTTCGCTTGCGATACCCATAGAGATGGAACTCGGGCCGAAACCTACCCATCCGGCTGTACCCGCCAAAGTGGAGCTCGAGCATCCGACCCCCGCAATATTGCAATTAAGGCCGTTTTTCATCGCTTCGACCTGCACTGTGCCGCCTATCGCGAACGGTTCGACGACCGCTATCATGTTTTTCGCGTCTATTGAGACGTTGTCCATGCGGATCATATCGAGCTGTATGGCGTTGTCGCTTCCAATAAAGCCCATAGCAGCCCAGAATGTGGAAGCCGCTTTGAACTCGGTTTTGTATTTATTGCAGAGTTTGATGATCTGCTGAACTTCTTCAACGCT
>Ga0123353_10012521_pt1 | contig 12068 bp, 8 predicted proteins | sample TergutLab28metaG_3_FD_92763 | JGI IMG/M metagenome (GOLD analysis project Ga0123353, IMG submission 92763) | Labiotermes labralis P3 segment gut microbial communities from Petit-Saut dam, French Guiana - Lab288 P3 | ecosystem: Host-associated > Arthropoda: Insects > Digestive system > Gut ... | reverse complement strand
GGAAGAGCTGCAGTCCCTTCCGGGGCATCAACAGGAGAACATGAAGCTGTAGAACTAAGAGACGGCGATAAAAAAAGATATATGGGCAAAGGTGTTTTAAAAGCAGTAGAAAATGTTAATGAAACATTAGGTCCGGAACTTGAAGGGCTCGATGCGCTTGATCAGGTTGAAATTGACAGAACAATGATTGAACTTGATGGCACAGAAAACAAAAGCAATCTTGGCGCCAATGCTATACTTGGCATATCTATGGCTGTTGCAAGAGCTGCTGCTGATCATCAGGGTTTACCTCTCTATAAATACCTTGGAACTTACCATTCATGCACACTCCCTGTTCCAATGGCAAATATTATAAACGGAGGGGCTCATTCGGATAATTCTGTGGATTTTCAGGAATTCATGATAATGCCGGTAGGAGCGCAAGAATTCAGAGAAGGGCTTAGGATGATTACCGAAGTTTTTCATAATCTAAAATCAATATTAAAAGAAAAGAAATATTCAACAGCAGTTGGCGATGAGGGGGGCTTTGCGCCCGATCTAAAAAGCAATGAAGAAGCTTGCGAAGTAATTATGCAAAGTATTGAAAAAGCAGGTTATGTTCCTGGAAAAGATATTTTTATCGCTCTCGACCCTGCAACAAGCGAGCTATATGATAAAACTAAAAATAAATATGTTCTTAAATGGTCTACAAAAGAAGAGCTTACATCTGCTCAGCTTGCAGATTACTGGGCATCATGGTGCAACAAATATCCTATAATTTCTATTGAAGATGGAATGGCAGAAGATGATTGGGATGGGTGGAAACTTCTTACAGATAAAGTAGGCAAAAAAGTTCAGATCGTAGGGGATGATCTTTTTGTAACAAACACAAAAAGACTTTCCAAAGGGATCGAGTTGGGTATTGCAAACTCAATTCTTATAAAAGTAAACCAGATAGGTACACTTACAGAAACTTTTGAAGCAGTTGATATGGCTAAAAAAGCAGGCTATACATCAATTATGTCCCATAGAAGCGGAGAAACAGAAGATAGTTTTATTGCAGACCTTGCTGTTGCGCTTGAGACAGGACAAATTAAAACAGGTTCGCTTTCAAGATCAGACAGGCTTGCAAAATACAACCAGCTTTTAAGGATCGAAGAGATGCTTGGAAATGTAGCGACCTATCCGGGTAAAAATGCTTTTTATTCGATAAAGAGATAATTTTGCACACCCGTCATTGAGAGTCAAATTACCAGTCATTGCGAGGAGCAAAGCGACGAAGCAATCCACACGTATTGACTGGATTGCTTCGCTATCGCTCGCAATGACTGTGGGATTGCCGCAATGACTGTGTGGCTTCGTTATCTGTCATTGCTAGTTCTGCCGCGCATCCGTCATTGCGAGTCAAATTACCAGTCATTGCGAGGAGCAAAGCGACGAAGCAATCCATACGTATTGACTGGATTGCTTCGCTACGCTCGCAATGACTGTGTGGGATCGCTCGCAATGACTGTGTGGGATCGCCGCAATGACGGGTGGATCGCCACAATGACTGTGGGATCGTTATCTGTCATTGCTAGTTCTGCCGCGCATCTGTCATTGAGAGTCAAATTACCAGTCATTGCGAGGAGCAAAGCGACGAAGCAATCCATACGTATTACTGGATTGCTTCGCTACGCTCGCAATGACTGTGGGATTGCCGCAATGACTGTGTGGGATCGCCGCAATGACGGGTAGCTTCGTTATCTGTCATTGCTAGTTCTGCCTCGCATCCGTCATTGAGAGTTCTGCTGGCACACCCGTCATTGCGAGTCAAATTACCAGTCATTGCGAGGAGCAAAGCGACGAAGCAATCCATACGTATTACTGGATTGCTTCGCTATCGCTCGCAATGACTAATCTTCGAGTATTATAATTTCAACGCGGCGGTTTTTTGCTCTTCCCTCTTCTGTGCTGTTATCTGCAGCAGGCTCGCTTCCGCCTTTGCCTGTAAAAATAATTCTATCTCCGCTTATCCCGTTTTTCTTTAGAAGCTGGGCAATTTTTTCAGCTCTTTTTACAGAAAGTTCTATCTGGCTTTCCTCTGTCCCTATAGCTGCGGTATGGCCTGTAACCAGAAAAGTCCTGTCAGGTATTTTTTTTAATATAGCCGATATTATCTCTACTTTTTTTTCCTCTCCGGGCAAAAGCTCGGGGCTGTCCGGAACAAAATGGATATTATTGGTAGTTAAGGATATCCCTTGTTCTTTTTCTTTAATCTCAAAATCCTTATCATCCAACGAGCTTTTGATTATTGATTCTATAACATCTTTTTTTATAGTATCTCTTTTCATTGGAACAACATCAGAATACCATGTATGGGAAAAACCTTTTATTGAAACCGATAAAGATGGATATGTATAAATATCATCTATATTATCCTGTAAAAAAAATGGGAGTGAATCTTCTTTTGTAAGATAAATCGTTATTTTGCGGGAACCTGAAACTTTTTCCAAATCCTGGTCGCCGTATGGGTCTTCCCCTTTGTTATATCTCATTGCATATTGGGCAGATATCGCATGTACATCGATCCCTTTATATTGAGTTATTCCTGTATATGTGTATTCGCAGATAAATTTTATTTTTGTAAACAGATTCTTTCTTAGCGGGTCTACAAAAAGATCTCCTGCTGCCACCCATTTATTTCCGGGTTTAAAATTCTGCTTTTCGGGATAAACAGGAAATCCTGCAAGAAGGGGAAAATATGAATCATCTGCTCTTTTAATATTGCCTTCTCTGGTTACTGTAAAACTTCCATTGATTATGTTGTCCACTTTTCTGGCAATATCTTTTCCATCTGCTTTTAACTCTTCAAAAATATAAGTTGTTCCTGCGAACTTTTTTTCAAGAGGAGTATCTGAAACAAGCGAGTATTTTTCCCGTATTTCCCTGTATACAGATCCTTTATAAACATTATTTTCTCTTATTCTAAGATTATATACAGTTCTTGTTTTATAGACCCCGGGATATACAAAAACAGGAGAGAACTCATTTAGATTTGTGTTTACCTGTCCATAGGAAAAAACTGCTATTATAAAGAAAAGAATTGAAACAAATATTTTTTTGTAATGTGCAGGCATTATAATAAAACCTTCCTGATATTAAATTACTTAACATCCTTCAGATATTTTTCCAGTCTTTCAATAACTTCTTCCAAAGCAAATGGTTTGCCAATATGATCGTTCATACCTGCTTCGAGACATTTTTCAACATCTTCCTTGAACACGTTAGCAGTCATGGCGACAATAGGAATCTCCTGCGCCCGTTCAACTCCCGATGCACGTATTGTTTTTGTTGCGGTAAATCCATCCATTTCCGGCATTTGAACATCCATGAATATCATTTTGTATTTCAATGGGTTTTCCGTAAATGCTTTTACAGCTTCAACGCCATTTGCAGCGCAGTCTATCTCCAGTTCTGTAGGCTCAAGCAGAGCAAGCACTATCTCCCGGTTAATATCCACATCCTCTACCAGCAGAATAGAGTGCCCTTTAAAAGTTTTTACAGTCTCTGTCTGTTGCTTTTGATTAGGCTGCTCGCCCACACATTCATTTATAGAATCTATGATAGATGTCATAAATAAAGGTTTAGAAATAAATCTGTCTATACCAACGTCATGCGCTCTATCATGGATAACGCTCCAATCTGTAGCGGATATCATAATGACTACCGCGTTATCCATGCCCTTTTCATTCATGACACGCACAAGCTCAATACCATCCATTTTCGGCAAAATATAATCCACAAAATATATATTATATGGACCGTTGTTAGAAATAAGCGAAAGGGCATCCTCTGCATCCAGCGCCGTGTCGCACGCAACACCAAGTTGTCTGGAAGTTTCCTTAAAGAAGGTAAGTGTATCGGGATCATCATCAACTGCAAGCATCCGTATACTTTTTAAATCAATCCCGGTTGCAAGCATTCTCTTTTGCTCGCCCTTGCCCCGCGCAAGACAAACAGTAAAAGAGAAAGTGGCGCCCTTTCCAAGCTCGGAATCGACCCATATACTGCCATCCATCATTTCAATAATATTCTTGGAAATAACAAGACCAAGCCCGGTGCCTCCGTATTTACGGGTAGTACTGGTTTCTGCCTGTACAAAGGAATTGAACAGCCGGTACTGTTGTTCGGCGCTTATGCCAATACCGTTATCTGTAATATTCACCAATATTGTATAGATGTTGTTTTTCTCCGATAAAAGCTTTGCTTCCAAACGAATAGAGCCCCCTTCCGGGGTAAATTTAATCGCATTTGTGAGTAAATTTGTAATAACCTGAGCAAGCCTCTGGTCATCGCCTATAAGCGTTTGCGGTATAGCAGGATCAATATGAACAGACAAATTCTGATGCCTTTCCTCAACTCGGAAGTTTATTACATCAACCACCCGCTGAAGCATTTTTTCAAATACAAATTCCGTAATAGAGAGGATGAATTTATTTGCTTCTATCTTGGACATATCCAGAATATCGTTAATTACTCCCAAAAGATGCTTTGACGCGTCCTGGATTTTTTTTAAGGCATAATCTTTTTTCTCGATGTTAGGCGCAGTTACACCAATAGAGGTCATTCCAATAATGGCATTCATTGGCGTACGCATTTCATGGCTCATATTAGACAAAAAGTTGCTCTTGGCGCGGTTTGCCTGCTCTGCCTTTTGTCTGGCTGTCTCTATTTCAGTAACATCATTTGTTACGATGATATATCCGATTTTGCAGCCTTTTCTGTCAACTAAATAATTCGCAATTCCCTTGTAGTAATACCCATTCTCCTCATTAAAAAGCACCTCTGCTTCTCTATCTTCATCCAGAGCAGTAATGGGGCAATATTTTGAACCCATAGGATAAATGCTTATCTCATCGTAGGAAGTGCCGCTAACATCTTTTAAAGTCTTACCTATGATGTTAAGCGCAAAGTCATTCATATAAATAATCCGATGGTTCATGTCAACAATAGAAAGAGGTTCGTTTACGCTGTCTGCTATACTGTCGGCCATTTCATTAAATGAATCAGCAAGAATACCGAACTCGTCCCTTATGGCAGAATTGATACGAAAATGGCGTTCGCCGGAGCGAAACCTGGCTATGCCGTTTATAATAAGTTCAATGTTATCTGTCAGATAAGAGGAGAGTATAACGGCAATTAAAACAACCATAAGAACCAGCAACAGGCTTATTATAACGAGTCTTAACGAGTTTTTTGTCATATTGCTATAAATAGCGCTGGTAAGTTTGGCCTCTGTAACACGTGCAGGATTGGTAAAATCTTCAAGACCCGCTCCTATTGTAACAAAGCCAAAACCCCGTCTGGAATAATCATTGGCATCCGAAGGGGCATATTGCCCTGTATAGTAAGGTATTGCTCCGGCAGTAGTAAGCTTTTCAATGCCGCTCCAAAGAATGTAAAACGAACCAGATCCGCCGCTTTCTGTAAGATCCATCCAGCCAATACATTGCGGGGCGTTATTTAGATAACGTCCGTCAAGGCCTATACGGCCTTCTTTTGTAAGTTGAGGATGCGGCCTCTTGCTGCGGGACTGCTTGTCAAAAATGGGCCAGCTAACAATAAAATCATTCCATTTTTTTATTCCGCTGTTCTTCCACGATTCGTATATGGAGGTTTCCAACCATGGAATTTCGGGTTCTCCTGTATTGGAATCATAACCAACAATGGAATGGTGCCTTGGGTGGCATATATTGCGGCATTTATAATCCCAAATAAATGCGTAATTTCCCTCAAAAGCGCTGGGCAGTTCTGTATAACGTTCGTTCATAGGGGTAATATAATCTACAAATTCCATAATATGGTCATGGTTCAAAGCAAATGTTACATAGCCAATAACATAGCCGATATCGTCAGTAACAGGAGTTGCCCATCGCACTATACCCTCAAATCGCTTGCCATGGGGATTTTCCTTTCCGGCGTATGCTTGCGCTTTAGGATTGTATTCTATGTCATAACCACGGTCAGAGGCAGCCTTTTCCACAATAGGCTGGGTATACATTCCTATATAGTTGGAACCAACGTATGCTCCGATTACATCCGATACGTAAATTTCTCCTGGTTTTAGTTTCTTTAATTGTTCAAAATAGTTTTCGGCCTTTACGTAGGTATTCGCCTTAACAGATATGTTAAGCTTACCCGGATCCATGGGATAATTCTTTTTTGTTGACCCATGAGATACATATTTGTAAATCTGATTTCCATGCAGATCAATAAACGCTACTTCATCGTACAGTGGTACGTTATCGTGTTTAAAAAAGCTGGGCGGCCTGTAATTGAAAGCATCATTTTGTTCGTTTTCTTTGTTTGTAGATTTTCCCTCTGCTCCGGAGTAAATATATGGGTTTGGCAGCACCCACGACATTTTGTCCGGCGCCAGTACCCATTGCCCTTTAATAGTCAAAAGGCTGCGTTTGTTCTCTGCGAAAATTCGGCAAGTTTTGTCCGAGAGAGGCATTTTGGAAAGTAAAATAATATCCTCGTCACGCTGATAGAGAAAATCGGCAACTGCAGCTGCCGTATCTGTTGTCATTCTTTCAATATTCTCAATAGCACTATCATTCAGGGCTTTTGATGAGTCAGTAACAGCAATGTCGCGCAATATATGTCCCAGCAAAGAGAACTGGACCCACGCAGCGACTGTAATCAAAAGAATAGGTATAACTTTTACAACAAGAAAAATAATGATTAGCTTGGTACGCAAATTTAAGTTCATTTTATTTAGCTGCCGTCCCAACCATCTTGACATATTTTTTGTATAATTTTTCATTACTTTTCTTTTTATCTCCAATTCATTTTTATACAACTATAAAAGAGTATCATATTAATCGATTTTTATCTATCTCTTTCTTGCTTCTGACCTCAAAGAATAAAAAAGGCTGCCCTCATACGAAATTTTCGGGCAGCCTCTTGTCCGGCGCAAACCGGGTCTAAACCTTTCTAAAAACTAATCACCAGCCATCAGACATATCATCTATATCTCTGCTATCTTCGGAAAAGAGGTCGGTAACAGCCCTAAGGTCATCAAAATAGATATAATATACCCCATAGGTATCAACAAGATCACAGTCAACTCTGAATCCACCGAATTTTAATCCATTTACATTGGGATAATGGAAATCTTTTTGAGCAATCTCCGGAGGCACAGCAACTGTAAGCTTTTTCCAGCCCGAAAAATTAAGTTTTCCCATTACAAGTTCTTTAGGCTGATTATTATAATCTAACAGAATTATGTTTAAAATATTATTATTATTTCTTCCGGCAACCCAAACAGAAATTGTTTTTGTTATTCCCGGAATTGGGATAGGACGAGTAGGCATTACTGCAAATTGGTTAACACCCCTTCTGTCATAATGAACTTTAAGACCAAGAACATATATATCCTGTTCATTTATTCCAAGCCGCTCTTCATCTTCTATTGGTTTTTTCTCAAGAGGAGAACCCAAAAGCCTTCTTGTAAATACATATCCCTGGTCGCGTGACATTGCTGTTCTAAAAAAAGCAGGGTCTTCAAATTTGGTTACTGATACTTCTTTAAGCTTTTGCTGAGCAGAATCAACACCTATATTTTGAGGAACAGGTTCGCCTGCACCTCTGTTGCCCTGTTGATTTTGTGCAAATGCCAAATAAGGAAGAATACTTATTGCCAATAAAATAATAACTATTTTTTTTGTCAAATTATTCATTAATTCCCTCCCCCATTGGCAGATCCCCAAATTCTTTCTACAGATTCAGGACTTGCAAGATCATCACCATCAAACCTTGTTACAAATAAATCTGTTAATATTTTGACATAATCAATGTAAATATAAAAATTATCAACTCTTTCCCATGGCTTTGTCCATATAACAAGCTTGGTAAGGGCTAATGGCTCAATCTGAGGCACATATTTTCTTCCCTGCGGTATTGTAGCAGGAATTAAAGCTCTAAGATTTTTCCAACCTTCATGCTTTATGCTGCCAAGATTAAGAACATGTGTAAAACCCCTGTAATCCATTACATGAGCTTCCATATAAAAATCATACTGAGATCCCCATACCCACAAATCAAGCATTTTTATTCTTCCGGGTATTGGAATTCCTATAAATTCACCATCTTTATCTCTTCTGTCGGGAATCAATTCAATATAATTATATCCCTGTCTGTCGAATTTACCCCATACACCCAAAACTTTATAATCATTACCTTCTCTATTGGCTCCATACAATGCTTCAGGCCATGCTGTCGGAAAAGCTATTTTGGGGAAACCCTCGGTTGTAAATTTACTACCAACAGCTATCCAGTTACTCTGATCCGGGTTATCAAAATCTTCCAACACAACTGATGTTAAATTTTCTGTTTTTTCATCAGCTGCAACCGGTAAAATGAGCAGCATAGACATCAAAATGAATAAGCCAAAAACTAGGCTGGCTTGTCTCATTATCTTCTCCTTTTGCGAAAAGTACCGCTTTTATCTTATTTGTTTTATTATATTTCTTACAAGATTCTTTGTCAAATATATTTTATCCCTTTACATTATTACCTTAATTACCTTGCTTTATTGAAAGAAAGAAAAAACAGCTATGTAATTTATTCCTTTTTCGGAATTTTCCCCAATACTTTTGAATATTTTATCTAAAGTATCTTTATAATCATAACTTAGAGAAGTGGAAAAAGAATCATCTTTGTATAAATAAAGGGTGTTTTTTAGATTGCGGCTGTTAATATAGTCAAAAAAAACAACTTTTCCTCCAGATTCTGTAATTAAGCTTCTGTTGCCATGCGATATTTTTCTTAAGCATAAAACAATTATTGAGCTACTCTCAAAAATAACACTGTTTTTTTCCATATTTTGAGAAAGAGGCAGCTTTATAACATTGCCATTCTCTTTTAGGGAATAAAAGTTTTCTGTTAATAGCGATATAAGAGTGTTTTCAGGTTCAATAAAATCTCTTTTCTCATATATTGGGTCTGGCAGAAAAAAAATAAGATTATTGCATTCTTTAAGAAAATATTTAAGTTTTGTTTTATTTGATATAGAAGTGGAAACAGTTATTGGATCGCTGTTTTGTTCATAGTCAAAAAGAGGGCCATAAATATATATTTGGCTATTATTAAAAAAATTTTTATACTCTTCAATATCTTTTAGCATTGAATAAAGATATGCGCTTATAATAAGCTTTTTTCCTTTTTCTCTTTCACTCAATTTTTCAAAAATTTCATGGAAATCCTCATATTTTGCTTTAATGGGCTTAATAAAAAGGTTATTTCTGATTCCTGCTCTTTTTATTTGGGAAATGTTGTAATTTGAAATTTTTATTGTATAGGGGTCATAAATAAACAGGATTCTCTGCGTGAAAATTAAAAAAGTGAGAATAATTGTAAAAATCGCAATTGCCGTAATAAGAAAAGGCAAAAATATCTGAGTAAGAAATATCTTTTCGTGTAATAGTTTTAATTTTTTTGTAAAAAGCATTTAAAATGCCCCTCTATGGGGGCATATATTAAAATGATCAGTCGTCAAAATTTCCTGCAGGGCCTTTATCTGTAGATAACTTTGCTGCTTTTTCTGTAATTTTAGCTGAAGTCCACTCTGCGGCATCCTCTACTTTTTTGGCTTTTGGTCCAAGATCATAAGAGCCTGCTTTAAGAATCGCATCGATTGCAAGAGGAGCAGTATCTTTTGCATTAAAAACATTTACAAGTATGCCATATACAAAGTCCTCAACATCTTTTGCCATTCTGTCTCTTATTTCTTTTGTCTGTCCGCAAAATTTATTTTCAAAAGGAAGATTGAGTTTCTTGTAGTCACCTTTTTTCCAACCTTTTTCATTTGCATAAGCAACAACAGAAGCCCACATCTCTTCGGAAGCCCCTTTACCTTTTACTTTTGTAAAATTTCCGTCTTTGTCTATAATTGCATTGCCGTAGTCATTTACTTCAACTCCCCATGAGATCATTTGAAGCGCTGTTGCAACATTTGCTTTTGTTGTATGGGTTTGCTGAGCAATTGCTCTGAGTTTTTCTGAACTATTGCCTGAAGTTCCGTGTTGCGCTCCTGACATATTGTATTTTTCAAGCGCTTTGTGGATTTCTGCTGTAAGTTCAACCTGAATTCCCGAATCTCTTTCTTCGATTCCATGTGTTGTTCCATTATTCAAAGCAATCCAGTCGGGGAATATGCCATTTGCATTTAGTCCTGCAATCTGGAAAACAGCTTCTTTAGGTGTTGAAAGCCCCTGATCCCCTTTTATTTCTCCAACTTCTGTTTCAAGGCCTGCCCATGCAGGTATAAATTGGGAAAGTTCGATATTTGCAAAAAGGTTTTTGTCTTCGGGAAGATGTGATGCATCAATTGCTATTGAAGTAATTCCTGCATCAAACATACTTGGAATTTCAACTTTTGCAGTTGCAATATCTTTATCGCTCTTGATTCCGTAATGGTCTGCATGAACAGCAACAGGGATAGTAATGCCAAGTTCATTACAGAGCTGGTCAACATACATTGCCATATTCCAGTAACTTATTGGGCAGTAGCTTGAAGATCCCCCTTCAGACTTTGCAATCTCGATTATTACAGCGGCATTTGCCTTTTGAGCTGCCATTAAGGTCCCTTTAATAACAAAACTGCTTCTTCCATTGGCAGCAATTGTCATTGCTTTTCCCTTGGCGATCATTGCTCTGTCAATAACCTTACCGCTTACAATAAGAGCCCTTGAATTTGGAAAAAGTTTTTTTATGTTTGGCGGGCGCCCTACTTCCAAGGCTTTTTCAAAATTATTATCTTTGTTACAACATCCCATTTCTTTCCTCCAGATCTGTTTAATATTCAAAATTTTACCATAATAACACTAGCTGTATAGACAACTATACTACTAATATAATAAAACGAATAATTAAAGTGAACAACTCTTTTCTGGATAAAATGATATATAAAAGTTTTTTAGGGACGCCTTCGGCTATCTACTTCTATTTTTACGCAAAAAATAGAACCCGGGAATAGCCATTACAAAAATTATAAGAAAACAAAAGAACAGAGATCTTGTATAAAAGAAAAATGGCACTAAAGCTAAAATACCGGGGAAAATAGAGAGTAAAACAGAAAACAGATGTTTTATAATACCTGTTTCAGCATCTCTTAATGCCATAAAAACCGATGCATAGGCTGCCATTATCAAAAGAGCAACAGGCCTAATAAAAAGTGTGTATAAATCCGCGCTGTTATAGTTATTGATAGCAGAATAGAAGGTAAAAGCAGTGTAAAAACCTGCCATAAAAAGAAAATAATGGGTTATTCCTTCACCGGTGCCTATGCACATCACATTTCTAAACCTTAATATGCATGTCAAAATACAAAAAAACTGATAAAAGAAGTAATCCACAAATAAATGGTAAAAATATATATTCAAAGTAGTATAGGTTTGGCTTAAAAAGCTTACAAAAATATTAACAAAGAACAAAGAAGGGATAAAAAACAAAATTCCAAACAGAAAATAGTCTCTAAGATCAAGAATTATCTGTTTAAGAAACAAATCGTCTGAAATTAGCCATATTGAAGCTATTGGAAAAATAAGGAGTAAAAATAATAACATTATGCCAGATTTTATTCTCTATTAATTGTTTTTGCAACTATCGTTAAGGGGTAATTTTATGGTATCATGCTTACACAATCTGTTATAAAGGATTGGCTGTTATCAATAACCATTTGACTCTTTTTTTTTGAAGTGGTATATTTTTTTGAAATATTTATAAAGGTAGGTGTGATTGGCTGCAAAAGAAAAAGAGCTACGGATAAATGAAGCTATCCGTGTAAAAGAAGTTAGACTTCTTGGTGTGGAGGGAGAACAACTTGGTGTTTTTCCAATAGCAGAGGCTCTTGCAAAAGCAAAAGAAGAAGGGCTTGATCTTATAGAGGTTGCTCCACAGGCAGTTCCTCCTGTATGCAGAATTCTTGACTTTGGGAAATTCCGTTTTGATCAGGAGAAAAAATTAAAAGAAGCCAGAAAAAAGCAAAAGCTAATAAAGATCAAAGAAGTTAGGATGCAGCCGCTAATAGAAACTCACGATTT
>Ga0123353_10012518_pt1 | contig 12069 bp, 1 predicted proteins | sample TergutLab28metaG_3_FD_92763 | JGI IMG/M metagenome (GOLD analysis project Ga0123353, IMG submission 92763) | Labiotermes labralis P3 segment gut microbial communities from Petit-Saut dam, French Guiana - Lab288 P3 | ecosystem: Host-associated > Arthropoda: Insects > Digestive system > Gut ... | reverse complement strand
TACTTGCCAATAAAAATGCCAGCAGGAAAAAACCAACATGATATTGATGTGAAGAAAAAAGATGTGCGATATAATTCATTATTTGGTTTTGCCAAAATTGTACTTGTGCCATTCAACAAATCAAAAATGCAAAGGAACAAATAAAAAATAAGTCAGACAATAGTAAAAATAGAAATGGAGATATGATTGTATTTTAATATGTATCATTTTTACTAATGACATATATTTATATAAAAAAAAATTTTATTTTTGCATTTTTAAACCAATAATCAAAATGGCACGATATCTTGATCCTAAAAATGATTTGACCTTCAAGCGGATTTTCGGTGAACACCCCGACTTGCTGATTGGATTACTGAACTCGCTGATGCCCCTTTCTGTCGACCGACAAATACAGGAAATTGAATATCTTCAGGCAGAACAGGTTCCGGATATCATTGGCAAAAAGAACTCTATTGTCGACGTCAAATGCAAAGACAAAAGTGGGCGGGTGTTCATCGTTGAAATGCAGATGCTATGGACTGACGATTTCATGAATCGCGTTGTTTTTAATGCAAGCAAAGCATACGTTCGTCAGTTGGACAAGGGTATGGGTTACCATCTTTTGCAGCCTGTTTATACGCTCGCCATACTCAATGAGAATTTTGACCACAAGACCGAAAATTTTTATCATCATTACAGTATCGTCAATTTGGAAAATACCGACGAGGTGATAAAAGGTCTTGAGTTTGTATTGATAGAACTGATCAAGTTCAAATCTGAAAAATGGAGTGAACGTAAAATAGCTGCCTTATGGTTAAAGTTTTTGAAAGAAGTGGGTGAGAACATGGTCGAGTTACCTGCTGATTTAGCTGGAAACGATCAGATAAGCAGGGCTGCCGAACTTTGTAAAGAAGGAGCTTTTACGTCGGGGGAACTGGCGCTCTACGATGCGTATTGGGATTGGGTTAGTACCGAGAAAACAATTAGAGAAGGATCGGTAGCAACAGGGCGAGCAACTGGGTTAGCAGAAGGGCGAGCAACTGGTCTTGCAGAAGGACGAGTAGAAGGGCTTGCCGAAGGACGAGCCGAAGGAGAAGCCGAGCGCGCACAACTCAAAGCCGCTATCGAAGCCAAGGATGTCGACCTCAAAATCGCATTAGCCGACAAAGAAACAATGACTGCCGGTTTTGTACTCAACTGTCATAAAGCAAAGTTGCCCACAGAAACCATCTCAATCATTTCCGGTTTATCAATAGAGGAGGTAATGAAAATAATAGAATGTGGTTGATGTGTACTTTTCCGGCGAACACAAACATCTGTGTGTATAGATAGTTAAACAATCAATAAATGCCTATGGTAGTTCAAGTTTTTATTTTTTTTAAATTCTGTCAATAAAAATACAATTTTTTTGTAACTTTTTCGTTATACTTTCGTACATAAAAATATGCAAATAAAGGACCAAATATCATTTTTGCGATTTGCCCTCTCTGACAGAGGAGGGAAGAAGCGGGGCTTCAGTTGGAAAGAGACAGTTGGGATACCGGCGCTTTCCACTTTGCGATCTGTTCTCCAAAAAAGGGTAGGAGAGGGGAGGATTTGTGCATTGTTGATAATAGCTGTTTTGTGTTTAGCAAGCGCACAGGTGGTACAGGCACAAATCCGCTGCCCGCGTGCTTCCATAGGTAGTTGTTTGGGACAGGGACAAGGCGCCAACCTACCTTGGAGTCTCTCATATACGCTTGACGGTTGCGCCGAACCCGGCGTAAAAGGTTTGACAATAACATTAACCGGTTCTGCGAATGTCGGTTCTTTATGGAGCAATGGGCACTGCGGTGATTTTGACCGATCCGCTATTTGGGTAAAAATTTATTGGGGCGACGGCAACTACACGATAGCTCCAGCGCCTATGGGCACCGGCGGCGATCAAATCATGAGATTAGCCCAAACAATGTATACGTATGATAAAGACAATTTAAAGTGTAATTTTTCTTTAGCCCTTGAAACATGGTACGGGCACCCCGAAGAGCCCGGTTGTGCCAATATAGCAGTCTTGCAAGGGATGAGATATTTGAGCAGAACAGCTCCCCAAAACGTTACCGGAGGGACCAACCCGCTAACGTTATCAAATACTGAACCGCCGGAGGTTAACAGGGTACTTAACTCTCGAATAGACGCCACTACAGAAGGTTTTTTTATGGATGGCGCAGATAGAAGATCATTTTTGCTTTGTCCGGGCGCCTCAATGCCTCCTACTACATTATCTGGTTCTATGACAAAGTCAGCCTGCGCCGATCGGAGATTTGTACAGTTTGAATATGGTTCTGGATTTGAGACACATGGCATACCCGGAGCCAGAATGAACAATGTAGAGGTTTTTCTACCTGGCACTGGATGGACTCTGATTACAGCAACCAGATTTGACGGAGGGGTTAATTTCACGGGCGTTCCGGGTCGAGACCTTGGCACCATAAATCCGGGCAACGACGGATTTCTCGCGTCAACCCCGCAAGTTCGCGTAGTACCCTCAACCGATGCTGACGGCGGCGCCGGAAGGATATTTGTAGTCACCATGCATGTATGGACGCCATGCTCGCCGCCTTCCATGACCGGTAATACTGTAACTCCTACAGTTGCCGACCGTGATAAATCTACTAAAATACACTATGTGATACGTACTGATGACGGCTCGCCACAACCCGACATAAAGACATTGGATTTTTGCTTCCAGGGAAATGCGAGTTTAAGTACGGCGATGACTTTTAACGACTGTCCGGGTGCCGCTCCCAGTTGCAAGCCGGAATATCAAACGGGAGGGATGTTTTATTATTTCCGCAGTACGCTCGACGCTTCAGACAATCCGATACCTGCCGTTGCTACTGTTGACGGTAATGAAATTACAAGAAGTCTAAGCGCGAATTTCGATCCCACTTCAGCAAATTTGGGAACGCAACAGATTACGTCGCCATATACGGCAGGGAATTATGTATATTTTGCTACCTACGTGAAGCCCGACGCTACGCAAGCCTCTGGATTTTCGAGTTGTATGAGCCAACCTTCGAAAATAACCTATACGATTCGCGAAAATATACAAACAGCGCCGCCGGTCACTTCAAGTTTAAATTTCGACGGCATCGCTAATCAATACATGGCATGTCAAGGACTTCCCGGAACTTTCACCGTCACTGGGGACGATGTTTACCCGTTTGGCTACCCGCTTATTTCAGGCAAAGGTAGCGGCAAGAAGGTTAAATATATATGGCAGCCCGTTAGCGGCTGCATAATTACCAATGCGATTGGTGATAGTCCCGACAGTTTTGTTGGCGATTTAGGCGACGCTCAAAACCGATGGATGGGGAAAACTGTGACTGTATCATTTTCAGCGGCGACAGCGCAGATTCGCGTGTATCGCATGTGGGAAGACGACGTTGATCCCACTCCTGACGCTTGTAATAATAACGACGACTGCCAGTTTTGCAGAAGTAATATTACCACTTTAAATATCAGGATAGAGCCGTTGCCGACGGCGACATTATCATTGCCAGCAGATTTCACCAGCCCGATATGTTTTTCTGATATGGCAAGGTTGCGGGTTGGAAATGCTGATGGAGGGGGCGATGATAAAGGTTTCACATTTGATATTTGGACTGGTTCGCCGGGTGTATCGGTGGCAACGGAAAGTTCGGGCATCGGCTCGGGCACGATTCCATATTTTGATTTAGGCACCAATACTCCGGTAGGTACTACGGAATACTGGTTAAGATCAGTAACAAACAATTTTACCGGTTGTACGCGCACCTATTCTGCGCTTACCAATCTCGTTGCCATCAAGCGACGCGAAAATATGGTTTTGCCGCCCAGCATTAGCGGAGATGCTTCAGTGTGCGAGGCGTTGCCATACGAATTTCTGCCGTGGCCTACGAATGTAGATCCATACATTTACGACCCTACTGATCCGTTTGAATATGTATGGAATTACATAGCCTCCACTCCCAACACTTTTTATCCTGGCAATGCCAATTCAGTAACCATTCAGCAGCCCGCTACGCCAACCTACACGCTTAGAACGCAGGAAGGGGCTGCCGGCAATGCTGGAAACACAGGCACATTAGTCGTATACCGGCAGTATGCAACAGGAACCAACAAGTGCACGCCACACCCCGACACGTGGCTGACTAAAACGGTAGCAATCCTTCCAACGCCGCAGGCGAGAATTACCCAGCCAACAGTCCTTCCGCGTGTGATTTGTGCGAACGACATCACAGAAAAACCAAATTCGGAAAACGTTACCATAGAATTTACCGGAGTGCCGGGTAAATATTGGGAATACAGTTGGCAACTGACGGATGGAAGACAGACCTTTACCTCGTCTGCAACTCCCTTCCCAAAAATTGATGGAAATACATTAGGAAGGGCAACTGAACCTTTCAATATCTTTGATCTTTGGCTTTCAAACGGCGGTAATTCTCTGTTATCGCCCCTGCCGGGAAATGAGTTGGTTTTTAGCATCACTATGGTCAGGCAGGAAGATTCACCCTGCGACAACAATTTCGGTGGACAACCGCCGTCGGTCACGTATATGATACGCGCTTTACCCACGATAGTTATCGACGACATTCCTTCGCATGATATAACATGGTGTCCGAACCCTGTTCTTTTTCCTTCCGTAACTAAAGGATATACAGTTAATAACACGCACGACTATCCTGTAACGGTGCGGTATAACATAGACGGCGCCATTACGAGTGATTTTCCGCTTTATGTTCCCGGAAATACGACGGCAACCTCCACATTACAAATTCTCGCCGGACGGATAGCCGATCCGGGACCGACGGTTGTCACATTCACAGCCATTAACGGATTATGTAGCAACACGATAAACGAGTCGTTTCAAATTATTCGAGCGCCTGTAACGCCGGCAATTTCTCATACCCTAAATCCCGCAAGGGTTTATTCGGCATGTGGAACGGTTATTCCATATGTTATACAATTGGAAGGAAATGACCCAAGCCCTTCTACAGGCGTGTGGTCGGTTGCCCACGATTCGCCTATATCTGCAAGCGACGTTTCTTTTTCTAATGCGAATAATCACAGGGCAACTTTAAATACAAGCAGAACCGGAGAAATCAAACTTGTATGGACGGTAATTGGCGCCGACGGATGCGACGCTTCAGATCCGGCAACTGTTTTCATTGGCGGTGCGGCGACGCGGGCAGCTATCATTCCGATGGAGCCTGACGAGGTATGCTTTTCACTTGGCACGTCATTCAACGATCCGAACGCACAGCCATTCAGGTTAAGAGCAGAGCGGATTTCGGACGCCGAAACGGGAAAATGGACTGTTTCTGATAGTCCGTCGGGCGCCGATGTATTTTTTGAGGACGGCGACGATGAATCGTTCATGACTAAAGTGGTTGTTAGCGCTTATGGCGATTATACATTCAGGTGGCAGGTGTTCAACGATAAGTGTCCCGACCCGGATAACTGGGTGGAGCGAACGTTTAAGTTTAATCCCAAGCCGGTATTGACAAAAATACCTGATCAGATTTGGTGCGCCCTCGACAACGCTGTAATGAACTATGGCTTGGGAAACAGCGGTTTTACGGCTACTCCTTCTTCTGCTACTTTTGAGTGGCGTTTTCGTGGTAGCGCTGTCATACCGGGTTACGAGAGTTATGGGTTTACAACCCAAAATACAGGCGCTAATTTTCCGTCGCGCCTGATAGACTTTGATCCCAATACCACACGTTGGTATCAGTTAGAGGTCATTGCCAGAACGAGCGCGGATTGTTATGCAAGTCAAGACGTGGAACTTCAGGTGAAACCCAAGCCCAAGCAGGTTACCGCCGTTGGTTTTTCGAGTGGAACTATCAGCGTATGCGACGGTACAGACGTTACTTTGCGAACAACGCCGGCAGAAGAAACGACGTTCTCATGGAACGCCGATCCGAGGCTCGTTGAAGCGGGAATGATTGGTGATGGAGGCGGCACCACTTTTTTAGCCGACGACGAAGCCACCTCGCCTTCTTACAGTTTCACATTCAAAGCCAAAGCTCCGGGTCCAGGTCAGATTGATATTGATATTAACAACACTATAAACTTGAGGGCAACCATCGGAAAGACAGCAACATTTCCGGGCTGTACGAGCGAACCGGCGAATTTAACATTGGTAGTGACGCCGCTGCCAGAACTAACGCTTCCGCCGGGAGTTGATCCTTTAATAGGACCTTTTGAAATATGTCCGGGCGAGAAGGTTGATCCTGACGATCTTCGGGTGATTAGCAGCGCTGGTTCCGGCACTCAGTTTATATGGAAATCAACGGGCGATCCGTCGCTCATCGGTTATTCGTTGCCGGGCGGCGGCAGCCTGACTACCGGAAATACGCTTGCTCCGGCTACATTTTATGCGAATGAAAATATTTTGAATGAGAAGTTGACGCACACCATTACGGTTCGTGGTCAATCAACGGCAAACGCTATATGCTTTAGCGAAAAACAATTTCAAATAGCGTTGAAATATCGTCCTGTTATCAGAGTTACCAACGCTGATCAGACAGAATGCGTATCCGGCGGCAACGTTATTTTTGACGATATTATATTTGACGCGGGCAACAACCCTAATGAAAGGTTCGACTATTACTGGGGCTGGAGTTATGGAAGTCCGCCTACGGTTGGAGGACCATTTACTGATACAGATATAAAAACCTATACTATTACGGCTCCTACTTTTCCGAGCGTCGGTTCAGAGACTTTCAACTGGTGGGTACGCGCACAGGGAAAAGAATGGGTTGACGGAAACGGAAATACAAGAACAGACACTAAAGGGTGCTGGAGTCATGAACCGCTGCCTGATAACATGGCGCTGCGGTTTACGCTTCGTTCGCATCCTATTCCTGATATAGATTATACGATACCTGCCGGAAAGTCATTGACGATTTGTTCCGGCGAAAGATTTCCAACGATTGATTTCTCCACCACCAATATCACCGGTAACCTCAATTGGAGTTGGACAATTGACCAGACTTACACCGGCGGAGTTCCGGTTGGTTCAATTTCCGGCGCGAACGCTTCTATCGTATTTGGGGATTTCGCCCGTAATACGACTGTTGCTACCGCTACTGCGAATTTAAAAATGACGGCAACAGCTGCTACAGGTTGCTATAATACGGAAGATGTCGTGCTGAGCATCTGGCAGGCTCCTGTGATGCCTCGTATCCCTGATGTTGAAGCATGTTCCAATACGGAAGATTTTCATATTCCGGCATTTACGACAGCCGCTGGCAGCGCGGCAGCGGGTAGATTCAATTATCGGGTGGAAAATATTCCTTCGAGTTGGGATATGGGTCTTGCCGACGGATGGGTTGATGATACAGATTTGGGACCGGAACCTGCAGAGAAACCATTCACGATACCTGAGTTTTTAACAGGTATCAACAACACCCTTACCAATCGAATCAGTAATGTATATGTAAGCGCATTAAGCGCTGCTCATGGATGTGAATCTGACGAGGTGAGTTTCGAATTCAGAGTGCGCCCGCAACCGACTATTAATTCGGATACGCGAACCATCGAGATTTGTTCAGGCGCACCGATTATTGTCCCGTCCTTTACTACCAACATTGGCAAAAATGGCAGTTCCGACGTGTCGTGGATATTAGAGTTAGACGATCCTTTAAAAAATATTTACGGCGCCACCAATCCCGGCACGAGCGGCGTGGGTAATGTTCCACGTCATAATGCAGCGATTAACGCATACCCAAATATTGGTACAGCCAGCCCTATTACCGGAACATTCAAACTGACTGCCGCAATAGGATACACCACAGAGCCATGGGTATGTTATGGCTATGATGAAATAGATGTTATTGTGAATCCGGCGCCTCAAAAGCCTGTTCTTGTTTCACCATCGATAACGAATTTTTGTCATACCACCACCGAAGAAGATATTACAGTTTCAACGGTGCCATCAACAGCAGACCTTGAATGGTTGATTCCCGACTTTACTTTTTCCACTACGGGTACCAGTACAGGTTTTGGCGAAACGGTTACTATCAAGCCTTACAACTATGACCTTGCCGAACGCTCTACAACTATTTTCTACACGGCTGATGATGGTACGTGTAAAAGTGAGACGCTCGAAATACCTGTCAGGATTTTCCCGACGCCTCGGTTGGCTTCTGATTATCCAGAACTGTTAACAGTATGTAGCGAAACGTTGTTTGAGTACGAAAACTCGGATCCGGCGCTGCAAGATCCATTAGCTACACTTATTCCAAGATTTATACTTCCTGCTGGGTACTCTATTGACGGCTTTAATAATAATAATGTCGAATTTGAATGGGAATTTACATGGACTGACGACTATTTTAAGAGCGGGTATCCTCCATCGGGTCCCTCAACCGATCCTAACGATCTGACTTCGTTCACACCGATTATTAAAGGAGCATTGCCGCAGGACATCTATTTACATGTGATGCCCAGTGTAACGATCGGCAGTTTAACGTGTGCACCGTCTACAACCACTAATTTAAAAATTACCATCAACCCGTCACCTGAGATATTTATTCCTGACGGTTACGAATTTGAGAAATGTTCGGGCGAAAAATTTGATGTTATAACGCTTCAAACTAATGGAGTTCCGATTAGACCCGGTACATTGAGTTGGCGGTTGTTGCCGTATACTGACGATGACGAAGAAAACGCCGAAGACTTTGATGCAACCTCTGGACGACCAATAAAGGACAGCTATGATGATCTTGTCTTTGAAAGTAGCTATTACTATACTTTTCTCAATAACTCTTTCAATAGCGCTAAACCGGTATACCGCGAAGTATTGAGATTGAGTCCTTCAATGGTGTCTACAACCGGATGTCGGGCGATATTAAGCGGCGATTCTATTTTTACCGTCAAGCAGGCTGCCAGCATTAAAACGATCCCCAAAGTTGTAGTCTGTTCTGGCGACATCGTAGATGATGTTGGCCAAATTGTGATCGAAAATATGGAGGACATTAAATCAAATGTGACGTTAAGTTGGGCGTCGCTCGCGTCCAATCATGGAGACCCGTATGTGTGGTTAAACACAGCCGGCGCTGGTCCTCCGGCATGGTCTGCGTTAGGCGCTTCGGGAACTCTTACAACCATCGACTACACGAATCCTGAATTTCCCGATTTTCCGACGTTTAAAACAGCCAACCACGAACCGACCGGAGCGCCTTCTTCTTTTACCGATAATCGCGCTACCGTTGTTGTTACCGCCCAGATTGTTGGCGGTTGCGAATCAACGAAAGAATTTACCGTTTCGGTGAAGCCCAATCCAACCATCACCTCGCCCGCTTCTTTGGCAACGCAAACAGTCTGTCACGGCGAAACGGTAACCCATACCGCGTTTCGCACCAACGTCTACGGCGCTAACTTAGATGACATAGACGAATATGTAACATGGAGTCTGACAAATAATACGATTTATGGTGTTCCAACAGCGACAGGTAAACCCCAAAATGGCATTATTTCTTTCACAGCGGCAAATACTACCCCTGCCATGCATTCGGCAGTTTTCAATATCAAAGTGAGCACGGAGCATAGCGGCGACGGAGCGCTTACTTCGCACGCAAGCCATGCGACGACCTGCAATAGTCAGGAACCCTACACAATGCGCATTAACATACACCCTACGCCGGTCATTACGCCCAATTACGGCGCGATGCCTGTCTCAGGCTCAGTTATTGAAATATGCGACCCAACACAGGTAACGGGTATCAGTTTTGCGATAGCGCCTTCTACTGACGTTGATAATTCGCTAACATGGGCGCGTTTGTCGTCCAGCACCAGCGCTTTGGGTATGACTAATACTTCGGCCACCAGCGCCACGGGAAGTCTTACTTTCCCGACATTTACCGCTACTCACGGGACGTTGCAACGTCAAACGGCCAACTTTAGCGTGACGGGCGGAGCAGGCGCAAAAGAAAACGGTGACTTATGCCCCGCCGCCGCGGTTAATTTCTCAATCGTGGTGAAACCCAAACCGGTATTGCAAGGCACATTCCCGGCAACCGTCACGCAATGTAGCAGTACGGAGTTCGCAGAGCGATCGATACAACTGCACTCGGGTTTCCAAATTTCAAGTACCAATTTGGATGAAACTATTTTTAACTGGACAATTACAAGAAACTGGACAGACGGCAGCGTTACTACTCCCGTAGGAAATCCGCTGCCTGTTGACGGTACAGATAACCCTCCGGAAACTTCCCCCACTCCTGTTCCCAACGAAGACCCCAAAAATGCCGTCATACTTTATCCTGCCTTCACTCCCGTTGTTGCGGGTAGCGATCAGCGCAGGATGACCTTCTCGATTATTCCGGAACATGCTGAATGTGTGGGCGATGCGCACCAATTAACGCTTGTATTTAATCCGTCGCCTACATGGAAAGTAGATGATTCGCCGATAGTAACTTGTTCGGGCGATAAATTTCCCGATATTGATCTTACCGATTGGATAGATATAGACGTTGATTTTGCATGGAGATTCACAGCGGGCGGACCGCCTGTCGCACAGTATTTTTCAGCGGGAAGGGATAGCGACACTGCTGATCAGGATGATGAAACTGTTACATTTGCCCCGGTCAATGATAACCCTGCTTCAAATCGTTACGTTAGCGAATATATGTCTTCTTTATGGGTTTCTGCCACAGCCACCGGCGGCTGCTCGCCGCTGCCGCTTACGAAACAATTTATCGTACTTCAAACGCCGGTAATAACGCCATTGGCTACCGGTCTCTCTATCCAATCCTGCTCAAACGAAACATTCCCAAATACATTAATCCAACTTTCGACAGTCAACGACGTATTAAGATTGGATAATTACCATTGGTCAATCGTCGACGATCATCCGGCTCCGAGCGTTTGGACGCCAAGTGTTTCTTCGTCTGACGTTAGCGCCGCGCCAACGGATCCGATATATTTACCGGCGTTTTCGACTTCGTCGAACACGTCGGGCGCCAACAAAACTGGCACGGTGAGCGTCTTCGCAACCGCTAAACATACAGCGCGCAACAACCGTGAATGTACGTCGGCGGCGGAAACGTTCCAAATCGTGCTGCGCCCTGTTCCGTCGATCACTTCCACTTATGCGCCGGTAGAACTCTGTCCCGCCGAACCTGTTTCTACCACCGGCGCAAAAGCAATTCCCAACTTTACGTTTAACCCTGCCGAAACCGGAGCGTATGCTTATTGGACATTAGCGCAAGCGCCCGGAAGTAACGTTATTTCGCCTGCTTTCACAGGCGTAACTTCCGGTACGGGTGATATTGTCGGTTTCACCACAGGCGGCGCCAATCCTGTTTTTACGGCTGGCGGCGCCAATGACACAGGAGCGGATATTACAGGAGACTTTTCCGCTTATGCGCGGATTACAAGGAGTTTGGGCGTCGCCCTTCCTGCCAGCTATCCTGCCGATGGCAGCCTCAGAAATGCTTACTGCCAGAGCGCATCGTCCGTTCCGGTTAATATAACGTTGAAACCAACGCCCAATAGCCCGACGGTCAGTTCGCCAACATTAACGGCAGGAACCCCGCCATTTATTGCTATTTGTTCGGGCGACCAGACTGCCGCCCCGATTTCATTCACAGGTTCGGGCGCCATCAGTTGGTCATGGGTTGCTACCAACGCTACCAATTCAGGATTACCCGCATCGCCTCAAACGGGCAATGTGCCGCAATTCTTCAGCAGCACCACCTCGGCTACCGGAGGATATACCCGATTTAGCGTTATTTCAACAGTAAACCTTTGCCCCAGCGATCCTTACCAATTTGATGTACGGGTGAAACCGCTTCCGGATATGGAGGAATATACGCTTGATGAAATATGCAGCGGCACATGGTCGAATGGCGAGACGTCAGGGACGCCGAATCCTCACGATAATTTTGAATTGGAGTTTCCTTCCGGCGCATCGGGCGCAACTTTTAGTTGGGTTGCGCCTCCTTCATGGCTCAACTTGTCCGGTACAACGGGAACCAGCCTGCCTCCTTTCAGACCCGTTACCACGGCCAATATGCAACAAACGGTAACTTTGATGGTAACGCCTCGTCTCGATGG
>Ga0123353_10012517_pt1 | contig 12069 bp, 11 predicted proteins | sample TergutLab28metaG_3_FD_92763 | JGI IMG/M metagenome (GOLD analysis project Ga0123353, IMG submission 92763) | Labiotermes labralis P3 segment gut microbial communities from Petit-Saut dam, French Guiana - Lab288 P3 | ecosystem: Host-associated > Arthropoda: Insects > Digestive system > Gut ... | reverse complement strand
AGACATAGTGGTCCATCACTTTGCCGAAGTTTTCACTGACGTCGTATTCGGAATGGGGGTGGGAATTGGGGACGTCGATATTGGTGGACTCATTCATCATCACGGCGTAGCCCTCTTTGGCGGCAATTTCGGTGAGACGATCGTAATCGGCGGGAGTACCCATGGGATTGGTTTCGAAGCGCCAGTCGCCGGCGAGGAGGATGTTGCCGTTGGGGGTGCGCAGGGTGATAGAGGTGTTGCCGGGGATGGAGTGAAGCATGTGGGTGAATTCGGCAGTAATGTGGGCAGTGAGCTTGATGGCTTTGTGCTCAAAGGGGTTGATAGTTTGGTAGTTGAGGTCAGGGGGGTTGCTGAGTTCGCTTACCTGTTTTTTGATCATACCAATGGTGAAATCGGTAGCGTAAATCGGGGTGAGTGGGTTAAATTTGGGGAGGAGATGACGACAAGCGCCAATGTGGTCGAGGTGGGCATGGGTGAAAAGAATAGCCTTAACTTTGTCTTTGTTGTCCTCGAGATATTTGATGTCGGGGATCATGTAGTTGATGCCTGGGTAATCTTCGCTGGCAAAGAGGGTGCCCATGTCGATGACGATGATTTCGTTTTTGTACTCAATGATGGTCATGTTTTTGCCGATGCCGAATTCGCCGAGACCGCCGATGGGGATGATTTTGACAGCGTCGGGGTGGGGTTTGACTTTTCTGAGGTCGGCGATGGTGATCTGGCGACCGTCGTAGCCATTATATCTTGATTTATTGACCGGGACGCCGATGATGTGCTGGGTGGCCTGGGCGTGGACGTCTTGGCTGAGCATGCGCTGATGATGAACCATTTCGCCTTTTCTGGTGCCGAGACTAAGCTTGACTTGACGGCTGTCGGTTTGGTTGTTGGTTTTTGGATTTTTCGTGGTATTGCCTTTGGCGGATTTGGAATCTTTGCCGCCAGGCTTGAAATTGGAGTTAAAGTTGCGGCTCTGTCCGGCTTCAAAACGTTTTTTGATGTCCGGTAAGCGCTTTTGCCCTTGCTTAAGCAGTTTGGCGCGGCGCTCGGCCTCTTGTTTACTTTTATTGTACATTTGTTCCTTTAATTAGTTCTGATGTAATTCCCTACTCTAAACGCACGGAAAGAAAATTGCTCCGTTCGTGTTGTAAGTAAATGATTAGTACCCCTATTGTATCAAAGGTTGGGGGATTTGTCAAAGTTTTTTTGCTTTCTGCTGTTTGTGTTGGTGTGGATGGTTTGGTTGGGGAGATTCTATAAGAGAGATTGGTACCAGAGATAGAGTTCTTCGGCGAGAAAGGGATCTTGTTTGGTGGCGGTGAAGGTTTCGAGTTCGGCGAGGAAGGTTGGAGCTTGTTGGGATAAGCGTTTGGCGCGGTATTGTTCCCACTGGTCTTGCTCGGTGGCGGAAAGGGTGTTAGGGAAGTTGCGGGCTTTGTAGTGGGTGAGGAGTTCGGGGAGGCGGGGGTCGGCAAATTCGGGGTGAAAATCGGCGAGTTGGTCGGGTTTGGTGTTTGTGATCTTATCGCAACGGACGCGATCGGCGTTATTGAGAAATCCGTCATACAGGGCAGATTCTGGGTCGGGGGCGGGTGGGAAATCAGGGCGTTCTTCGTGGGCAGTGCGGGATTGTTCGGCGAAAGTGGGGTTTTTGGTCAGGGTCTGTAGGTTTTTCATGACCGTTTCCTTGGTAAGTTGAAGTTTTTTCCAGCCGTCTTGTTGATCTAGGACGGACAATGGTGCAACGGCGGGGCAACGGTTGTATTTTAGTTCTTTGACGATGGGGGAGAATGTTGAATTCTGCGAACCATCTTTTACTCGCGAATGTAAAAAAGTCTTTTTATCGTCTAATTCAGAAAATGACTCGCCCCTGCGGGGCTCAGACAGATTTTCTGAATTAGGATAATCAGACTTTTTTACCGGAGAAAAGCTACGTTCGCCAAATTCAACATTCTCCCCCTCATCCTCGAGCTCATTTCCCTTCCCTGCCAATAAGTTGTCTAGGTTATAGCGGAGGTCGTAGACCAGGATGTTGCCGTTGGGGGTGGGGGCGAGGGGATGGAAGACACTAGTTTTGTTGAATTCGGAAGCGAGACGACCAGAGGAGTAGACGAAGGGTTGGGGGTTTACGAGATTGACTAATTTCTGGATTTCTTTTTTATCTCGCAATTTAAATAGGTAGTTGTAAAGTTTGGGTTGTTTGGTTTTGATTAGTTTAGTGACGGCGATGAGGGCGGTGACGTCGGAAAGGGCGTCGTGAGCGGATTGGTGGTTAATCTTGTTGAGCTTAGTGATGAGTTCGAGGCGGTTGGTGGCTTTACCCTCTTGGTCGAAGGGCCAATTGATGCCTTCGGGGCGGAGGGCGCGAGTGAGTCGGGCGACGTCAAGGAGATCCCAACGGCTACGATTGTCTTTCCATTGCCACTCGTAGGGGTCGTGGAAATTGCGCCAGAGAAGGTGGCGGATGAATTCGTCGTCAAAACGGATGGAGTTGTAGCCGGTGGCGATGGTGCCGGGGGTGAAGATTTCCGTGACGAGGAATTTGGCGAACTCGTGTTCTGTGAGACCATCTTGTTGGGTTTTTTGAGGAGTGATTTTAGTGACGAAGATGGCTTGGGGAGAGGGGAGGGTGTCGTCGTTGAGTTTGACGAGGAGGTTGATGGGGTCGCCGATGGGGTTCAGGTCCAGATCGGTGCGTTGACCGGCAAATTGCATAATGCGATCGGCGCGCGGATCAAGGCCAGAGGTTTCGAGGTCGTAGAAGAAGAAAGTTTGAGACATGTTTTTATCTTAACATGAAAAAGTCCTGCAATATTTTGATTGCAGGACTTTTGGCCATCCAGTGTGTTAGCCTTACTTGTAGCGTCTTATGGCTTTGTTGAGCTCACACTCATAAAAGCCCATCCAACGACTACTCAATAGCCAACCGTGTAGGCAGCCTCCCAGCAGGGAGACTATATAATACAAATAGAATGCTGCAACTGGTACAGCTATCAGTATTAAAAAACCCACGAATAGGGCTCCCATGGCTTCATCACCGTGAGTGGTGCTGTTCACCACGAGAGCTTTCACGTCTCGGCTATTGAGGATCCAAACCACTAAGGTGGTAGGGACCATACAGGTGGAAGATAAATGCTCTAATGCTTTATTGCATTTCTTCCTCCTATTAATTATCCTTCCACAGGGGGCAACCCCCCTCGTTAACCATCCCATTCGCCCCATCACAAGGACGGCTAGAGGGATGACTATGTGCCATAAAGTGATATTTATCACTTTCCCTTCCTCCTTTTTTATTTGATTTTCCGCAACTCTGGGAATAAAAATTATTCACAGGGTAGCAGAAAATCCGAATAAATAGAGTCAGAGCACCGACTGGGAAGGTGCTATATAGCCATAATTATTGACTATATACCCCCATTATAGCACACTTAGATGAAAAAGTCAATAGTTTTTATGGTTATTTTGCAGAAGTCACTTTAAGGAGCCTCTGCCTTCTGTAACGACAGAGGTAGCGAGGACAGGCTGGTCGCCCGTAACGACGGGCCGACCTCTGTCCGTGCTCCGAGAAGTGACTTCTGCAAAATAAGCGTCGTGAGAACTAGGTATTCTCGAGGTACTTGCTGGCGGAGAGGGCGGCGGCGGCGCCTTCGCCGGAGGCGACGATGGCTTGCTTGATGTTCCCTGCTCGGCAGTCGCCAGCGGCGAAAATGCCGGGGATGGCGGTGCTGAAATCTGACTTGGTTTTAACGGATCCGTCTGGGGCGAGGATTTTCTGGGGGAGGAATTCTGTGGCGGGAACCATGCCGACGAAGATGAAGGCGAAATCGGTGGGGAGGGTTTTGGGTTTGCCGTCTTGGAGGGTGTATTTGAGACCGCTGAGTTTGCCGTTTGTGCTGATGAATTCTTGAGAGGTAGCGTTGGTGATGAGCTGAATGCGAGGTTCGGCGGCGAGGCGAGCCTGAAGGACTTCGCTGGCGGTGAGAGCGGAATGGCAGACGATGGTGACGGATTTGGCGTATTTGAGGATGAAGAAAGATTCTTGGACGGCGGAGTTGCCGCCGCCGATGACGACGACGTCTTTGCCGGTGGTGAGGGGGCCGTCGCAGGTGGCGCAATAGGAGACGGCGGGGAGATCTTCGCCGGGGATGCCGAGCTTGCGACGTTGTGAGCCGGTGGCGACGATGACGGATCTGGCGAGCAGGGGTTCGTCGTCGATGGTGAGCTGGAAATGACTGGGGAGTTTTTTGAGCGCGGAGCATTCGCCATATTCGGTCTGGGCGCCGAAAGATTCGGCTTGGGCACGCATGGTTTGCATGAGTTCGGCGCCGGTGCCGGTGAAACCGGGGTAATTTTCGATCTTACTGATGGTGCCGGTGAGGCCACCGATGGATTCGCGCTCAAAGACGGTGACGGAAAGGTTTTCGCGGGCGGCGTAGATGGCGGCAGTAAAGGCGGCTGGGCCGGAGCCGATGATAGCGATATCGAGAATTCTGTTATTGGTTGCCATAGAGCTCGTAGTACAAATCAAGCATTTCGTCCGGCCATTCGATTTCTTCAACAAGAGGTATAAGCATGACGACGAATTTGAGAGGGGAGTTGGCGGGAATGGAACCGCGTTCTTGGTCACCGTAGGCGAGTTCGGCGGGGATGGAAATTTCACGGACGCCACCGATTTTCATGCCGATAAGGCCTTGGTTCCAGCCTTCGATCATGTTGCCACCTGGGAGGGGGAATTTAAGAGAAGTGGGGTTGCTGGGGTCGTTGAAGGAAGAGTCGAAAATGGTTTCGTCGGAGATCCAGCCGATGTAATAAGCGGAATAGTCAGTGAAACCTTCGGTAATTTCGGCGCCATCGCCGACTTTGAGGTCGATGGTGGTGACTGAGGTGATGGCGGCGGCGTTGAAAGATTTGACGCGACCTTTGTGGGCGACGAATTGGTCGAAATAGATGTCGGAGAATTCTTTGGCTTTGACGTCGGTTTCGGCCTGATATGCAGCGTAGAGCTCTTCCCAGCGTTCTTGTTTTTCGGTGTTGGCAGCAGTGTTGTTGGTGCTGTTATTGTAGTTGAGGACGATGCCCATGTAGAGAGCGATGGTGGAGCCGATCAGAACAACTGCGATGATGATGACGCCGATGCGTTGTTTAAGAGATGTTTTTAGTTCTGGATATTGTGCCATATGGGTTTTGCCTCCGGCCCACCGTTATTTAATTTGTTCTAATTGTTTCATTATAGCATCTATTGCGGTGCTATCCAGAGTTTTGTCGGGATGGGCGAATTCGAGGTGGAAGGAGAGGTTTTTGGTGGTTTTGCCTTTTGGCTGGTAGATGGCTTGGGGTTTGACGGTGAAGATGAGGTTTTGCTGGTCGAGGATTTTGGTGATCTGATCGTGGATGGTTTGGTAGATGGCGGAAGAGTTTATGGTGATGTCGACGCTGGTGGCATTTTCGACAAGGGCAAGTGGATCGGCTTTGGTGGTTGGTTGGGCTAATTCTAAGAGTTGGTTAAGGTTGAAATCGAAGCCGGCGGTGTAGGCTGGGAGTTTGAAGTTATTAAGGACGGATTTTTTGAATTCGCCGACGATGCCAAGATGAGTACCATCTTCGGCTTTGACGTCGGCAGAGCGATGTTGTTCAAAGGGTAAGCCGGTGGCATTTTTGGGAACTATAGGGTTGAAGTTGACTTTGATGTTTAGTTCTGCAAAGAGCTGCTCAGCGATGAGTTTGGCTTCGTAGTAGGCAATGTCGTTGGACTTGCGGTTAGTGAGGACGAGGGCGAGCTTGTCCTTTTCAATGGGCAGACCGTCTTTGTCTTGGCCGTAGGCTTTTTGGTAGACTTTGTTCATTTCGAATAGAGCAAAGTGGTCATAGGGGACTTTGACGTTGAGGAAGGTTTTGTCGAGGAGGGATGGGATGAGGGATTGGCGGAAAAGTTGGAGATCGGGGGAGATGGAGTTGATTATTCGATAGGAATTTTTGGGGTCTTGGTTGGCGTTTTTGACTAGGCGTTCGCTGACGAAAGAGTAGGTGAGGATTTCGTTGGCGCCGAGGTTGGAGAGGATGTTGCGGATTTTGGTTTTGAGAGTAAACATGGGATTAGGAGTGGCGGAGAAGACGGGAGGAGTGGTGGGGGTGATGTTGTCGTAGCCGAGGAGGCGGCCGACTTCTTCGATGATGTCCTCTTTAATGTGGATGTCGGTGCGCCAGTAGGGTGGAGTGACTGTAAAGATTACGCCATTTGACGTGCTAGATGGATGCGTCACGGACACGCTCCGCGCGCCCGCCGTTGCGGGGCGCGTCGCTAAGTCCTCGTCGTGACTGCGGACAGTCCGTGACGCATCCATCTGCGCACAGTCCGAAATGGCACAGTCCTTTGCGGTTACGCCGAAGCCGACGTTTTCTAATGTCTTTTTGATTAAGTCGGCGGTGTAGTCGGTGCCGAGGAGGGAGTTGATGTTGTGTGTTGTAATTTTTACAACGGATGGCTTGACGGGTTTGGGGTATTCGTCGAAGATGGCGAGGGGCTTGAGCTGGTGGGCGGAGAGGGTGGCAAACTGTTTGATGACGGGGAGGGTGTTTCCGGCGGGTTGACCTTTGGTGAAACGGGTGATGGCTTCGCTGAAGATGCCATGTTGCATTTGGGTTTTTCTGAGATTGTAGAGGGAGAAGGTGGCGGATTCAATGATGATTTTTTTGGTGTTCTCGTCGATGACGGTGTTTTGACAGCCCATGGCGCCAGCGAGGGCGACGGGGGTGTTATTACTGGTGATGAGGATGTCGTTGTCGGTGCATTTGATGGTGCGACCGTCGAGTAGGGCGAGTTTTTCGTTTGGTTTGGCGGCGCGGACGATGATTTTGGGGGTGGGAGTTTTGCCGACTTTGATAAGTTTGTCGTAATCAAAGGCGTGGAGGGGCTGGCCGGTGAGGAGCATGAGGTAGTTGGTAAGATCGACGATGGGGTCGATGGGGCGCATGCCGGAGCGGGAGATGAGGGTGTCGAGCTCTTTGAGATATTTTTTGGATTCGTCCTTGCGGGACATAATAAGGACGGTGTATCTGGGGCAGAGTTCTGGGTCGGGGAGGTTGATGATGAGTTTTTCGGCGCTACTCAGGGTAAAGTCGGATTTGGTGTCGATCAGGAAATCGGGGGTTTTGAAGGGTTGACCGAGAATGCCGGCGATTTCACGGGCGAAGCCGATGATGCCGAAGCAGTCGGGGCGGCGAGTGAGGGGTTTGTTTTCGACATCTAATATGGTGTCGTTGAGGTCGAAGAGGTCGGCGAGCTTGTCGCCAGGTTTGGCGATTTGGGGGTCAATTTCAACAATGCCACCGTGGTCGGTGCCGAAATCGAGTTCATCGGCACCGGCGAGCATGCCGTTGCTTTCGTAGCCGCGGATTTTGCGGGTGCCGAGGATGAAGGGAGCGTCTTGATTGCAGCTTGATGGAACAGTTGCCCCGGGAGATATCCAAGCGGCAAGCATGCCTTTATGTACATTCGGTGCGCCGCAAACGACCTGAATAGATTCTTTCTTGCCGATATCAATCTGACAGAGGGAAAGGTGGGTTTCGGGGATTTTTTCGCACTCTACCACTTTGGCGATGAAGATATTGTCGTATTTGTGAGTTTGGTCGATGACTTCTTCGATTTCGACCAAACGGGCGCCGATGAGCTTTACTAATTCATCGGTAGGGATGTTGATGTCGACGTATTGTTTGAGCCAGTTGAGAGAAATTTTCACGTAGTGCTCCTTTCGCAATGTAACTCATAATAGTGGAGAGCGGTGATGGTGATACCTTCGTCAATTGTGCCGTCTAGAACCATATCGTTAATTTGATTTAACGTGAAGAATTTACGACCTTTAATGGTGTCCTCGTCTGAATTGGGGTTGCTTAAGTCTAGGTTGGTAGCTAGTAGCACGGCTGTGCGTTCGGGCATGACGCCGTCCATGGGACGAGCCAGACCAATTTGTTCCCAATGTTTGGCGCTGATGCCGGTTTCTTCTTGCAATTCGCGCTTTGATGCCGTGATGTAATCCTCCCCGTCAGAGCCTCCGGCCGGAAGTTCCCAGTGCCACTTTTGCCCGGGATATGAAAAGGATTGGATAAGAAAAATTTCGCCATTAGTGTTGACGGGAATAATAACGACGCTGTCGTTAGTTTTAACAACGCTGTAAACACCCTTGTGTCCGTCCGGGTGGACAATTTGGTTTTCCTCGACTTCAATCCAAGGGTTTTTGTATACGGTTTTGGTTGATAGGGTTTTGTATGGGCTGTCGGCTACGTCAATCATTTTAGGATCTCCGCTAGGAGTTCGGGGAACTGAGTAGTTCCCATAGTTGCTGTAGTGAAGTGACCGCGATTTTCTAGAGTAATTAGCTTGGTGTTGACAATTGATGCTTGGAGAAAATCAATACTGGCGTCAATATCTGGATTGTCGTTGGTTGATTTGAAGATTATTAGTTCGCCGGCTTTTTTGGCTAGATTTGGGTCGATTTTGAAGTCAAAGAAGGTGGGATCTTGTTGTTTGTCATCAAGTGATTCTTCTGGCTTGATGCACATGTAGGGCGCGACTAAGATAACCTTGTTGAGTTGTACGTTGTTTTCACTGAGATATCTAACCAAGAAGCCGCCGCCGTAGCTATGACCGATTAGAATGGTGTTCTCATCTAACTCAAAGCGATCTAGTTCGTGCTTCCAATCGTCATAGTTCGGGAACCAAGGACGAGGCATTTCGATGGCAATCGGAAAGATATCACGTATATAAATTTGTTTGGAAAGCCAAGGGATCCATTGGTGGTTGCTGGGAGTGTTTTTGTTGGGATCCATGACGTTTTCATACGTAAAGTAGCCGTGGATAATTATAGCTTTTTTCATCGGAACTCCTTGAGGAAGCGGAGTTTGCCGGATTCGAGATAGCGGATGTCGGAGAGGCCGTAACGGAGCATGAGCAGGCGGTCAATGCCGCCGCCCCAGGCGAAGCCGGAGTATTTTTCGGGGTCGATGTCGGCCATTTTGAGAACGTTGGGGTGAATCATGCCACAGCCGAGCATTTCCAGCCAACCGGCGCCTTTGCCACCGATGGATTTGGGTTTTTCAATCAGAAATTCGAGCGATGGTTCGGTAAAGGGGAAGAAGCCGGGTTGGGTGCGGATTTTAAGTGGCTGCTCGAAATAACGTTCAAAGAATTCGCGGAGGACGCCGAGCATGTGGCCAAGATTACAATCTGACGAAACGTAGACGCCTTCGCATTGGTAGAGGGTGTGTTCGTGGGTGGCGTCGATGTCTTCGTTGCGGAAGACGCGGCCAGGGACGGCGACAGCGATGGGTCTACCCTGCTCTAATTTGTGCTTGTAAGACTTGAGGACGCGGTGTTGCATGGTGCTGGTGTGGGCGGGGGGAATGAAGTTTTCCTCGGTGCGAAAAGTGTCGTAATCACCACGGGCGGGATGGTCTTTGGGGAAGTTGAGGGAGTCGAACATGTGGAATTCGTCGTCGAGCTGGCGGGATTCGACGATGTCGAAGCCCATCAGTTGGTAGATTTGCATGACGCGGTCCATTTCGGTCATGAGGGGGTGGCGGGAGCCATGATCTGCGGTCATTAATTGTGGGAGGGGTTGGTTGGGGGCGGTGGGGGCGGTGATGTCGATGGGCGCAACGTCGGCGTCGAGGGCGGATTGTTCAAGTTTGGCGATTTGGTTGAGGAGGAATTGTTTTTTGGCGTTGAGTTCTTTGCCGAATGTGGCGCGTTTTTCGGGGGCGATAGTTCTGATTTTGCCAAATTCAGCTTCGAGTTTTTTGAGTTGCTGTTTGAGCTTTGCAATTTCGACAGTCATAAATATGATTATATCTTTAGATGACGAGGATTACAATAACAGATATGACGGCGAGAAGGATGAGGACAAACCAGAACCAGCCGAAGCGACTGGTTTTTTTGAGGTCTTTGGAGTATGCGGAGTCCTCTACCAGATCGACATCTTCGGCTCGCGAAGTGCGCTGGACTTTTTCGCGGAGATCCGCGGTGATTTTATCTTGTAACTCGGAGCGCTGACCGTTGTCTTGTACTAATATTCCCATGAAAATTCTCTTTATGTTAATTCTTTTGTCTATTGTAACAGAAATGTGATATAGTGGGAGTAATATTTCATAAAGGAGGTTAAATGGCAACCACAAAAGCCAAGACGACGAGCAAATCTTCCGGAAAGAAGACTAAAGCAAAGTCGACAAAGTCCGCAGCCTCTAAGCCTGCGAAAACTAAGGTGGAAACAATTACTAGTAAAAAGACGAATCCCGTGAAGGAGTTTTTCGCGCGCAAGTATGACGCGCACGAAAATATCTTGACGATTTTCAAGTCGCCAAAGATCATCGGCGCGGTTCTCGGCGAAATCATCGGTACGATGCTACTGACGATGGTGCTGTTGACGCTGGGGATTTTCAATCCGCTGTACTTGATCTTCGGTGTAATGGTGATTACGATTGCCGTGTTTGCGTTCTCGGGTGCAAATATTAACCCGTTGGTGACGGTTGGTATGATGGCGACGCGCCGGATGGCGCCGATTCGTGGCACACTATACATTATCGCGCAGGTGCTCGGTGCGTGGTTTGGTATGCTGGTCGTGAATGCCTTCAGACTGGCTGGTGGTGAAGTAGCACAGGATTTGCCAGCGCTGGACGTGGTTTTGTCTGGTGAAGGCAATGTGTTTTGGGTAGTGGCGATGGTTGAGCTGATTGGCGCGATTATCATTGGATTCTGCTTCGCCCGGGCGTTGATTTACAAACGTAGCGTGTTTACGTTTGGCGCCGTGGTGTCTGGCGGTGTCTTCCTGGCCGTTTTGTTGGCGGTGGTATTGACCGGCAACTATTTGGCGATGCAAAATACTTCGTTTGTGCTGAACCCGGCGGTGGCTATCATGTATCAAGCTTTGCCCTCTGAGGCGGCAACGTTTGGTGAACTGATGGGTGAGATTGGATTGGCGCTGGCGGCCTTTGTGGGCTTCCCGGTGCTAGGTGGCGCAATTGGGTTCTACCTGTCCGACCTGGCTGGAAAGCTTTCCGGTAATAAGTTGGTCGAATAGATCGTTTCAGTCCTGACTGTGAAATAACTCCCCCAAGGGGGAGTTATTTTTTGTGTATATCTCACGCGGTTTATGGGATTTTGGAGTAGATGGAGCGCAGGTGCAACCTCCGGCTAATCAGTAATTTCTTGGGGTTTGTCAAGGCGTTTTTGCTTGATGGAGGGCTCGCCGGTGGTGATGCGAACGACGTCTTTGTCGATTTGCTCGATGGCTTTGTGGGCGGAGTTGTAGTGGCTGACGGTGGTGCTGAGGGAGTTGCCGAGTTTCTGCATGTAAGTTTCGAAGCCTGTGATGTGGTCGCCAAGCTTGGCGACACGAGATTGGATGGCGAGAGCTTCTTTTTCGATTTGCAGGCTGCGGAGACCTTGGAGGACGGTTTGGAGGTAGGCCATGAAACTGGTGGGGGAGACGATGATAACTTTGCGATCGCGGAAGGCGTATTCGATGAGATCACGGTGGCTGGCGCCCTGGGTACCGACGCGACCCATGAGGACGTCGTAGTAGAGCGATTCGGAGGGGATGAACATGAAGGCGAAGTCCATGGTTTTTTCGGCGGGGCGGATGTATTTGCTGGTTTCGTCGATGCGGGTTTTGAGATCGTCGCGGACTTTTTTGGCGTACTGTTCCCTGCCCGCTTTGTCTTTGGCGTCAATCATGCGGTTGTAATTTTCCAGGCTGAATTTGCTGTCGACGGGGAGGATTTTGCCTTTGTCGAGCAGGATGATGGCGTCGACGGTTTCGCCGTCTTTGAATTTGTGTTGGAGTTTGTAGGTGCCGGGCGGGAGGACGTTGCCGAGGACAGAATCGAGGTAGAATTCGCCGAAAACGCCACGCTGTTTGGGGTTTTGGAGGACGTTTTGGAGAGTCTTGAGCTCGTCGGCGACGGAGACGACGTGTTTGTTGGTTTCGGCGATGGTGGCGATGCGATGGGAAATTTCGGCGACGACTTTGTTGGAATCATTGAGCTGTTGGGTGGATTGTTCGAGTTGTTTGCTGACGGATT
>Ga0123353_10012515_pt1 | contig 12070 bp, 11 predicted proteins | sample TergutLab28metaG_3_FD_92763 | JGI IMG/M metagenome (GOLD analysis project Ga0123353, IMG submission 92763) | Labiotermes labralis P3 segment gut microbial communities from Petit-Saut dam, French Guiana - Lab288 P3 | ecosystem: Host-associated > Arthropoda: Insects > Digestive system > Gut ... | reverse complement strand
TATGGCGATATGATATCATTTGCGTTGACTATCGGCGGAAGCAAAATGGACAATGTGTTTCATTTCCAGGGCAGCAACTACGCAAGTCTAAGGCACATGGTCTACGCGATCGAGGGGATCGGGCACGAGCAAAATGAAGCCTTGACGCGCGAAGAGCAAAGAGTCGTTTGGGACGCAAATAATAAGTTGGCGATTTTCCGCGTGACTGACAAGTTTACGAAGGAAAATAAAGTAATTGAGTTTAGTATTGAAGGTATACAGAGCGACGCCGCCCCAACCCCGAGGAATGTCATGGTTAACGGAAAACAGACGGGCGCCATCAACTTCGTTTTCCACGACAACATGAACATGATCGGCGTTCGCGAACTCTCCAGGCTTGCCGGGCTTGAGCCATATTTACAGTGGTACAACAAGGATAACGTGCAAAGAGTCGATCTTCGGGTAGAGGATCCGCTTTACTGGTTTGGCAGCCAGAAAGAGGCCATAGATGCAATTGTTAAAAAGCAAAACGGCATACCCAGCCGCACCGGCGGCGACTTCTATCAAGTGTTGTACGGCACGGCGAATGCAGGAGGGAAGGTCAATCGGTACAGCGGGTACGGATTTTCGGTGATGGATGCGTTGCAGTGGCTTATTCAAACGGGCGGCGATATCAGTTTCGCCCTGCAAATAAGGGATACCGCGTTGCTGCAAGACAAAAAAGGCCAGGTCCAGGCAGCTGTGGAGGGGCAATGGGGAATCATACAGCAGTTCATCAGCGCGAAAGAATTGCTTTCTAAATGCGGGCATCAAGTCAAGTGGCCCGGGTTCATAGTCGGCACGCCGGAGGAGAACGTCAAGGTATCTTCTTACGGCGCGCAGGGAGCTATCGAAATCTATGAGGGATTGATAAACAAACTGGTATCGGCAGGTTGCTCCGGAAGCGAGGCCGGGAAAATAATCAAAGGCATCTACTTTGGCAGCGAGACTGCAAAGTCTGATGCAAATATGATTAAGGAAATCAGGGAATTCATTGTCAGCAAGGGAGGAAAACTCTTCTGGATACCCTATTTCATGACCCGGGAAGATTTGGGGCAAATTGAAAAAACAGCCGTTTCTTTCGATAAAGTCATATTACAGCCTTCAACTTTTTACTCCAAGGACGTTTACTATGAAGGCAGAAACACAGACGGGAGTTATAAATCCAAGCGCGAGGACAAGCTGAAGTGGAAGGATATTTTTGACATGGTGGCGACAGACGCCAATAAATACGGTATTGAACTTGAGTTTGATATGGGGCTGGTCACCGGCCGGGGCGACCGCAAGCCTTCCATGACGCCCGCGGATAAGCGGGAGGCGTTCATCGAGTATATAAATCATATCATACCGCAAATCGGTCAGTTCCCGATCGGGATATACTCCGGCGGGCCAAATGAGCAGGGATACAACAACATTCTCGTAAATAACAACCTGCACAACGATGAGAATCATGTGCCGACGGTTGCCGGGTTCGGGACCGGTTCGAATTACAGCAGTTTGTACGGCGGGAACCTGATCCACGAGATAAACGGGATCCTCTTCGCCGACAAACCAAATCAGTGGAAACAAGCCGGATTACTCGAGTTGGTCGGAAAAATCTGACCCAAACCGGTCGACAGGATTAAAGATTTGACAACCGGCGGACGGAGTGGTATTATGCCGTCGTAACTGAATAAAGACGTCTTCAGGGCAGGGTGAAAGTCCCGACCGGCGGTGAGGAGCATCGGACGAGAGCAGCGTTATCAAGTTAGCAAGATAGCGGGAGCTTTTAGCCGAGTATCCGGAGTCCGCGAGCGCTTTAGGGGGATGCCCCGGGCGCTGAATCGGTGTAAATCCGATACCGACAGTTATAGTCCGGATGGGAGAAGATGAGATCAGGCTCAACGCTGTGTTATCGCGAGCCTGTCAAAAAAGGACCATACACCTGAAAGGCGCGCTTTTCAGGTGTATTTTGATAGTTTTGGAGGAAAACAAAATGCAATCGTCAAGAACAAGAAAAATGGTGATCCTCGCAGTGCTCAGCGCATTGGCATATGTGCTCATGCTTTACTGGCGGATACCTGTTCTGACCGTCCCGCCATACCTTAAGTATGATCCCAAGGATGTTATTTTTACGATCAGCGGGTTCATTTTCGGGCCGTTGCCGGTGGTCATGATGTCGCTTGTCGTGTCGTTTCTTGAAATGATCACAGCCAGCGATACGGGGATCATCGGGTTTTTAATGAACGTCGTATCTACATGCGCGTTTGCATGTACAGCCGCGTTCATATACAAGAAAGTACATAGTCTGAAGGGCGCGATCATAGGGCTTGTCGTCGGATGGATCGCCATGGCCGGCGTGATGCTGTTGTGGAATTACATAGTGACGCCGATATATATAGCGTCGCTCGCCGTAGGTTTCTCGGACCTTGAAGCCCTGTCGCTGGCAGCGGGCGAAATACGCCCCGGCGTAGTTGATATGCTTATACCTGTTTTCCTGCCGTTTAACCTGCTGAAAGGCGGACTAAACGCGGCGATTACAATGCTGGTGTACAAGCCAATAAGGGCGGGGCTGAGCAAATCACGCCTGCTCCCGGAAGAAACAGGGGCAGCGCAGCCGTCAAAGATAAACCTTGGCGCGATGCTGGTGTCACTGTTTTTGCTGCTAACAGGCATAATGTTGATATTGGTTTATCAAGGGGCAATCTAGCGGGACGGGGGCTGAGGCAACGATTTTTCTTGCAATTCGAACAACCACGCAATATAATACCGTACGAGAAATACTACAGGGAGATTTATAGATGAAGGGATTATCTAAGTTAGCATCAGTGATTCAACCGTCTTCGACACTGAAAATGGACGCGCTGTACAAACAGATGAAGGCGGAAGGCAAAGACGTCGTAGGCTTCGCCGCCGGAGAGCCGGATTTCGACACGCCGGACAGTATAAAGGAAGCTGCATATAAGGCGATACGCGACGGATGGACGAAATACACCCCATCCAGCGGCCTCGAAATGCTGCGACAAGCTGCCGCCGACAGACTGCTGGCCGACTGCGGGATCAGCTACAACGCCAACCAAATCGTCATCGCGAGCGGCGCCAAGCATAGTATCTTTATCGCTTTGCAATCGCTCCTCGATACAGGCGACGAAGTCGTGCTCCCCGCGCCATACTGGGTATCATATACCGAAGCGGTCAGAATGGCGGGAGGCGTACCGATAGTCGTACCCGCGCCGGAAGCAAACGATTTCAAAATCACAAAAGAACAACTCGAAGCTGCAATAACCGACAAAACGAAGTTGTTCATCATCAACACGCCTTCAAACCCGACAGGAACGCTATACACTGCGGACGAGCTGCGGTCCCTTGCCGACGTCTGTGTGAAACACGACCTATACATCCTGTCGGACGAAATATACCATCAACTTATTTACGACGGAAGGAAGTTCACCAGCGTTGCGGCCCTGGGCGAAGACGTCAAAGAACGCACGATCGTCGTAAACGGCGTCTCCAAATCATATGCGATGACCGGCTGGCGAATAGGATTCTCCGCCACAAATGAGCATCTTGCGGATGTGATGGGGAACTATCTGAGCCATTCGATGAGTTCGGCGTGCACAATATCGCAAATAGCGGCGCTCGAGGCGCTGAGGGGCCCGCAGGACAGTATTTTCGAAATGCGCGATGTGTTCAGCCAACGACGGGATTATATTGTAGATCGGATAAACGCGATCGAAGGGGTGAGCTGCCGCAAACCCGAAGGCGCCTTTTACATAATGCTGAACATCGAGAAACTGATTGGCAGAGAGCTGGGCGGCAGAGTCATAAATAACAGCGACGATTTTTCCCTTGCGTTCCTGGAGAGCGGACTTGTAGCTGCAGTCTCGTGTACGGGATTCGGGTGCGATAACTATGTCCGCATGATGTATGCTGCGTCGATGGATGCGATCAAAGAGGGAATGGACCGATTGGAGAAGTTTGTCAAGGGCTGAGCACAAGACGGGGCGAATGACGGGGCGAATGACGGGGCAGTGGGGAGAATGCTGTGAATATTGTAATTCAAAAGCCTGCAAGTGGCGGCAAAGTCAAGGCTATCGCGTCAAAATCCCAGGCACACAGGATGCTGATATGCGCATCGCTCGCCGACAAAGACACCTATATCGAATGCGGCGAGACGTCCGACGATATCGAAGCCACGGTCAAATGCCTTGAAAACCTGGGCGCCCGTATCCTGCGCGACGGCTCGGGATTCAATGTCGGACCTATAGCATTTCCGATATCAAAAAACGATGCAATCACGCAGCACTGCGGCGAAAGCGGTTCTACGCTCAGATTTATGCTTCCGGTCTGCTGCGCGCTGGGAGTCCACGCAAACTTCTTTATGAACGGGCGGCTTTCCGAGCGGCCTATGACGCCGCTGCTCGATGAACTGACAGCGCACGGGTGCAAGATCGCAAAAGGGGATGACGACGACGCGGGGCAGCTTGTTGAGGATGTTCCTGCGCAGCGCTGCTGCGGCGATCGCATGTCGCCCGGGTGTGACGAAGGCGCCCCGCCGCAAAGTGACTCGTGCGATGTCCTGAGATGCCAGGGGAAACTGAGCGACGGCGTTTATGAATTGCCGGGGAATGTCTCCTCGCAATTTGTCAGCGGGCTCTTTTTTGCGCTTTCGCTGCTCGACGACGACAGTGTGGTAAGCGTGGTCGGCAGGGTGGAGTCAAGGCCATATATAGCAATGACGCTCGACGCGCTCAACACGTTTGGCGTGTCAATCAGCCGATTCACCGCAAACCCCGATAAGGGAGCGGCTTACAGGATAAGGGGGGCGCAGCGCTATCGGTCGCCGGGTACAGTGCGCATCGAGGGTGACTGGTCAAACGCGGCGTTCTGGCTCTGCGCCGGAGCGATCGGCGGCGACGGGGTGACATGCACGGGACTGAACCTCGGATCGACGCAGGGCGATATGTCGATAATGCGCCTGCTGGAGCGTTTTGGCGCAAGGGTAGCGTACGAGGGCGGCAGCGTGACGGTCTCGCCGTCGAAATTGCGCGGGATACAAATAGACGCGATCGACACCCCGGATCTCGTTCCGGCCCTGTCGGTAGTCGCGTCCGTCGCCGAGGGCGAGACGACGATCTATAACGCGGGGCGGCTCAGGAGCAAGGAAAGCGACCGTTTGCAAGCCGTAACGCAAGCGCTTGAGATTCTCGGCGCTGATATCAAGGAGACACAGGACGGCCTGACGATCAAAGGTAAAAGCAGGCTGAGGGGAGGAACTGTTTCCTCTTGCGGCGACCACCGTATTGCTATGATGGCTGCGATAGCGTCGATCGTTTGCGAAAACACGGTAACGATCAACGACGCCAATGCAGTCAACAAGTCATACCCCGGGTTTTTCAGGGATTTCGAAGCGCTGGGCGGAAGGATTTGCGAGTGTTGAGAAAGCATAAGAACAAAATTTTAGCGGGAGGCATAATCGTTGCAATACTTGCAGCCGCTTTCTTTATGGGCGGCAGAAGCGATGGGAGGCTGGATAACGCCGATTTACGCACTGTCGCGACTGGTACAGGACAGGGGCAAGCGCAAGGTATGGCGCCGCCCGGTACGGAAGCGGTTGGTTTTGCTTCGGGGACGGGGGGCGCTTTAGGGGAAGACCCGGCGGCGCTAAACGAAGGAGCTTTAGGCGGCGACGAATCGCAAGATGGCGATGCACAAACGCCGCAGCAACGGCAAGATTTGCCCGGGCAATCGTCGATGGGGCAGGAAGGGAACACGGGATCGTCGGCGCCTGGTGTAGAGCAGGGTAATACATTGCCGGAAAACCTACAAACGACGAGTGCACCGGAGGGAAGCGCCGGTTCGGGAGCATCGGCAAGTGCGCCGGAGGGAAGCGCCGGTTCGGGAGCATCGGCGAGCGTACCGCCCGGAATCGCTGGTTCGGGAGCATCTGCAAGCGTGCCATCCGGAAGCGCCGGTTCGGGAGCATCGACAGCTGCGCCGGACGGGGAGCAGCAGGGAAGCGCTCAACCACCGGACGGCGGAGAGCGAGAGCTGACCGTTACGCTTGTGATTAGCGTCGCTGCCATTTTGGACAATATGGACAAACTGCCCGACGGTAAAGCGGAGCTTGTACCGGATAACGGTGTTATTTATAACAGCCAGGCAGTCTTTTACGAAGGCGAGAGCGTTTTTAATGTGCTCCAGCGCGAGACAAGAAAGAACAAGATTCACATGGAATCCGTCAATACTCCGATATACAACAGCGCCTACATCGAGGGGATCAACAATATCTACGAGTTTGACGTCGGAGAGCGTTCAGGCTGGATGTACAGCGTCAACGGTGTATTTCCAAATTTTGGAAGTTCGCGCTACACTTTGCAAGATGGGGACGTTGTCCGGTGGCTGTATACCTGCGACAGGGGCGCCGACATTGGGGCGGGCGACGCCGCGGGGTTCTACAAGTTTTAACAGTCAGGGAATATGTACCAATCACGCCCATGCTGGGAATCGCAAGTCGGCGCATAATATGACCATTCATTCTGAAGGTCTATTTGTGCGGTCGGTGAAAGAAGGGAATGATCATCGCAATGCGAAGAAAAGACAGGGAAGTGACGGACGTCGGGGGCATCGAAGAGATCCTGCTCCAGTGCAAAACCTGCCATGTCGCAATGGCAGACGACGGAATGCCTTATGTGGTGCCGCTGAATTTCGGATATAGGATCATTGGCGGGAAGATTCTGGAGTTATATTTCCACAGCGCATTTGAAGGAAGAAAGCTGGACGTTCTAAAGCATAACAATAACGTCTGCTTCGAGATATCTTATGAAGGCGAGTCGGTGCATCCGGAGAACCCGTGCAGATCGGACTATTATTACGCAAGCGTGATCGGCTTCGGTGAAGCCGTGTTTATAGAGGATACGGATGAAAAATGCGCGGCGTTATCCGTCCTGTACAATCATCAGACCGGAAGGGACGCCGCATTTACCGAAAAACAAGCAAAAGGCGTCTGTGTGTTCAAAGTCGTGTCGACAGATTACACAGGGAAGAAGAAGCCCCGTAAAGACTTGTGAATTCGTTTGAAAACTACTCAGCTTGGAGGTGTGGATTTGGCGTCAGACTTTGGACGAAAGATCAGGATTACAATATTCGGGCAATCGCATTCCGAGATGATCGGCGTAGTCATCGACGGGCTGCCTGCAGGGCAGCGCATAGACAAGGAGAAGCTGAGAGCCTTTTTAGAGCGGAGGGCGCCTGGGAGAAATGAGTATTCCACCAAGCGCAAAGAAAAGGACATTCCCGAAATAATCTCGGGACTCGTGGACGGAGTGACATGCGGCGCGCCGCTGTGCGCCGTGATACACAACTCCGACACGCGACCGCAGGATTACGAGAATCTGCGTGACATACCGCGTCCCGGACACGCGGATTACTCGGCGTATGTGAAATACAACGGACATAACGACATACGCGGCGGAGGGCATTTTTCCGGAAGGCTCACCGCGCCGCTGTGCATTGCGGGCGCGATATGTATGCAATATCTGGAGCGCGAGGGGATAGAAATAGGCGCGCATATTGCAAGTATCGGCGATGTTACAGACCTTGCGTTTGATCCGGTAAACGTAGACGCCGAAATGCTCCGCAAAGTTAAAAGTGCGGAGTTCCCGGTGTTGTCGAAAGAGAGCGGCATAAAAATGCGCGAAGCCATAAAAAGCGCAAAAGAGGACAAAGATTCGCTGGGCGGCGTCGTGGAATGCGCGATCACAGGCATACCGGCGGGGGTCGGCTCTCCCATGTTCGACGGCGTTGAGAACCGCATAGCAAGTATTATCTTCGGTATCCCCGCCGTACGCGGCATCGAGTTCGGTAACGGCTTTTCCGCGTCGCATATGCGCGGGAGCGCGAACAACGATGCCTTCTACATGGACAGCGACGCCGTAAAGACACGCACAAATAATCACGGAGGGGTGCTGGGCGGTATAACGACCGGTATGCCGGTGGTATTCCGCGCAGCAATAAAGCCGACGCCGTCCATCGCAATGAAGCAGGACAGCATCAGCCTTTCGCGCCTTGAGGATACAAAGCTGAAAATAACAGGCAGGCACGACCCCTGCATAGTCCCCAGAGCAGTACCATGCATAGAAGCCGCCGCAGCGATCGCTGTTTTGGATATGATGATGTAGGTAACTCTTTAATACCCCAGCTCGAAATTCACCCTGTTGTACATCGGCTGACCGTTCATGTAGCGTTTCAGCAAGTCCGTGAAAATCACCAGGCGGCGTTTTCCTACTTCACTTGATGTTGCGGACTCGTGCGGCGTTATTATCACGTTCCTTGCGTACCACAACGGATGGCCGGGCGGGAGAGGTTCGGGATCCGTCACATCGAGGCCTGCGCCCGCGATCAGGTTGTTGTTGAGCGCGTCAACGAGGGCGTCTGTATCGACTATGAATCCGCGCCCGACGTTTATGACGATCGCCCGCTCCTTCATGAGGTGAAATTCCTCGCGCCCTATCAGCTTCATGGTATCGTCGGTCCCGGGTAAGCATACTATGATATAATCTGCGTATGGCAAGCTTTCGCGCAGCATTGATATCGGACGAACTTCGTCAACTAACTCGTGCGGTATTGACGGGTCGTGGCGGAAGCCGGTGATGTGGCAGCCAAAGCCGGAAAGGCGTTTGCAAATCTCCGTGCCGAGGTCGCCCAGGCCCAGCACCAGAACATTGGAATCATATAACTCGTAAGTTACAGGCCAGCTTTGACGCCAAACGCCGTTTAGCTGGTTTTTGTAGTGATCCGTGAAGTGGCGGCTCAACGACAGCATCATCCCCAGCGTATGCTCCGCAATTGGAATGCCGAATGTGCCGCTCGATTTTGTGAGGATGATCGACGGATCGGCGTAAAGGGACTTATCCGTGAATCGGTTTGCGCCCGCGCTCGCAAGGTGATGCCATTTCAGGTTTTTGAGTTCCTTCAGCATTTTCGGTGGTATCCGGCCTAAAACCACCTCCGAATCGATCAGGTCCGCTACGCAGGTCAAATCCCATTGGCCGCAGTAAACGACGGTCACCCCGGGTACTTCAGCCTCCAGCGCGCGCAACTCCGATCGGGTAGGTTCGTTAAAATATTCGTCATGGAGTATGGACAGTTTCAAATCATCACTTCCTGGTTTGACACTTGGTAAGGTCGAGTGCCCCATCCGGCATTTACCCCGCTTCGATAAAGGGCAGCGCTTCGATGGTGTCTTCCTGCTGGAGAGGCGAGTCAAGACCTCCTGAATAAGGTTTAGCCCGCTTCGATAAAGGGCAGCGCTTCGATGGTATCTTCCTGATGGAGAGGCGAGTCAAGACCTCCTGTAAGCGCGATGCTTCTGCCGTTGAGGAGGAAGAAGCAGTTCTCGTCGCCGAGAATGAACCCCTTGAATCGCCCGCCAAAATGACGTCCGAGTTCGTCGATCAGCTCGCGCATGCTGCGGCTGTTTTTTGGCTCAAAGGAACTTGCACCGCCTGTATAATTAAGTAAATTGCTATAGAACAAAACGATCATAGTAAAGTCCATTCCTGTCACTTTGTCCAGGCACAATCAGTCCATAACAAGGAATGGGCTTTTTGTGCATCAACTCGCGGTTCCCCGGAGGGGGAGCGATTGGCACATTCTCCGTGTTAGCGTGATTTATCACGCTAACAACTCTTCCTGCAACAGCGCGTCCGTCTTTTCGCAATACTTTCTAATCATCCTATTTGCGGTTTCCTCATCGAGCCTCCCTTGCATGCTGGGGGTTTCAAAGAAACGCCCGGGCAATTTTATACCTCGCTGATGAAAGCCCAGCGCATGTTTGATTTGCAGCTTTGTCTTGTAAATGCGTTTACCCATGACGGCAAGGTCGTCGCCTGTCAAGGACCAGCCTATGCTACTGAGCGCGTCGACGATCGTCTGCCGATCGTAAATCTTACGGGCAAACAGGCACATGATCAGCGAGTTTGTCACACAGCGCTCGCACTCCTCATTGAACAGCCTGTCCACATAGACATCCTCGTCGAACTCCTTCATACCCTGATCGAGGCTGTAACCGCCGTTGCAGAGATGGGAATGCCTCGCGCCGACCGCAGCGCCGACAAGGGCGCCATAACCGGTGTGATAGCCTGGCATCTCATTGCCCGCGATCTGCATGGCAAAATCTTCCCCGCCGTACTTGGAAGAAGCATGGCGGCTGCCTTTACCGAGAGCGTGGTAGAATTCGTTTACGCCCGCGGACAGGTGACCGATTGCCGTGATATAACCTGCGCTGTCGCCGAACTTGAGATCGACCAGCGTATCATCCGCGGAGATAAGCCCTTCCCGAAATGCTTCCGTCGCCCAGCCGAGACAGACCCCGGCGCTCATCGCGTCAAGCCCGTTTTCTTCCACGACGTCGATGATCGCGATGATCTCATCCGTACTCTTAACTCCGAGGAACGTCCCGAGCGCAAATATCAGTTCGTAGTCATAGGCCACGCTGATCGCCTCATATTCGTGCCCCTTGTCGAACTCGCGGCGGTACATGCCGATATGGATACATCCCACCGGGCAACCGGTACACGACATCTTGCGGACAAGGTTCTTATCCGCAAATGCCTCGCCGCTGATTTCATTTGCGTGTTCAAATGTTCCGGCACTCAAGTTCAATGTTGGCAGCCCGCCCGCCTTGTTCAGGGGTAGGATATTAATAGGCGTCCCAGCATCGTGGTATTTAGCCATATTGTCAGTTGCGGTACATTTGTTGTATATCTCGCGATAAACCTTAAAATACTCTTTTTGGTTAAGTATCGGAATAGACCGGCTTCCGTACACCATTATTGCTTTCAGGTTCTTGCTGCCGATACAGGCGCCAAGCCCCAGACGCCCGAAATGGCGGTAAGTGTCGACGGAAACGCTTGCGAAAGAAACGCCGTTTTCCCCGGCAGGTCCGATACATATGATCGACCGTTTACCGGCTGCGACCCCGCCGATATGTTCGCGGTCGCGTATAGTCCGGCTCGCGTCGTTGACGCGCAAACCCCACAGCGCACGCGCGTCGACGATCTCTATGCCTTGATTTGAGATCGTCAGATAACTTTGCCGCTTCGCCTTACCGGTGATAACAAGCGCGTCATATCCGGCAAGCAGCATTGTCATAGCCAGGCGGCCGCCCGCGTAGCTTTCGCCCAGTTCCCCCGTGAGCGGGGATACGAACATCGCGACTGTTTTTGTGAGCACAGGGAAGATAAAAGCCCCCGCGCCTATGGCGAACACGATTGGCTGCTCGGGCGACAAAGGGTCGAGCCCCGGCTTGAGATTCTCACTGAGCAACTTGCTCGCGATGCCGACGCCGCCAAGGTACGCCGTCAAGTCTTCCCGCCGCTCGATCCGGATTTTCTCTGCGTTGAGGTCGATGAAAATGACTTTGATATATTTTTCGTTAAGCATTGACGATCGCCTCCTTAACTTCGACCATTTGCAGGCAGTCATGGGGGCAGAAGCGCGCGCAGACTCCGCAATGCCGGCAGATTATCGGTTTTTTCCTCTCCTCATCGAAGTTGATAGCGCGCATAATACAGGCGCCTTCACATTTGCGGCAGCCGACGCACATATCTTCCCTGACCAGGACGCCGCCGCCCGGCCTTTTGACCAGGGCGTTGCTTGGGCATTTCTCCATACAGGCGGGTTCCGCACACCCAAGGCAAACGATCGCAATGAATCGGCTCGACATACCGCCTGTGGTGCGTACCCTTATTGCGCTTTTTATGAGCGAATGGTTGTTTCTGTTGGTAATAGCGCAGACATTCATACAAGTAAAGCAGCCAAGGCATTTGTTCATTTCTTTCGGTTTTAATATTTTTGCCATTTTTCCCTCCTGATGTAAGCGGGCGAAGAACGGGTCGTACATGTCTTGTGCAGATATATTATATGCAGCTTAACCAAGTATTGCAATATGGAAATGTAGAATGTAAAATCCCATTTTTGACAGTTGTGGCTAGGAGAAAAGGAGAGACCCTTTATAAACACAGGGTTTCTCCTCTGTTGGTTAAGTGATAGAAATGTTGTATGGGGCTGT
>Ga0123353_10012512_pt1 | contig 12072 bp, 12 predicted proteins | sample TergutLab28metaG_3_FD_92763 | JGI IMG/M metagenome (GOLD analysis project Ga0123353, IMG submission 92763) | Labiotermes labralis P3 segment gut microbial communities from Petit-Saut dam, French Guiana - Lab288 P3 | ecosystem: Host-associated > Arthropoda: Insects > Digestive system > Gut ... | reverse complement strand
CATTATGATGGCTGCGGTTTTGGCGGAAGGCGCAAGCATTATTGAAAATGCCGCCGAGGAGCCGGAAATCGTAGACCTGGCGAATTTTTTAAACAAGATGGGGGCAAAGATAAAAGGCGCCGGTACAGACACTATAAAAATCGAGGGCGTCGGCGAACTATCGGGGTGCATGCATTCTGTGATACCCGACAGGATAGAGACGGGTACGTTTATGATAGCCGCGGCTATCACAAGGGGCAATTTACTTCTCAGAAACGCTCTCCCCAACCATGTCAAGCCGGTGATAGCAAAACTGCGGGAATGCGGTGTTTCCGTTGATTTTAACGATGAGAGTATATTGGTAAGCGGCAGCGAAAAGCCGCTTGTCCCTACAGATATAAAAACGCTGCCGTACCCGGGCTTCCCGACGGATGTGCAGCCTCAGTTCATGGCGTTGCTTGCCACCATAGGCGGCGTCAGCGTAATAATCGAGACAGTGTTTGAAAACAGGTTCATGCATGTCAGGGAACTCAACAAAATGACCGCGAATATAAAAATTGAAGGTAATAATGCGACGCTTGAAGGCGGCAAGCCGCTATTGGGGGCAAAAGTCGTATGCACAGATCTGAGGGCAGGGGCGGCGCTTGTGCTTGCGGGGCTCGCGGCGGAAGGCGTCACTGAAATTTCAGAGATATACCACATAGAGAGGGGATATTCAAAATTCGCTGAAAAACTCAATGACGTCGGCGCGGAAATTTCAAAAATGTAACCGAAATGTAATCGCAATATGTTATAGTGTCACTAAAGGGAGAAAGAATCTCTGTATTTTAATGGCTTAAGGAGAGGTTAAATGTCACCGATGACCGGTAGGGGCGCCGTTGCGGAAGGCTTGAAGACAATCCTGATATGCGTTGATTCATATGATGAGTTATTGATAAAGGGATATATGTATCACGGCTCATTCGGCGATGGCAAGGGTTTTTCAAACCTGATGCAGTTGCTGCTCATGATCGAGGATATATTGGATGATACCGGGTTCCCGAAGGCAACCACCGAAAAAAGGCGCTTCAACACATTTAAAGCTGAGGAGAAAGGGACCGGAACCGGCGGGGGCCTGCATGAGTTTGAAGCAAAAAAAGGCAGGCTTGCGACGTTCAGACTGAAGATATTGTTCAGACATAACGCAAGCTGGCAGGGTTCCGTCGCATGGATAGAGGGCGGCAACGAGGAGCCTTTCAGAAGCGCCCTCGAACTTCTAATGCTTATGGACAGCGCGTTATCGAACGGTTAATCGACGACACTGCCGAGCACCTTACCGATCGCATCGTGGATCACGATGTCGGCGTTAATGTCATATGCGGTTTCGGATTTATTTATAAGCGCAAGGTTGTTCCCTTTAAAGTAGTTAATAAAGCCGGCGGCAGGATACACTACGAGTGATGTGCCCCCGACGATCAACAGGTCAGCCTTTGCGATAGCATCTATTGCCCGTGTCAGTACGTTGGAATCTAGCGATTCCTGATACAAAACGACGTCGGGTTTTATTATGCCCCCGCATTTCTTGCATTTTGGGACATGGTTATCGCAATTTGCGGCGTCCATTATATAATCCACATCGTAAAACGTTCCGCACTTCATGCAGTGGTTCCTGAGCACAGAGCCGTGGACTTCAATCACGTTTTTGCTTCCGCCTTTTTGGTGAAGGCCGTCGATGTTTTGAGTGACCACCGCGAAAAGCTTCCCGCGCTCTTCGAGTCTTGCAAGCGCAAGGTGGGCCGCATTCGGCTGCGCGTCCGTATATATTAGGTTGTTCTTGTAGTAATCAAAAAAAACATCAGGGTCCCTTTTAAAGAACGGGAGGGAAATAATTTCCTCCGGCGGCATGCCATACTCGGAACGTGTTTTATAGACGCCTGTTTCGGAGCGAAAATCCGGGATACCGCTTTCTGTGGAAACGCCCGCGCCGCCGAAAAAAACAATACGGTCGCTGCCGTCTATCGCTTTTTTTAAATTTTCATACATAACCGTACCTCACGCATAATTTTACACAACACCATTCAAAGTATTATTCAATATTATTATAAATTATACCGCAAAGATTGACAAGGCACTGATAAAAGGTTATCATAAAGCAAGCATAACACAAAATTATTCGGGTGAGGTGATTTTTTTTGGAATTATCAACTGTCATAGGAATGGTTGTAGCAGTCGGGGCGTTGTTCGCGGCGATGTTCCTGAAAGGCGTACCGTTCGCTATGCTTTTAAACGGACCCGCTATAGCGCTTATTATATTCGGGACAATCGGCGCCATACTGAACGCCTTTCCGATGAATGAAATAAAGAGGATACCGAAGCTGTTCGGCAGAATTTTCAAATCAGGGACAAAAGATTCAGGGGACAAGTTTGAAACCATCAAATTGTTTATCGAATACGCGCAGATAGTAAGGAAAGACGGGATCCTCGCAATCGAAAAAAGACTCGACGAGCTGACGAATCTCTTCATTAAGCGTGGGATGACGCTCCTCGTTTCCGGAGTTAAAAGCAGCGAAATAGAAACGGTCCTTTTAGACGATATATCGGCTATGGAAAAACGGCACGCGGGGAATGCCACTGTGTTTTCACAGGCGGGGACGTACGCGCCGACGCTCGGAGTTCTGGGCGCGGTACTCGGCCTCATCGCGGCTATGGCCCATATGCAGGATCAGGATATGCTCGCCAAAGCTATCGCGGCGGCGTTCATCGCGACGATGTACGGTATATTTACAGGCTATGTACTGTGGCACCCTTTTGGCAATAAATTAAAGAGAAAATCCAGAGAGGAAGCCTTACACAATGAAATCGTAGTAGCGGGGGTCCTGGCGTTGGCCAACGGCGATCCACCGTATTTAGTGCAGGACAAACTCCTGTCATATCTGTCTCAAAGAGAGAAGGAACAATTTACAGCTCAGATGGGAGTATAAAGCATGGCCAAACACAGAGCCGAGTTACACGAGGAACATACAGACGAGTCATGGCTGATACCTTACGCCGACCTTTTAACGCTGTTGCTTGCGCTGTTTATATGCCTTTATGCGTCGAGCAACATAGATCAGGAGAAATACAACGCTTTGGCGGAGATATTTTCAGATTTAATACTTGAAGGCAGAGGCGCGACGTTGACCCCGGCATGGAACGCAAAGCCGGAGACAAGGCCGAAATCCGACGAAGAGGCCGTGGGGGTTACGGAAGAAGAAAGCCTTTTGGAGCTGCAGGCGCAACTCGAGCAATACCTGGCCGAGCAGGGCCTTCAGTCTCAGGTAAGGACCTCGATAGACGACAGAGGCCTGGTCATCAGCATGAACGACGCCGTGCTGTTCGACCCCGGGAGCGCGGTGATAAAGGGCGAGCACAGCGATGTTCTGGTCAGGGTCGGAATGATAATAAACAGACTGACAAACTACATTCGAATAGAAGGGCATACGGATACCGTCCCGATGCACAGCGAAGTTTATCCGTCTAACTGGGAATTGTCAGGCGGCAGGGCGGCAAGCGTTGTCAGACTGTTTGTCGATGAATCGCGTATAGCGCCTGAAAAACTCATGTCCGTAGGGTACGGCGAGTTCAGGCCGATCGCCGACAATGCGACGGTAGACGGACGGAGCAAAAACCGGCGCGTGGATATTATTGTGATGAGCAGCCGTTACGATACGCTTGAAGAACAATGGCTTCACTAAATGATTAGGAATTTATAGTGATTAACGAGCAGTTTCTGGAGTTATTATCAAAAGACTTTCCTTCTGTTAAAAAAGCTTCGGCTGAAATAATAAACCTGATGGCAATTCTCAGCCTTCCGAAAGGCACGGAATATTTTTTCAGCGACCTTCACGGCGAACACGAAGCGTTTATTCACATGATGAAAAGCGCTTCCGGCGTGATCAGGACCAAAATCAACGATTCTTTCGGGAAATCCATGTCTAACAAGGAGCGGGAGTGGCTTGCTTCACTGATCTACAACCCTGAAGCCGAGATAAACAGATGTAAAAAAGCGGGTATCGATATCGAAGACTGGTATAAGGTGTCGATATACCGGCTGATTGAAGTATGTAAAACCGTCTCATCAAAATACACGCGGTCGAAAGTAAGAAACAGGCTTCCAAAGGATTCGGATTATATAATAGACGAACTGTTGCATGCCGACGACGAGATAAACAGAGAGCATTACTACATGGAGATAATAAACTCTATAGTGGAATGCGGCGTCGCGGAGGATTTTATCATTCAACTTGCGGCAAGCATAAGCAGACTGGCCGTTGACAGGTTACATATCATAGGCGACGTATTCGATAGGGGCGCCCACCCCGATTGTATAATGGATTATCTGCTTGGTTTCCACGACGTTGATTTTGAGTGGGGCAACCACGATATTCTATGGATGGGCGCGGCTACGGGAAACTGGGCGTGCATCTCAAATGTCATCAGAATGAACATAAGCTATAACAACTTTGATATGCTTGAGATCGGGTACGGAATAAATCTGCGGCCGCTTGGGACTTTTGCTTTAAGCGTCTATGGCGACGATACGTGCGAGTTTTTCTATCCTCATATGCTGGACAAGAACATCTTTGACCCTGTCGACGAGGGGCTTGCGGCTAAGATGCACAAGGCGATAAAGGTCATACAGTTTAAAGTCGAAGGGCAGAGGATTAAGGCGCACCCCGAGTACGGAATGGGCGACAGGCTGCTGCTCGACAAAATAGATTATGAAACAGGGATAGTTGCAATCGGCAAAAAAAAATATACGCTCAGGGATAAAAATTTCCCGACGGTGGATCCGGAAAACCCTTATCAATTGACTAAAGATGAAGCGCTCCTCATGAATACGCTCGAAGCCTCATTTTTGGAGAGTTCCAAACTGCAGAGGCATATCCGTTTCCTTTACAGCCACGGCGGTATGTATAAACGCGTAAACGGGAATCTGCTCTATCACGGCTGTATTCCCATGACGGGCGACGGAGATTTTGAAGACTGCGCGATCAACGGCGTTGTTAATAAAGGCAAAGCATTGCTCGATTACTTAGACGCCGAGGTGCGTAAGGCGTATTTCAATCCGGACGAGTCGGAAGAGATAGGAAGGTCCGGGGACATAATGTGGTATCTGTGGCTTGGCAGCAAATCGCCGCTCTTCGGAAAAGACAGGATGACGACGTTTGAACGGTATTTTATCGCGGATAAATCATCCCATAAGGAAACATCCGCGCTGTACTATAAACTGATCAACGATGAGGAGATCTGTGAAAAAATCCTTTCCGAGTTCGGATTGCCGCCTGAAAGTTCGCATATTATAAACGGTCACGTTCCGGTGAAACTTAAGGACGGAGAGAGTCCGATAAAAGGGAACGGCCGCCTGTTTATGATAGACGGAGGCATATCAAAGGCTTATCAGAAGACGACGGGAATCGCCGGATATACGTTTATTTTTAATTCAAGGTATATGGCGCTTGCCGAGCATAAACCGTACAGCAGGATGAAAGCCGACGGCATGCAGGAATTCCATTCACCTGAGATCAAAATCGTAAAATTATTGGAAAAGAGGATGACTGTCGCGGATACCAATATAGGCGAAGAATTGAAACGCCAGGTGGAAGAACTTAAAATGCTTGTAACAGAATATAGAAAAGGAACTATAAAGGAGAGAGAATGAAATCTTTTGAGACGATTTGTGTACACGGTAATTATACCGCAGAAAAAGGCCGGCCGCAGGTCTTTCCGATTGTACAGAGCACTACGTTCAGGTTCTACGATACCAAGGACGTCGCCGATCTTTTCAATCTTGACAGCGACAGTCCCTTTTATACAAGGCTCGGCAATCCGACGGTAAATAAGCTGGAAGAAAAAATGGCGCTGCTTGAAGGTGGTACGGCGGCTATAGCCGCATCGTCCGGACAGGCGGCGACACTAATGGCGGCCCTGAATATATGCGGCGCCGGGGATCATATACTGTCGGCCGCCAATGTTTACGGCGGGACGCATAATTTACTTGGAGTGACGCTTGCCCGGCTCGGCCTCGAAATCACGTTTGTCGACCAGGATATGACCGCCGATGAGATCGTGTCATTTGCGAAGCCGAAAACGAAGGCAATATTCGGTGAAACGATTGGGAATCCGGCGCTATCCGTGCTCGATTTCGGGAAGTTCAAAGCGGCGGCGGGGAAATTGGGCGTTCCCCTGATAATAGATAATACTTTTGCGACCCCTGCGCTGTGCAGGCCGTTTGAACACGGGGCCGACATTATTATCCATTCGCTGTCAAAATACGCCGACGGCCACGCAAGCGCCTTAGGCGGGGCTGTGATCGAAAGCGGGCAATTTGACTGGGCCGCGAGCGGGAAGTTTCCGGGTATGACGGAACCCGACGAAAGTTATCACGGCATAAAATTTTACGAAAAATTTGGAAACATCGCGTTTTCGGCGAAAATGCGAGGGCAGCTACTGAGGGATCTCGGATGCACGATGGCGCCGATGAACGCGTACCTCATCCATCAAGGGCTCCAGACGCTGCATCTCAGGATGGAAAGGCACAGTGAAAACGCCCTTGCGCTCGCCGAGTTCCTGCAGTCGCATGAGATGGCCGAGTGGGTTTCTTATCCCGGCTTGAAGCAGAACAAATACTACAGCCTTGCGCAGAAATATCTGCCAAAAGGCGCCGGCGGCGTAATTTCATTTGGAGTGAAGGGAGGCAGGAATGCCGCGGAGCGTTTTTTGGAAAAACTAAAGCTCACGAGCATAGTCGTTCACGTCTGCGACGTCAGAACGTGCGCCCTCCATCCCGCCAGCACGACACACAGGCAGCTTTCCGACGAGGAGCAGCTTAAAGCGGGTATAAAGCCTGAGCTGATAAGAATATCAGTGGGAATTGAAAATATCGACGATATAAAGGAGGACTTTGACAATGCCCTTAATCATACCAAACAAACTGCCGGCGGCTGATTTCCTAAAAAATGAAAATATTTTTACTATGGAACACGCAAGGGCGGTGAGCCAGGATATCCGTCCGCTCAAGATATTGATAGTGAACCTCATGCCGACAAAGATAGCCACGGAGACGCAACTCGCCAGGGTACTCGCGAATACGCCGCTGCAGGTAGAGCTTACGCTGCTTAGAATGGATTCGCACGATCCCCGGAATACGGATCAGGAGCATTTGGACGCATTTTATATGACGCTGCCTGAAGTCAAAAACGAGCGCTTTGACGGGATGATACTGACAGGCGCGCCGGTGGAAACTATTCCTTTCGAGGAAGTCGATTACTGGGGCGAGTTGTGCGAGATCATGGATTATTCAAAGAAGAACGTCTACAGCAATATGCATATCTGCTGGGGCGCCCAGGCGGGGCTGTATTATTACTACGGGATCGATAAATATCCGATGGACGAAAAGATGTTCGGCGTATTTGAGCATAAGGTGCTGAGGCCGCATAACCCATTGATGCGCGGTTTTGACGAAGTGTTTTTCGCCCCGCATTCACGGCATACATGCGTTAAAAAAGAAGACGTATTGGGGCGCCCGGAGATTCGGATCCTCGCGGAATCTGACGAGGCGGGGCTTCATATATTAGCGACCGATAACGGAAGACAGATATTTATTTTAGGGCATCAGGAATATGACAAGGAAACGTTAGGGCTGGAGTACTTCAGAGATGTAAGCAAAGGGCTTCCTATCGACGTCCCTAAAAACTATTTTAGGGGTGACGACCCGGCGGGAGGCGTAATGTTCAGATGGAGGGGCCATGCCAGCCTTTTGTTTTCAAACTGGCTGAATTATTATGTATATCAGGAGACCCCGTATGATTTGGGGAAATTAAAATAAAGGAGGCGGAAGTATTGGCAGAGAAAAAGTATATGACGCGTATGGGCGACGGATTCAGGACGTCCATGACCGAGCGGGAAATCAGACAGGATATTGAAGACGGTATCGCAGACGCGGTCAGATGCGGTAAAGTCCCCCCGCTGACGGCGGAGGATATTGAAAAGCTCGTAGAAATAATTACAATGCCCGGGACTGTGGTCGGAGTTGAATTCGGCCGTCAGGTCGTATCCACGTCCGATTCGGGCTGCAACGAAATGAGCGAGGTCTACGGCATACCCATTCATAAGAGCGCGGAAGCGCTCATATATGAGAAAATAGTCGGCGCGGACTCTCAGGACTTGGGCTGGGGCGATTTCAGCTTCAAACCGGTCAAAGCGATAGCTTACAGAGACGCGATGCAGGCGCAGAATGTACTATCGGATTGCATTATGCCGCTTTTCTACGCCGCAATGCCAAACCTCGGACTCTATACAAAACCCGACGGGCCGGTTGAAAACTGGTCTGAACTCCTGCCGCTGGGAAAGGTAAAAGAGGCCCTTGCCGCGCAGGAAGAGGCTGCGGAGATGGCCGCAAAAGATATCGTCTATGTGGCGGAGTATATGCATAAAGCCGGGATCGACGGAATAAACATGGACACAAGCGGCGCTTCGGGAGACGCGGATTTTTTAGCGGCGCTTAAAGCCTGCGAAGAGATACGCAGAAAATTCCCCGATATGGGAGTGGAAATAGGCATGGCGTCCGAATTCGTTATCGGGATGCACGGTAGACTTAAATACGACGGAACGAGGCTTGCCGGGCTCTATCCGCACAAACAGGTTAAAATGTGCGAGAAAGCGGGCGCTACTATTTTCGGTGCTGTAGTAAATACCAATTCGTCAAAGAGTTTCCCGTGGAATATAGCGAGGGTCTGCACTTTCCTGAAAGAATGCTCCAATGTAGCCGATATCCCCGTTCACGCGGACGTAGGTATGGGAGTTTGCGGAATACCGCTGACTGAAGTCGTCCCCTCAGACGTCGCTTCGAGGGCGGATAAAGCGCTCATAGAGATATGCAATCTCGACGGGTTGTAGGTGGGTTTCGGAGACAAGATCGGACTCGCGTGTACCCATTCGATAGCTGCCTGCATGAACGGAGTCAAGACAGCCGGAGATCTGGTTCTGCGTATGCAGATGCTGAAGGGGATGCGTATAAATGAGGCAAAGGCGTATGTTGCTCAAAAACTGGGCGTGAGTGTGGAAGACCTATGCGACTGCTCAGTAATGGAAGAAGTCAGGGACAGATTGAATATCGGCTTGTTGCGGCCGCTTACCGGAGTTCCCACAGGGTTGGAAGCCAAGGTAAACATCGCGAAAGTTTTGGATATACCAATAAATTCGGTAGAGCAATCAAAAGCACGCCAAAAACTATGATCAAGCAAGCGTTTAAGGTGACTGTACCGATCATGCTGGGCTATGTCCCCCTTGGGATAGGGTTCGGCCTGATAATGGCAAATGCCGGATATAACGCCCTATGGGCGTTTTTTTCCAGTATGTCCATCTACTCGGGGACAGGCCAGTATATGTCGGTGAATTTTTTGTCTCACGGCGCGGCTATTTTGGAAATAATCCTTATCATAGTGATAATGAATTCGCGAATGATGTTTTACGGCCTTTCGTTCATCGAAAAGTTCGGTGGTATGGGGATCGCAAAATGGTATATGATTTTTGCCCTGACCGATGAGACTTATGCGCTGCTTTGCACCATAAAGCCGCCCGGGGGCATAGACGAAAAGAAATTCATGTTTTGTATCGCTATGATGAACCAGAGTTATTGGGTCTGCGGCAGCGTTATCGGGGCGCTTTTCGGGGCGGTGATAAGGATCGATATAACCGGGGTCGATTTTATAATGACGGCGCTTTTCGTCGTACTGTGCATGGATCAATGGAAAAAGTACAGGTCGCATCAGCCGTTTTTTATAGGGCTGTTCTGCTCGGTCTTGATGCTTTTGATCTTCGGGCCGGCGGATTTCATGATACCGGCTTTGCTCGGCATACTGATTTCCATGATATGCAGAAAAAAAAGCATCGAGAAAAAATTAGCGGAAGGGGAAGAAAGATGAGCGGGGCAGGGATGTTGTCTTCCGCGTTTATAATATTGCTGATAGCGCTTCTAACATTCGGCGCGAGACTGTTTCCGTTCGCGGTCTTCGGCAGGAGCGGGAAAGCCCCGCCGGCGATGGTGACATATATCGGAAATGTGCTGCCACCGGCGGTAATGATATTGCTCGTAGTCTACTGCGTTAAAAATGTCAGGCCGCTTGAGTGGCCGTACGGCGTTCCGGAAGCTGTTTCGATCGCCGCGGTAGCGTTATTATACAAATTAACGAAAAACAATTTGATCGCCATGGTCGGCGGGACCATATTGTATATGGTTTTGGCGCAGTTTGTTTTCAGATAAAGACGCTTTAAATCGGAGGGTGAAATGACGACAGTCGCCATCATTGGCGGAAGGCTTCAGGGAACGGAAGCGGTTTATCTCGCTAAAAAAGCCGGTATGAGGAGCATCCTGATCGATAAGGACCCGAAAACCCCGGCTTCGGGGTTCTGCGATGAGCTGCACGTATTTGACGTGCGAGAAATGGCGCCGCGGATGATAACCCTTTTGAAAAAATCCGATTTTATACTGCCCGCGCTTGAAAACGACGAAGTCCATTCGGCGCTCATGAAAATAGCGGGGGAGCACGGAATAAACATGGCGTTTGACGCGCAGGCATACGCGGTCACATCTTCAAAACTGAGGTCAGACGGACTCATGCGCGAGCATAATATACCCGCGCCGCGTTATTATCCCGAGTGCGGCGGACCCTATATAATCAAGCCGTCGGACGACAGCGGGAGCACGGGCGTCATAAAAGCCGGATCCGCTGACGAAGTCAAGCTTTTTCTTGCGGAAGCGGATGATCCTGAAAACTGGGTTGTGCAGGAATATTTGGAAGGACCGTCGTATTCCATCGAAATTGTCGGGCTTCCGGGGATGTACCGCACATATGCGATTACAGAGATACATATGGCCGACGACTACGACTGCAGGATGGTCACCGCGCCGTGCAAACTTTCAGACAGTAATGATGAGATATTTTCCGATATTGCCAAGTCGCTTGCGTCTATGGTGAACCTGACTGGGATCATGGACGTCGAAGTCATAGAGCACAAGGGGGCGCTAAAGGTTCTGGAAATCGACGCGCGCATCCCGAGTCAAACGCCGGTCGTTGTTTACCACAGCATGGGCGTCAACCTACTTTCGGAGCTTGCGGATATAACCCTCGAGGGAAGATTTAAAAGTGAAATTAAAAATAAAAGCGGATTCGCGGCAATCGAGCACTACCTCATCGATGAGGCCGGCGTACATCATAAAGGCGAACACATCATGGTTGAAGGCCGCCCGCTGAGTTTGAAGGAAAACTTTTTCGGCGCGGATGAAGCGATAACGGACTACGACGGCGGACGTCTCCCCTGGCGCGGGATGTTTATCAATTCGGGGGAAACTCGGGAAGAACTTGACGGGAAACGTAATGAGATGCTGCACATGTTAAATGCTGAAAGGGCGCTGTGATGGAAGCAGGATTTACAACGACTCAAAAACAACGTCTCGTTGAACTCAGCGCGGATCAATACGCGGGGCTTACGTTTGCGGACAGCGGCGCGCGCGACGCGAAATATGCGGAGTTGGAAAAGAGTTTTTGCAGGGAAAACCGTAATAAAATCAAAAACATCGTAAACGAAAAACATGTCAGCGACGCGTGGGATATCCAAAGCAGGCTGGTGAAATGGCTTACGGAGGATATGGGATTCACCAAGGTCGAGACGCCGACGATCATCTCCGGTGATATGCTGGATAAAATGACGATCGACGAGCAAAGCCATTTGCGGGAGCAAGTGTTTTGGATCGGCCGAAATAAATGTTTGCGGCCCATGCTGGCGCCGAATCTGTATGTGGTCATGAGGGAACTCCACAGGATCACGGGCGGCCCTATACGGATTTTTGAAGCGGGCCCCTGTTTCCGAAAGGAAACGCAGGGGGCGCAGCATTTAAACGAGTTTACAATGTTAAATTTAGTAGAATTTGCTGCCTGCAAACAAGGTGAGCAGATGGAGAGGCTGGAATATTTGTCAAAAGCCGCCATGAATGCTGTAGGGATTGAACAATTCGCTTTCGAAAAGGAGGCGTCGGTCGTTTACGGCGAGACGCTCGATATAACGGCGGCAGGT
>Ga0123353_10012510_pt1 | contig 12072 bp, 8 predicted proteins | sample TergutLab28metaG_3_FD_92763 | JGI IMG/M metagenome (GOLD analysis project Ga0123353, IMG submission 92763) | Labiotermes labralis P3 segment gut microbial communities from Petit-Saut dam, French Guiana - Lab288 P3 | ecosystem: Host-associated > Arthropoda: Insects > Digestive system > Gut ... | reverse complement strand
TACCGAGCCATTTTCTCCGGGTATGGCGAACTCCCATTTGGCACGATCCTGTATGGCCTCCTTTGGTACGCGCCCCAGCCTTAATTCACTGCCGTTGTCCCAGTGGTCGGTGGAAATCGCGTATACATAGCCGTCCAAAGCGCCGCGATTGTCTTGGCCATATTGGACAAACGAAGGGCCGCCAAACCAATTGCCCGGGAACATCGGCTTCCAATCGCCGATATGGTTGCGATCTTCAGGCGGGTTGTCCCACGCCTCATGATGGGGAGCCTCAATGGTGTAATGCTTGCAGTAATAGCTATAGAGCAAATCGTTCAAATCGGGTGTCCAGGTCTTACCATAATCGTCGGAGCGCAGGATTGTGGCATCGGAGCCGTGCTGCGAATCGATGCCGTAGCGGGGCGGTTTCCAGCCAAGGTAGTTTTGTGCGGCGTAGTACAGCACACCGTCCACGCTGATCATACCTGCCGGCTTGGGGCCTGAGCCACCCCACCCGGTCTGGCCGAGCAGGTCGTTCACGCGCTCAATGCTGAATTCCTCCGGTGTGCCGTTAATCTTCTCGACTACATGTCCACTGACGCGCTGATAGATATACTCATCCAGATCGGGCCGCCCCTCAATCTTGCCGTTCACGATCCTGCCGTCTATGACCGTCCAGTTGGGATCGCCTGTACCAATGTATACTTGGTCGTCCGCTCCCCAAGCCATCGGATGGGTATCGCCGCGAATGCCGCCCACTGATACCGGGATCCGATCACCCAGCCACTCCAAGCTGGTGAGAACCCTGCTTCGGGGAATCTGGGTCGGATGGTTGTACCGCATTCAAACGCCTCCACATCTGTGATAGTATTTTTTCTTGTGTTGTTAGTATACGCGACAAGCCGATGTATGAGCTTGGCATTTCTTGTTGAATACTTGGTGAAAATTGCTTTTCCGATAAACATGTATTTCTAATCGCGGCGTGATCCTGTATAGTCCTATTGAGCTACACTGCATTGGGGTCAGGTGTTGTTAATCATTGAGCCGGATATCCCTTGCGAATCGGTTGCGTTGAGGCGAAAAAACGGAAATCCCACAAGACCGTGCACTTAATGTAATCCATCATAATGTATCAGGAGGGATTGCCAATGGATACCGCGTCCATCAAAAAGACGTTTGTGCAGGGGGACGGAATCTTCCGGCTCAAGCCGGTGTTCGTACCCCGGCAGTTCAGTCAGCCCGGTCACCGACTCAAATTGCACCCCGATGACTATTTTGCGCTCGGGACGAAGCGTGGCGCGATGAAGGAGCGCTGGTTCGCTTCAGTCATTGCGGCTAACAACGGACCTGACGCCGCGCCGGACGAGGGGATGAGCTATGTAACCGGATACGACACGTCTGAGGAACAGTTTACGCTTAAAGCGGCAGTGGAGGCGCTTGGCGCGGAGCTTATCGGCGAATCGTTGATGGAAAAGTTTGGCACATGGCCAATGTATTCCAAGTATTTCGACTATTCTGTGCCTCTGTTCCACCATGTACATTTAGCGTTTGACAAGGCGGAACTGGTCGGCAGATTGGGCAAGCCGGAGTGTTACTATTATCCACCGCAACTCAACAATTACCCAGGCACATTTCCTGCAACGTATTTCGGGTTCTCTCCCGATGTGACGCCAGAGCAAGTTAAACAAAAATTGCGCGACTTTGAAAAAGAGGATACGCGTATCACCGAGCTTTCGCGTGCCTTCCGCATCGAACTTGGTACCGGCTGGTACACACCTGCCGGTGTGATCCACGCGCCAGGCTCCTATCTGACGTATGAGCCGCAGTGGAACAGCGACGTGAATTCGGTATATGAAAACGTGGCGTCCGGCGAGGTCTACAGCCGCTTCTTCCTGGATGAGAATTGCCCTGATGATAAAAAAGACGACATCGACTACATCTTCTCGCTACTCGATTGGGAAAAGAACGTGGATCCCAACTACAGGAAACATTATTTTCGACCGCCAGTGGCGGTACCAAGTACGCCGGATGGCTGCTGCGAGAAGTGGGTCACCTATGCCAACCCGTATGTGGGTGCGAAAGAGCTAACTGTGTTGCCTGGGTGCGAGGTGATAGTGGAGGATCAAGCGGCCTACGGGCTGATTCTCACCCAGGGCCACGGACGGTTGGGCAACTTTGACTGTGAAACCCCGACATTGTTGCGGTTTGGGCAACTCAGCGCGGACGAGTTCTTCGTGTCCGAGCAGGCCGCAAAACGGGGGGTGGTTATCCGTAACCTAAGCGCGTTTGAGCCATTGGTAATGCTCAAACATTTTGGTCCGAACTCGGGCGCGCCTGAGATGGTACTGGGAATCTAGACAATACATATTAGGAGAATGCATCCCATGAAAAAAATAAGTCTATCCACGGGGAGCCTCATGCTTGACTTTTCGGAAAGTACAGGCGCACTGACCGGCATGACCTGCAACCAATCCGGTTGGAAGATCCTCAGGCGTGAGGCGCTGGGCCTCAGTTGGCGGTTGCTCGTGCCGGTGAGCGAAGAACTCCGGAACAACCCGGTGTTCGGCGAGAAACAGAAGCTAACAAAGGTGGAGGCTGGCAAGGATGAGATCACCTTTGTGTGGGACAGCGTCGAGTCCGAACGCGCCGGAAAACTGGATATCCGCATTGAGACCACCGTGCGTGCCGAGGGGCGACAGGCGGTGTGGTACACCAAGATCATCAACAAAAGCCCCTATGTGGTCGAGTCAGTCTACAGCCCATACTTAGGCGACCTCACTCACCCGGAAGGCGCCGAGTGGTTCAAGAGCTTCATCTACGACTACGCCTCGGCCCGAGAGTGGAACCTGTGGCCGCATTTCGATAACTTCCTGGGTTACTACGGTGTGGACTACCCCACACAGTACAGCCAATGGAGCGCAGTCGTGGGTGCACCGATGTCACCTTTCTTCCTGATGCGAAGCGAAGCCCAAGGGTTGTATGCGGGCGTAAAGAAGCCCAGCGAAGAGCTGGTGGCCTGGAACTGCGAGCTTCGACCCGGCTGGGATTCCTCAATGGATTCTCTGGTACCCAAAACCGACGAGATCGCGGGGAAACCGGTGCATACCCGCTTCGCACCGGTACACATGCCTTTCATCCAGTCTGGACAGACACTCGAACTGACGCCCATTGCGTTGGAAGCGTTCCTGGGCGGTTGGCAGCACGGCGTGGATATCTACAAGGAATGGAGCAAGACTTGGACACGGCACGCCGAGCCGCCCGAATGGGCCAAAGAGCCGCATAGTTGGCTGCAACTGCATATCAATTCACCCGAGGACGAGCTGCGGCTGCGCTTCACCGAGTTGCCAAAGGTTGCCAAGGAATGCGCTGAGCATGGCGTGGCGGTCATCCAATTGGTGGGTTGGAACGACGGCGGTCAGGATCAGGGCAACCCCTCCCACACCCCCGACCAGAGGCTGGGTACCTTTGAGGAGCTTAAGCAGGCAATCGCCGAGTGCCAGAAACTGGGCGTGAAGGTCGTCCTATTCGCTAAGTTCGTGTGGGCCGATCGCGGAACGCAGTGGTTCCGAGACGAGCTGACCGACTGCTCGATCAAAGATCCCTATGATGACTACTATTTACACCCAGGATATAAATACCAGACCTCCACCCAGTTGCTGGACATCAACACCAAGCGGCTGATTCCGATGTGCTTCGCCAGCGAGAAATATATGGAAATCTGTAAAAAGGAGTTCCAGAAGTTTATCGATCTGAATGCGGATGGGTTTCTTTTTGACGAGTGTCTGCACCACAGCCCGGCGTTGCTGTGCTTCGATACTTCGCATGGGCACAAGTATGGCTGGCCAGTATATCAGAATGATCGCGAGTTCATCTATATGCTGATGAAGCAGCCCGGCTTGCGAGAGGACTTTCTGTTCGCGGGCGAGGCGGTCTACGACTGGGAGTTGGAAGCATACTCGCTGTCCTATCACCGGTCCGAGAACAAGCGGCATATCCCGCTATCCCGCTACATGAGGCCGCACGCGCAGCTGATGACCGCCGTAACCGGCTTCAATGACCGCAACATGGTCAACCAGTGCCTGCTCAACCGCTATGTGATCAGCTACGAACCCTATAACTTCAAGGGTTGGCTGCACGATTACCCGGATACCCTGGCGTATGGAAAGCAAATGGACGCGCTGCGCGTGGAGTACCGCAAATACTTCTGGGATGGTGAGTATCGTGACCGCTGTGGCGCGGAAGTCACCAAGCTTAATGGCAATGCGCATGAGCCCTACGCGGTCTATCAGGCGGATGACGGAAGCTGCGGATTGGTCATCTGTAACTATGAGGATGAGCCGGATTGCGTGCGGGCAAGGCCAGATCAGGGTCAGTTGACCCAATACCGACTTGTGGACGATCCCGAATGGAAGCCAGCTGCGGGTGGCATCCGCATTCCCCCCCGGTCAGCCGCAATCGTTATATAAGAAGGAGCAACGTGCCATGTTAAACCACATGAGAGGGGTGGAGGAGCATGTGTATTATAACGATCATTGGCGCGGGTATGATGGGCTCAGCGCTCAGCTTTCCCGCCGCTGATAACGGTCACACGGTACGACTGGTCGGCACAATGCTTGATCGAAATATTATTACTGATGTGCGCAAAAACGATTTTCACCCGACGTTGAAAAGAATACTCCCCGCCAGCGTGATGTATTATCAACTGGAGGAACTGGATGCCGCACTTGATGGTGCGGAACTTGTGATTGGCGGGGTGTCCAGTTTCGGAGTGGATTGGTTCGCGAATGAGATTCTCCCCCAGTTGCAAAAAAGGCTTCCAGTATTGTCGGTGACCAAAGGCATGATGAATGGGCCAAATGGTGCGCTAATCACCTATCCAGCGCTATATGCGTCCTGCATACCTGATCATGATTACTGCGCTATTGGAGGGCCATGCACCAGCTATGAGTTAGCAGACAGGGTTCAGACACATATTTGCTTCTGTGGCTACAATATGCCATTACTGCATAAATTACGGAAGCTTTTGCACACGTCGTATTACCATATCAGTCTATCGACAGACGTCACCGGAGTGGAGTGTGCTGTGGCGCTGAAAAACGCATACGCGCTGGCGGTGACGCTGGCGGTCGGAATGTCGCAACGTGTTGGTGATACGCTGCATTACAACAGCCAAGCTGCGCTGTTCGGGCAGAGCGTTACGGAAATGCGGAAATTGCTGACGCTGTTTGACGGGAAGGACGACAATATCATATATGGCGCGGGTGATCTGTATGTAACAGTCTTTGGTGGGCGGACACGTTTCTTAGGCACATTACTTGGGCAGGGAATATCATTTGAGGATGCGATGAAACAACTCCCCGATGTAACGCTAGAGTCCGTGGTGATCGCAAGTCGGACGTCGCGGGCTGTGCGAGATAAAATAAAGCAAGGCCGCGCATCCGCGAACGATTTTCCACTACTGCTTCATATTGACGAAATCATTAATGCGGGTGCTGAAGTATCCGTACCGTGGGATTTGTTTCAAACGGAAAATAGGTGAAAGATATTTTGTTTGAATCGTGAGAATGATTGTGTTACGATAATAGCTCAAACCCTTGCTTTGCGCTTGGTTAAGGTTAAGGCGCGCAAGATAATAATAGCACTGTGTAAACAGGTGATTCAATGAAAAAAATAGTAGTCATTGACGGACAAGGCGGAAAAATAGGGTCATTACTCATAAGCCGGTTAAAAGCGGAAGCAGGACAGACTGAAATATATGCGATTGGGACAAACAGTATTGCTACGTCAGCTATGCTGAAAGCCGGTGCCCATTTTGGTGCTACAGGAGATAATCCTACGATTGTCAATTGTCGCAATGCGGATATTATTGTTGGGCCAATTGGTATTGTTGTAGCGGATTCTCTCATGGGTGAGATAACCCCTGCCATGGCGGTAGCGGTTGGACAGAGCGATGCCCAAAAAGTATTATTGCCCATAAACCGTTGCAATAACTACATTGTAGGTATTCGTGAATCACCAATTCCTGAATTGATAGACGCAGCGGTTAAGCATATCATGTCGCTTTTTTGAAATCGTTGTTGACAATGGTATATGTGTCCTGTAAGATGAACATAACCGTTTGCCTTGAAGGCAGACATGATAACCCTTACTGGTGTAATGAAGCCAAGAAGGCTTTGGTTCGCACAATGCGGACAGCCTATTTGGCTTATTTTATTTAGGAGGTTTTCTTCAGTATGTTCAGTATCAAAAAAATGGTTTACACGGCCTTTCTTGTCGCTCTTGGCGTAGTTCTTCCAATGGCGTTTCATTCGATACCAAATGCGGGAAGTATTTATCTGCCTATTCATATTCCTGCTCTTTTGTGCGGTATCATCTGTGGGTTCCCTTATGGTTTGGCCTGTGGAATTATTACCCCACTTTTGTCGAGCTTGTTAACGGGCATGCCGCCTACCGCCTTTCTGCTGCCTATGATTTGCGAACTGGCGGTATATGGGGCGATTTCATCCATACTAATGCGCTTTGTACGCACAAAAAATACATACGTTAATGTTATTATTTCATTGATTGGAGCGATGCTGGCAGGCAGAATTGTTTACGGCATTCTCAACGCGCTAATTTTTAGGGTGGGGAACTATTCTATGCAAATCTGGATGGTCTCTGCTTTTGTAACCGCATTGCCAGGCATTATGATTCAACTCATCATAATACCGATAATTGTTTTTGCTCTTCAGAAAGCAAAGCTGATCGAGGTAAAATGACCTGTAGAAGTATAAATGCCTCCTAAAAGGCGAATCGTATTGGACTTTCACTATTTGCAGTATTATTGCGAAAAACTCTTCGTTTTGGGGTAGGGGGTTCCTCGTTCAATAAAATCGGTTCGTCAAATGCAACTCCCATATGCCTGATACATCGCGATGATATTTTCAGGCGGCGTGTCGGGTTGGATAAAATGGGTTGAGGACATGATATATCCTGGTGAAAGTACGGACGCATAATACCGCACGGTTTCCCTCACTTGCTCGGGCAAGGCGACGGGTAGCAAGTGTTGCACATCCACACCCCCATGGAATAGCAATCGGTCGGCGTACCGGACAAGCGCTTCGGGTTGCATAGCTGCGCATGTAGGTTGAAGTGGGTTGAGAATATCCACTCCACAGTCTATGATTGCCGGAATAAAACTGGACACATCGCCACATGAGTGATAAAGGAGCTTTGCTCCAAACTTATGCACCATATTCGCCAGTTCACGGATATATGGCGACACGAACTCGTTAAACATCGCGACAGAGATGAGCGGGCCATTTTGAGAGCCTACATCAGAGCACACAAAGTAATAGTCGATGGCTCCACCGCTGATTTCCCAGGCCCGACGGTAGTCCTCCAGATAAAAATCGGTGAGCTTTCGGCTCATGAAATGTGTCCATTCTGGGTTGAGCAACATATCAACCATATGATTTTCCATGCCGCGAACTTGAGAAGCGCGTTGCCAGACATCGCCATACCCATACCGAATGGCACGCCCATGATTTTTGGCATGGCGTATGCTTTCCACCAGCCCGTCAAAGGACATAATATCGTTGCTAGGCCAAGCGTAATCCAAAAAATCCTCAAATCGCTTCGCTTCGGTCAGCGCACCACCTGAATCCTCGCGCATGGGACCCCAACCTGTCTCACGAAAAGTAAAACGCTCGCCCCAAATATTCTCATAGAAGTTAACACCAAGCTGTTTGTATGCAGGCTCCTTTGACTGAAAGGCACGTACATCCACATCCATCTCGTCTAAAAAGCGCTCGATGTCGTGATATCCCAGATACGCACTCAGTCGGTTGACAGTCGCATCCTCAGCCCAGAAATCAAACGGAGGGCGATCATTGGGTTGACGATTAAAGACAGCGAGTATCCTCTCACGCCCTGTCATTGAAAACATCCTTTCTCAGCAAAAATAACCCCTTTGAATGCAGCTGCGGGCATGCCGCGCATTTATTCCATAAGTGTTGCGTTGTGTTGATTGCCGATATCGATACCTGGTAGTGATAACGGCACAATTCAAGGCGTAAAGAGCCGAACCTCCGCATGAACAGACATGCGGGCTGAACCCAGCCGGTCAATCAGAAAGCAGTCTATCATGTAGCGTCTGCCGTGAAACGCCCAAGGAGAAAGAGGTGGTTTCACGGTACGAGAACCCTTCAGAAGTAATTTTCTGTGATTCATCATAGCGTCTCACCTTAGCCGAACTGTGCAAGGATAAAGGCGTGATAGCGTTCATAAGGCGCGCCAGCAAGTGCGCAATGCTCCATACCCGGAACGCTTTCTAGTGTGACAGATCGGCCTTTTTCCCGGAGAGCACCGACCAGTTTTTGAGAATGCACCTCCAGGCAGACCGCTCCGTCTGCTTCACCATGAACGAGATAATAGGGTACAAACGGCATCTCCCCGGCTAAATGCAACGGTGAAGCCGAACATACGGCATCAATGAAGGCACCAGGATAATGCTTGAATGCGTTGTATATTGTCCGCGGCAAATCCGGTCTTTCCCCGCAGTGGAAAACCAGGTCGCAGACCGGGCAATTCGCCGCACATGCGACGACGTTGTGACGTGCATAACAGGTGTAAACCAATGCGCTAAGTCCACCCATGCTACCGCCTGTGGAGACCACCGGCACGTTTGTGGGTAGCTTAAAGCGATCCAAGGCCGCTGCGATAATCTCGTCCGTGATGGCCACACCGACGTCATTCATCCAGTTCCAAGGGCCATAATGGGGAGCGATATAAAGGATATCGTGTCCTGTGCATAGGCTCATAAGCTGGCTGGGTGGTTCAGGCGGGTCAATAGGCGGGTCTGAGCCCAAACCATGAAACTCCAACACAATACCCTTAGGGTTCGATGTTGTCAGCGCGTTGGTATACGCATACCAATTCAGCGTTTCAGCCGCAATCGGGCGCTCCCAAAATCCATCGGGCAAATTCTTCATCGTCCCTAACCCTCCTTGGCTAGATCATACACTGTGTCATTCCTGGACGAGACTTCCAGCAACTTTGACAACTTGATCTGTGTATTGAGACGCAACGTATCTTGCCGGTTGTTTGTGATCAAATCTGCGCCTCTCACCCGGTGATTACACGGGTTTGTGTATGAGTTCTCTCATGAGACTCAAAATTCCTTCATCACGAACATAACGCTCCGTTTTGTGAGCGTACCTGGGGCTTTGACCTGTTCTATATACAGGAACAACCGAGAATGAGATAATCCGCCAGATGCTCTAAATCCCGTGTAATCAACACCTGCTGATAATCGCGGCAAGCAATGCCAGTGGGTCCCCACAGGCTCACAGACGACTCTCGCCCTAGGCGAGAATCGTCTGTTTTTGCTTGTTGGGAAAGCATCCCAAACCCTTTGAACGCACCTATCCGGTGCGGCTGCGCGTCCTGACGGACGCTTCCAATTCGCGGACTGCCGCCCGCGTTTTTTTCGTTGCCAACAGTATGCTGTCATCATGACCATTTTTCGTTCTGCATATGAAAAATAAACGCCTGTGTATGATACAATTGGACATGATAACAGCTTGACTTGAGGTGGGACGTTTGGCGGCGAAAAAGACGAAGGGCAAAGCAGGAAAGCAACCGGCTCCACAGCCGAAAAAGAAGCATAAGCAGCATAAACGGAACAAGCCTCACGGCCATTTTTGCTATGTCTGCGGTGAACATAAAGCCAATGAAAAGTTCTCCGGACGCGGCCACGCGAACCACATTTGCAGGCAGTGTCAAGCGCTGCCTGCCGCAACGCGCAATGAGATGATAGCGGTGCGAAAAATTGATAACATGGCCTTTCGCTATCTGTCAAAAACGGAAATCAAATGGCTGCGTAAGAAGATGAACGATCCGCGCCCGGAGGTTCGGGCCGCCGCCCAAACAGCGTATAGCATCAAATTCCCAAACCATGACCGCAATCTGGCAAAGATGACTGAGCTCAAGACACCCGTGCTTTTTTCCGAGTTAGATGATGAGCAAAAAGCGGAAGTAATTGAGCGGCTTGAGGAACTGGTTGGCGGCTTTTTTGAGTACGCGGATTATGTCCCGGACGATGAGGACAGGGACGAAATCCTGAAGGAACTATGCGAAGAAATGTCGGAAATCCTGAACCGGTGGGAACCGGAGCCTTACGATCCCGCTTCGCAGTTTGACCCGCGTTTTGATTTTGGGCCGGAGGTCAGTTTCGACGAAGGGATTGTGCTGATCAAAGAAATCCTTGAAACGGATGCCGAGGATTTTGACCCATATGCGGAACCGGAAGAACCCGAACCTGAACCTGAGAAGGAACTGATAGCGGATGATGAACTGAAAGCCGCCTTAAACGAAATGGTTGATCAGTTTTTAGCAGAGCTAAAAGCTGAGGGCATTGAACTTCCGACGTTTGTGGATACGCTCCTCGTTGCGGAAACCGAACGGCTAAAAATCCGGCGTTTCTATAAGGCAGATCTCATTCCGCTTTGGGGGATCATGAGAAAACCCGAAGTGATGTGCGCATGGGAAAGCGGTTTCAAAAAGAGCGAGACGCGGAAATGGCTGAACCGCCAGTACACGCGCTATCATAAAGATGGATATGGATACTTTGCCGTCACTTTGAAGGATACCGGAAAGCTGATAGGGCAAGCCGGACTGATGAAATCAGATTTGAACGGGGAGCTTGTTGTGGAAATCGGCTATATTTTCGATGATACTGTTTGGGGAAATGGCTATGCCATCGAAGCGGCCCGCGTCTGCGTTGACTTGGCCTTTCACCGGTACGGCGTTGGCAGACTGTACGCGACAGTCCGCCCTGAAAACGCTGCGTCCGTAAAACTTGCGGAAAAGCTGGGCATGAGGAAAACCGGCGAAATTGTGAAAACAAATCAAGGCAAAGAAATGCCGCACGACATATACGTGCTGAACAATACACAGGAAAGCGGATAATGAAATCCCTGGGAATTGCATTTCCAGGTTATTACATGAGCCTGTTTAAGAAAGGATTCATCAACGCTGTTGCTCATTACTTATGCATTTCTCAGGTTCGTTTAGCGCAAGCAATTGCTGCACGTTCGCCTTTACAGTTGCAAGTTCCCTCATCTCAGTCCTGACTTGGCGGTACTCCGCATATGCGCCTTTTTTCTCTGAAAGAAGCTCCGCGTATTCCGCGTTCAGGCTTTTCACGGTGGGCAGCTTCTTCATGCCAAGTTCATCAAAGGCGCGTTTAGCTGCCTGGTGCAGCAGGATTTCTGATTCGTGCGCGGTGCGGAATTTTGCCGAATACCCGGCTTTCCTATAAGCAGTATATACGTCGCGGGTCTTGATATAGTTTTGGATATGTGTGCGCAATACCGCGATTTCCGCGATCCGCTTTTCGCATGTCTTGATCTGCGCGGAAAGATTATGGAAACGGTCTGTCGCGGCTGACGATTTTTCGGAAAGCGCATCATAGTCAGTCAACCCATGTTCCATCAGAAAATTCAACGTTTCGGCCATCTGCTTGAGATTGAATACCTTCGCCCAACGCTCGTAGCCAGGGCCCTTACCGGCTTGCAGCTTCTGCTGAATATCAACAATCAGGTTGATTTCCTGCTTTGCGTTTGTGGGTGCAGTCCGTTTTTGCGGTACATGGGCCTTTTCTCCCGCGAGAGCGGCCATCAAATCGTCTGCCGTATAACCCGCGCCCAGGGTGTCCAGCCGGATAAAACGTTTCTGATCTTTGCCCCGGAAAGCGGGTTGCTTTCCTGTTTTGATTTCATACCCATTCTTGCGCAGCCGTTCAAGCAAAGCATCCATGCTGGCCGGTTTCTGTACCATTGCCCCATCAATCGCGGCGCGGAGCAACTCACGCTGGGTAGGCTTTTTCTGATCTCCCAGCCACTGACCGTAGTGCGTTCCCTTATTCTCCGGATGTTCCACAATGGATAGGCCATGCTCAATGCATACCATATCGCTAAGCCTCTGCACGGCCTTGGTACTACCCCAAAAGTTTCGGAATTTGCGTGTACAATCCAGGCTGGTGGAGTTCCAGATGATATGGTTATGTACATGCTTTTTGTCAATATGGGTAGCCACGATGAAAGCATGGTT
>Ga0123353_10012509_pt1 | contig 12073 bp, 8 predicted proteins | sample TergutLab28metaG_3_FD_92763 | JGI IMG/M metagenome (GOLD analysis project Ga0123353, IMG submission 92763) | Labiotermes labralis P3 segment gut microbial communities from Petit-Saut dam, French Guiana - Lab288 P3 | ecosystem: Host-associated > Arthropoda: Insects > Digestive system > Gut ... | reverse complement strand
ATCAATCCTAATTTGCAAAATATTCCTATTCGCACGGAGCGAGGCAAGGAGATTCGCAAAGCGTTTGTGCCCTCGTCGGAAAATAATGTGCTGGTTTCTGCCGACTACTCGCAAGTAGAGCTGCGCATTGTTGCCGCTATGGCAAACGATGAGAATATGATTCATGCCTTTCGGCAACAGGAAGATATTCATGCGGCTACGGCTTCCCACGTATTTGGGGTGTCGCTGAAAGAGGTTACCAAAGAGCAACGCCGTTATGCCAAAACCGTTAACTTTGGCATTTTGTACGGTATGTCGGCATTTGGATTGGCAGACAGACTTCATATTCCGCAAGGAGAAGCCAGACAGTTAATTAACGATTATAACAACAGTTTTCCAAGAATTGAGCAGTTTATGAACGGCATTGTAGAATTTGCCCGAAAAAACGGATATGTAGAAACACTTTTGGGCAGACGACGCTATATCCGCGACATTAACTCCGGCAACGGCATGTTGCGCAAAGCGGCAGAGCGCAACGCCATTAATGCACCAATTCAAGGTACCGCCGCCGATGTTATCAAAATAGCCATGATACGTATTCACAAAGAACTAAAAAACAGAAACCTGAAAACAAAAATGGTGCTGCAAGTCCACGACGAATTGGTGTTTGACGTGCCCATAGAAGAGTTAGATACCATTGCCCTTATGATTCCTGAGTTAATGAATACCGCTCTCGAAATTAAAGTACCCTTAGTTGCCGATTTGAGTTTTGGTAAAAACTGGTACGAAGCGCATTAGAAAAAATCCAACAAAATTTAATACCCACAAAAAAAGGCATCAAATATTTGATGCCTTTTGGTATTCGAGAGAATGTTTTTTTAGTGAGTGCACTCTTCTTTATCTTTTTTGCAGCCTTCTTTATCTTTTTTGCAGCATTTGTCTCCTTTATCTTTACAGCATTTTGCTTTGATGAAAGCAAGTTTTTGGTCAAGAAGTTCTTTCTTTTCTTCTAAAGCAAGTTCATCAAATGCTTCCCACTTAGCTTTAAATTCAGCGCATTTAGCAGCTTTTTCAGGGCATACTTCTTTTACCTCTTCCGTTTCTTCGCCCTCTTCTTTGCATTTAGCTTCTTTGTGTTTAGCTTTGCAGTCATCAAGAAATGTTTTCATCTCACCAACAAGAACTAATTGTTGATCTTCGTCAAGATCTGCATAGAGATCCCAATTTTCAAACATAGCTTCTTGTTCAGGAGTAAGTGTGCAGGTTTTTTCTTCACTTGCAACAGGTGCTTTTTCAGTTTTTGGCCCGCAAGAAACAAAGATAAGGCAAGCAACAGCCAATAAAGTCATGAGTTTTTTCATAATAATTTTTTTTAATGAATAAATAAATGAATGTTTAATTTTAACAAGTTACAAAACTTTTATAAAGTTCGCGGCAAAGATATAAATTATATGTTCAAAAAGATTAAATTAAGTTTTTTTAACTTTTGAAGTTTTTGCATGTTTATATATTTCTTATAATGAATGCAATACGCTATATATCGTAACAGTTTCAACACCCTGTTTTACGTCGTGTACTCTTAAAATCGATGCGCTATGGCGAAGTAAAATTGTATTTAGTGTAACAGTTCCGGTCAAAGATTCCGCAGAAGTTACTCTTAAAACGTCTATAATTATAGATTTTCTTGAGATACCTGCAAGGATTGGAAAGTTCAAAAAAGAGAATGTTTCTAATTGATTTATCAGGTAATAGTTTTGCTCTAATGTTTTTCCAAAGCCAAATCCGGGATCAATAATAATATCTTCAACCCCTTTTGCAACAAGTTTTTCAATATTATTTCCGAAAAAAGAAAGCATATCAGGAATTAATTCTTTGGTAGCAAGTGATTTTGCTCTATTATTATGGGTTAACACGTATGGGATTTTGTGTTTACCTACTGTATCGAACATTTTTGGGTCAGCGCCGCCCGAAACATCATTAATCATAGCAGCGCCTTCTGTAATTGCCATATCTGCCACGCTTGCCCGAAAAGTATCTACCGAAATGTGGGCTTCAGGAAAATGAGAAAGTATGAGGTTCAAATATTTTTTTACAGTTTCAAACTCTACATTTTCATCAACTTCCCTTGCACCGGGTTTAGTAGAAACCGCGCCCAAATCAATAATCATTGCTCCCTCTTCCAATATCTGCTCCGCACGTTTCAAAACTGCCGGCTTAGAAACATACTTCCCTCCGTCAAAAAAGGAATCCTCTGTAATATTGAGGATTCCCATAATGATAGGGGTATTTAATGAGATGAGACTGTTGTTTAAACGCAATGTCACTTGTCACCTTTATAAATAATATTCGGGGCACAGTCATTCACAATCATTCTGTACCAGCTATCAGGATATCTGGGTTGTTCGGGGAAAACTACTTGTGGATTTTCGTTTCCGTTAGTGATAAACTTTCCGTTTTCCTCCTTCTTAATATTCCCGTCGTGATACTTAACTAATAGGTATTCAAACAATTTATTCCATTCATTTACTACTTCATATGTACGTTGGTTAGAGAAATTGGTTAGTAGCTCAATTACTCTGACAGGGTCGGTTTTATAAATATCTACAATAAATGACTCCATATTATTAATGTCGGCAATACTTTGGAGTTCCCACTTGTCTTGTTTTTCATTAATATGTCTAATCATAGAATTGTAGCGGGTGTAAGCAAAGTTGCTCACTTTGGTGAACGTCCAAAAAGCAGAGGTTGGCGAATATTCGGTCATAGACCCGTTTCCTACTCTGAACGGTTCTGGAATGTTTGTGATAGTGCAAAACATGGGCACGTAGCAGGTGCTGGCAACATCGTCCACGCTAAACCACAAAATACCACCAAAAGCATCGGGGAGGTGGCTACGGGTTTGCCCAACGAAAGAGAAACCGGTTTGTTGCGTTGCCGTTGCGCGCTCGTGCAGATATTTGTGCCCGTCGAGTTCCCATGTCATAGGGCGCCATCTGTAGGGACATGCAAAAGGGCCTGCACCCAAATCTTTGGTCATATCCATAGAGGTGTCTTCGTAGTGGTCGCGCATCAACACCATCACTTGTCGCACATCTACTTTTTCTACCGGTTTAATCCACAATGGGAAGCGGTTGATAAGGTCATCTCCGCGAGCGTAGCTTTCATATTGCGCCATCTCTTCTTTGTTAAGGCGGTAGAAGCCTGCCCACACACGCGCTTCGCAATAGCGGGCAGCGCCAAAATCTAACGGAGCATAAGTTTCACAGAAGCTGAATTGCGCATCGGGAGCATCTTTGGGGTACAAGCCTTTCAGTTTGGCAAATGAAATCACATCATGTGAATAAACAGTCTCAACTTCAGGGCTATACAATTTGTCGAATTGTTTATTAGTGATAGAAGTCTTACCGTTTGCCAATGGAAAAGTAGTGATACGCGCTTGGTTAGCGTGTCCGCTCACATAGCCATCAGGGATAAGGCGTGCTACCCATACGGCGCCTTTTGTCCAGCCTTTCAGAGGTTTGCCTTTGGCATCAACCATTGCTTCGCCTTTGCCGATCAGTTCAAAAATCCATGCTTCGTTTTTATCAATAATAGAGAACGACTCGCCGGAGCTGGCATATCCATGGTTGTCTAACAGGTCGCTGAGACATTTGATGGCTTCGCGGGCACTTTTCACACGCTGCAAAGTGATGTAAATCAACGATCCGTAGTCCATAATTCCGTTTGGAGTTTCCAATTCTTTAAGTCCGCCGTAGGTAGTTTCAGCGATACACACTTGAAACTCATTCATATTGCCCACCACGTTGTAGGTTTGCAGAACTTGAGGAATTTGTCCTAATTTTTTACCTGAATCCCATTCAATAACATCCATCATAGTGCCGGCAGGGTAGGTGGCAGCGGGCCAATGGTACAGTTCGCCATACAAGGTATGGGAGTCTGCGGAATAGGAAACCATTACGGAGCCATCTTTGCTGGCGCCTTTGGTAACAATGAAATTGGTGCATGCAAAAGTTTGCATAAGGTTAGCGGTTACGAATAATAACACCGCCGAGAGAATTAATTTTTTCATAAGGTATAGTATTTATTGATAAATATGTTTCAAAAGGGGGCGAAGATAGAAAAAAAATGTTTGCATTCCACCCTTCTAAGGCTTTCTATGAACAAGTCCATTAAACTGCGCCGTACAGGTAAGATTGATCTCATTGACACACACGTGCTCGGGTAAAGAGAGCACATATTCTATCACATTGGCAACATCATCGGCAACTAATGGCGTAAACCCCTCATACACTTTATCGGCACGTGTTTTGTCGCCGTGAAAACGCACAACGGAGAAGTTTGTTTCTGCAGCGCCCGGAGAAACGTGCGTTACTTTAATATTATATGGCAACAAATCCATTCGAGTGCCTTGCGAAAGCGCCAAAACTGCGTGTTTGGTAGCGCAATACACATTTCCACCTGCGTAAACTTCTCTACTTGAAATAGAACCGATATTGATAATGTGCCCTGATTTTTTGGCTACCATGATAGGAGAAATCAGGCGTGTCATATAAAGCAATCCTTTAATATTCGTGTTTATCATGCGCTCCCAATCCTCGTAATCTCCTTTGTCAATAGTGTTTAACTCAACTGCTAATCCTGCGTTGTTAATCAGCACATCAATATCTTTAAATTCATCGGGAATAGAATCTACGGCTTTTTGACATCCAGCCAAATCTTGCACATCAAAAACCAAAGGTAATACTTTAGATGATGTGTGCGTAGTAATGAAATTACAAATTTCATCCAAGTGGATTTTATTTCTACCTGTTAATATGAGTTTTACATTTTTTTTGGCAAGTGTTTTAGCGATCGCTTCGCCAAATCCGCCTGATGCGCCGGTAATTAAAATGGTTTGCATAAGAGATCTTTAAGATTTAAGGTTAATGTGCCAAGCGGAATCCTACATACCAATAAAAACCATTGATATATTTTGAAGCAAAGCGACCTGCAACACGACAATAACCTTCATAACCATTAGCAGAACCACCGCGCTGTATTTTTCTATATCGAGAATCTACATATGGTCCTTGTGGGTCAGTTTGTGGTGTGTAGGGATAGTCTCCGTACCAGTCACTGCACCATTCCCAGACATTACCGCTCATATCATAAATACCTAATTCGTTTGGTGCTTTTGTACCTACCGGTTTAGGCAAATCAAATAAAGATGTATTACTACTGTACCATGCTACTTCATCTATATTATTACTGCCACTATATAGTTTTCCTGTACTTTTTTTGCCCCCGCCGGCAGCATATTCCCATTCTGCTTCTGTTGGTAAACGATAATTTTTTCCCGTTGCATTATTTAGCCGTGTAATAAATTCATTAACCTCAAGCCAATTTACATTATCTACAGGAAGATCATCACCCTTTTTACTACTTGGATTATTGCCCATAATCGCCTTCCACTCTTTTTGGGTTACTTGGTATTTTGCTATATTAAAACTGCTTAATGTTACTTGATGGATAGGTTGTTCTAAAATATTAAAATCGGAACCCATCATAAAAGTCCCACCTTCAACAAATACCATTTCTGGTTCAATAGGTTGTAATGTAACTATTATTGTGCATTTTGCTGTAAGGTCATCATCAACAGTTATACTAATTACTGCAGTTCCTTCACTTTTTGCAGTAATAGCACACTTTTCACCATCATCAAAATCATAAATAAGTTTTATCTCAACTACATCACTGTTGGTTGTTTTCCATTCTATTCTATCACTAAGAACTGAAAATGTTGATTTGATTGTTGCAATCAATGTATCGGTATCCCCAACATTCAAGGAAAGTTCTGGTTTATTTAAACTTACACTCTTAATTTTTGATTTATTGCAGGCAATTACAACAGTTAGTAATAAAATTAGAACTAAAATGATTATAAAAAAAAATCTTTTCACTGCTAATGAGACTGATCTACTTTTTAACAAAAGTGTATGTAGTATAAATAACGAATTGATCGCCACCACAAGCAGTATAAGATAATTTATATCCTTTATCTATTATACCGTTCAATGTATTGTTTATCTTTACTAGATTATTTGCAAAGGGGGCTTTTTTTAAAGCAAGTCTATCAAGGTCAATTACTTCTTGTTTACCGTTTTCGTCAATAATGGTAATAAAACTGCTTATGTTGCCATTTTGGGATTCAACAATTCGCACAGTTAAGATTTTTTCATTTTCTCCACTTGCAGGAGAAGTAGGAACGAAGGCTAACAATAGGGATGCAATAGCTAATACTCCCACAATGGCCATGATTTTTGTAAAATTTGTCATATTTAATAGATTTTTAGGGGCTCCAAAAATATTAGTTTTCAAAAAGCAAGGAACCCATAAATACTTTTTGAAAAGCTGTTAAAATATCACCGCGAAACTATAAAAATATTTTACATTGCCGATTTGGTTTAAATTTCATTAATTCCAAACAAATTATTAAAACTTGCAAAATTTACAAGTTTTAATAATTTATTGTTTATTTGCAGTATGAAAAAAAAATGATAGAAAGAAAGGAATATTATGCAAGTAAATCTCCTTGAAACGCCAATTGAATTTTTGAAAGGGGTTGGTCCAAAGAAAGCGGAAATCTTTAAAAAAGAGTTCCAAATTTTTACATTTCACGATCTTTTACACTATTATCCGTATCGCCATGTGGATAAATCGCAAATTCATACCATCAATTCTTTGGAAGCAGAAGGAGCATTTATGCAGTTTAAAGGCAAAATTACATCTTACGAGATTCTGGGAGAACGTCATGCCAAACGTTTGGTGGCACAGTTTGCCGACCACACCGGAACAATAGAACTCGTGTGGTTCAATTCGTTGAAATGGGTGGAAAATCTGCTTGCCGAAAAACGAGAGTTTATCGTGTTTGGAAAACCCACGCTGTTTAATCGCCGCTGGAATATGACACACCCGGAAATGTTAGACCCTGAAAAACAATCGAATAGTGGTGTGCCTATGGCGTTTCAACCGCTGTATAACAGTTCCGAAAAAGCCAAAAAATCGGGCTTGGATTCCCGAAATATATCTAAAATGGTAATTACCTTGTTAAATCAGGTTCAAGAGATAATTACCGAACGTTTGTCTAACGATATTATTCAAAAATACAAGTTGTTATCGCTAAAGGAAGCCTTGATAAATGTGCACTATCCATCTTCGCAAGAGTTGCTTTCCAAAGCATTGTTACGTTTGAAATTTGATGAACTGTTTTTTGTACAACTCCGTTTGTTAACCCAAAAACTAATTCATACACAGAGAAGTAGCGGACATCTTTTTTCTATGGTGGGAGATTGTTTTAATACCTACTATAAAAATTATTTACCTTTTGAATTGACTGATGCGCAAAAACGTGTGATTAAAGAGATTCGCGCCGATGTGGGAAGCGGAAAGCAGATGAACCGCCTTCTGCAAGGCGATGTGGGGAGTGGCAAAACGATTACTGCGCTGTTAGTGATGCTTATTGCCAAAGATAACGGCTATCAATCCTGTTTGATGGCTCCCACAGAAATTCTTGCCACACAACATTATGATTCCATTACAAAATTGCTGAAAGATATGCCGGTAAAAGTAGGCTTCTTGACAGGCTCGACCAAAGCAGCCAAACGAAAAGTTTTATTTGAAGATTTGCAAAATGGTGAAATTGATATTTTAATCGGCACCCACGCACTGTTGGAAAACAATGTGACTTTCAGTAATTTAGGATTTGTTGTGATTGATGAACAACACCGTTTTGGCGTAGAGCAACGTGCAAAAATGTGGAAAAAGAACGACATTCCGCCTCATATTTTGGTGATGACCGCCACGCCTATTCCAAGAACTTTAGCCATGACGCTTTATGGCGATTTGGATGTTTCCATTATTGATGAACTACCCAAAGGACGGAAACCAATTATTACCAAACATTTATATGAGAAAAACAGGTTGGGAATGTTTGGTTTTATGCAAAAAGAGATAACGGCAGGCAGGCAAGTGTTTGTGGTTTATCCATTGATTAAAGAATCGGAAAAGATGGATCTGTTTGATTTGATGGCGGGTTACGACCTCATGGTAGATTGTTTTCCCATTCCGCAATATCAAATTGGGATTGTGCATGGCAAAATGCCTGCGAAAGACAAAGATTTTGTGATGAATCGTTTTGTAAAAAAAGAAATTAATATTTTGCTTTCCACAACCGTGATAGAAGTGGGTATTGATGTTCCGAACGCTTCGGTAATGGTGATTGAAAATGCAGAACGCTTCGGTTTGTCGCAGTTGCACCAGTTGCGGGGTAGGGTAGGGCGCGGAGCCGAGCAATCCTACTGTCTGTTGATGACCAAACATGAACTCTCTATGGAGAGCAAGCAGCGCCTCAAAGCAATGACCGATACAAACGACGGCTTTGAGATTGCCAATATTGACCTGAGACTGCGCGGTCCTGGTGATTTGCAGGGCACCCGCCAAAGTGGTGAATTGGACTTTAAATTGGCAGATTTGGCAAAAGATGAGAAATTAGTAGTTTTTACCCGAAATTTAGCCAAAAAAATTTTAGAAGAAGACCCTGATTTGCAACTTTCAAAGAACATATCTATGGGAATACATCTAAGTGAAGTCATGAAAAAACACTGTTTTTTTGGAAATATTTCTTAGAAACTACACCTCTTCCTCCTTGATATTCTTTTCACCCTTCTCCTTTTCACCTATTTGTACATCTCCCAAGTACTTAGGTAATTGCATTCCTGCCATATTAAACAGATCGTTTAAAGGTGGCACCGATTGCATTAAGCCGGACAAGAAATTGGCAGTTGAAGTTTTCCCATTGCTATTGTTACTGTTTTGCCCGTCCCAAACGGTAATTTTATCAATTTTGATATTTTTAATTGCTTCAACTTGAGTTTTTACTAATTCGGGCAGTTTATCGGAGATCATCATTAATACAGCTTTTTCGGTATCATTATTTGCGGCTTTCACAATCTCTCCGAACCCTGCTGCCTGTTTGGTGAGGATTTCATTAATACCGCGTGCTTTAGCTTCCATTTTAGCGAAGATAGCATCGGCTTCTCCTTTAGCGATTCGGCGGGCTGTTTCCGCCTCTGCTTCCGCATTAATAATTATTTTTTGTTTTTCAATTTCAGCGCTAACCACAATGTTGGCGGTTTGGGCAGCACGTTCACGTTCGGCACGCACTACCTCTGCCAGCCTTTCAGCTTCGTATGCTTCTTCAAGTGCTTTTGCGCTTTGTACTTTTTCAGCGGCAATGGCTCGGCGCATTGCTTCTGCCTCTCTTTCACGACGTTCGGCATCAGAATTGGCTATTGAAACTTTGGCTATGTTTTCCCCCTGTACAGCAGTAGCATTGGCATCGGCGGTACGTACTCGGGTATCACGTTCAGTTTCAGCAATACGAATATCCTTATCTCGGTCTGCCTCTGCTTTGCCAATCTCACCGAAACGGTTTTGCTCAGCCACACTTTTCTTGGCTTCGTTGATAGCCTTTGCTGCAGCCTCTTTTCCCAGTGCTTCAATGTAGCCCGATTCATCGCGGATGTCGGTAACATTCACATTAATAAGTTTTAATCCGATTTTGCGCAGCTCCAATTCCACATTTTGACTTACATTAATAAGGAATTTGTCGCGGTCGGCATTGATCTCTTCAATATCCATAGTGGCAATCACCAAACGCAACTGCCCGAAGAGAATATCTTTGGCAAGGTCTTGGATATTACTGATAGATAATCCCAGCAGCCGCTCTGCCGCGTTGATCATATTTTCAGGGTCTGTTGAGATACCCACTGTAAAGCGGCACGGTACATCTACACGGATATTCTGTTTGCTCAGTGCGTTAGTAAGATTGCACTCAATAGGTATCGGTGTTAAATTAAGAAAAGAGTAGCTTTGGAATACGGGCCAGATAAAAGCGGCGCCACCGTGAATACACTTAGCGGAGCTAACCCCGCCTTCTTTGTTTTTACCGGTTTTACCATAAACTACTAAAATGCGATCGGAGGGGCAACGTTTGTAGCGCGACAACACAGAAACAAACGCAACAAAAATAACAACTGCGAAAACAATGTAAAGGGCGATGAAATTCATAATATTTAAGGTTTATAGGTTTACAGTTTAAAGTTTTTATTAATCATCTAACCATTAGTTAAACGTAAAATTAAATCCTGCGAAGAAAGTAGTTCCAAATGCATAATAGTATTTATTTTGGAACAATGCAGTGTTGTAGTTTTGATAATCGAAACGATAGGCTTCCCATGCAGTAGTAACTAAGTTTTTATTATTGGTAATGTTCGTAATATTAAGATTAAATCCGATAATATAACGTTTAATGCGCCAACTTTTGCTGACAGAAAGGTCTAACGTAAATTGTCCTTTCAAGCGGGTTTGGTCAACAATTTGATGATATTCAGGACTCCCCGGCGGATTATTTCCCACTGCAGAAGGAGTTCTTCTTTCAGGGTTCATATCACAAAATATTCTGTCGAAGTAATTGGTATTAATGTTTACCCACCAGTAGTCATGGTTAAATTTAAGCCCCAAAGTACCTGCCACTTGTGGCGATCCTGCAACAAAACGGTTTCTCCATGACACTGTTTCCTTTATATCCATGACGCCTGCGTCTAATTGGTAGTATCCATTTTCGGCATTGGTATATACTGTAGGGTTATTGCTGTAACGATAGTCTCCTAAATTTCCTGCCAGAACAAGCCAAAACATGGAACTCAGTTTTATCTCAGCGCCCAATTCAGCACCGAGATGGCGTTGGTTCATGCCGGTAATGGCATCGTTTACCATGGTAGCAAGGTCGCCACTATAGAAACTGATTACTTTTGTCATATCAAAGAATTGCGTAAAGTATAAAGAAGCACGCATTTTCATAAACGGATATTTCATGATGTACGACATATCTACGCCTGCAATCTTTTCTGTTTTTAGGTTACTGATATAAGCATTTCTGATACGTGGGGTAAGAAAGGCATTGAGAATACTTGGTGCGGCATTAACAAATTGGCTATTCAATACTATATAGTTTCGTCCGGTTACTTTGTATGTGATACCGGCTTTGAGACCGCCTTCAAAAAAGGCTTTTACCTCAGATTTACCTTCGGAGGTAGTAGGAAAGCGTCCGTTTTTCATAAAACCTACACGCCACATTTCGGTTGCGCCGAGTTGTCCGCCTACGTGAAAATCAATTTTAGGATAGGCAAAATCGAACATTACCCATGCTTTTTGACTGTGAATCATAAAATTGTAATCATAACCGAAAGTATCGCCCTCTTTAAGTTGAACGTTAATATTATTTAAGTCATTTTGCTCTACATATATCGAGTCAGGGAGAACACCTTCGGAGTATTTGTCCACATCCAGCCAAAACAAGCCTCCAAGTAAGTCGTTTATTGTTTTATAGTTATGTTGCTTTAATCCACGAATATCTATTCCGGCAGAGAGTTTGATATTGTTGCTTAGATTCATGATTAAATAGGAGGCACCTCCAAGCTCCAAATGGTCGATGACGCGATTTTCAACCATATATTGAGCGCGATTTTTGCGGAAGTCATCTGTTTCAAGGAGTTTTGCTATTTGATTAACGGTGTACATTTTCTCCCAATCAATTTGGCGCACTTTGTCGTTTGTAAGCCAAGCATTTTTCCAATAGTCATACATTCCGTTAGTAGTATCTCCAATATGGAAACTGGGAAGGTATCTGTAATAATCTGGTCGTGGGTCAGGAACATCATGCCAATTTAAACTTGTGGTGTTATTTCTGCCGAAATTGGCGGCTAATGTGGTAGTTATGGTAAATTTATTGCTTTTTGGGGTATAGTAATGGGAAAGTAGAATCACGGGTTCAATAATAGTTCTTATGCGGGCGTTACGTTTTTGTCCTTGGTACCATCCCCAGTTAGGGTTGTAATAGTGCGAGTTAACCAACTCGTAGGCTTCGGGTACGGAAGCCGCTTGCATTCCTCGTTCGGTAGGAGAAACAAAAGCGGTTAGATTCAGGGCGTGCTCAGGGTTAAACTTTTTCTCAGCGCCAAAGAAAAGGCTAAATCCATTATAAGAAGTTCCGGGT
>Ga0123353_10012508_pt1 | contig 12073 bp, 8 predicted proteins | sample TergutLab28metaG_3_FD_92763 | JGI IMG/M metagenome (GOLD analysis project Ga0123353, IMG submission 92763) | Labiotermes labralis P3 segment gut microbial communities from Petit-Saut dam, French Guiana - Lab288 P3 | ecosystem: Host-associated > Arthropoda: Insects > Digestive system > Gut ... | reverse complement strand
TTTGCCGCCATGCGGCGCGGCAAAACCTTGAAAGGCTTCTAGCATTCCTGCGGTTTTTCCACACCACCTGACAACAAAAATCCTGTGGACTAATTCGTCAACTTATTACTTGACAGCTCCTTATTGTTAACGTCTCGAGGGGAACTGTTTTGAAAAAAGGGGATGGCCCGATTATGAAAAAGATCTTTATTGCCCTGATCGCTGTCTGCTTGCTGCTGGCGCCGACCTTCTATGCCTATGCGGACGTCCTCATCGAACCGGAAAACGAGTTCTATAGTCTGCACAGGAGCCAAATCGTATACCTGGGCAGGAATTTTACACCTTCCGGCGCGGAGGGGAGCGTACCAATAAAAAGCGAACCCGGCGCGAGAGGGGAACTCGCCAGGCTGCAAAACGGCGAAAAAGTATATCTCCAGTATTCCTGCCTTTATGAAGGGGAGTTCTGGGGCTTTTCCACTGAGCATTCCGGCTGGCTGCCGATAGGCCAAATGCTGGTCTTGTATGACTACGTCGCTTTTCTGGAAGAGTATGCGGAGGAGTTCGATCTATATTTGGGCAATTACGAGGAAATCAAAGAGGCGGGCGCGGTTATCGCATGGCCCTGGCCGGGCGCCGACGCGCCGCTGTGGACTATCACAGACATCGACGCCGAAAACTTCCGCGTTATCTATGCCTATACAGACAGTGAAGGACGCGAATGGGGCTTCGTCCGCTATTCGTACAGCAGCAGCAATTACTGGGTGTGCCTGAGCGACCCCATAAACCGAGACATACCCGTACTCAACCCGGCGGTGCCGCCGTCACCATGGGAGTCCGAAACGGCGCATATCAATATAGAAAAAACAGCGGGCCCGCCGCTTGCGCTGATTATCGGCCTGGTGGCCGCAGTGGCTATAGGCACGGCAATCCTCATCAGGGTGCTCTGGAAGCCGGGACATATGAACAAGCGACTCCTAACTATAGTTTTGTCGGTTATTGTCATTCTGGCAACGCCGCTAACCGTTTCCGCCGACGGGGTATTCGCTTGGCCGACTGCTGATGGTTCACAGTCAAGCGCCATAGAAGAAACCCCGGAGTCGACCACCGCAGACAGCGACGCGACAGGCGCCCCGGAACCGCAAGACGCTCCGGAACCGCAAAACGCCGACGGACTTGACGAGGATCCCGACATTGGCGATTTGATCATCACCATAGTTGCTGTTCTGATCATCGTAACTACGTTATCGTTGACAGTGTATCGCAGGAATAAACGCCTATAGCGCCCGTTTGCATGACAGGGGCAAGACAGCAAGACGGTTTTGTTAAGTACAGCTTTGGCAGGGTAAGACAGGGGACGGTTTTCTGCCTTTAACCCTGCCTTCCGCCATCTATGTATCTGTTTTTACGAAAAACCTGTTGAGCATGGCTGAGACCTCGGCTCGCGTGGCGTTGCCTTTGGGTCTTATTATAGCCTGACCTGCCTCGTTTGTGCCTCCGCCGCCGATTATGCCGAGCTTGTACAAGGTCTGGACGGCGCCCATTGCATAGACGGAAACGTCCGCCCCATCCGCGAAGCTAATGAATTCCTGCGTCACCTGCAGGTCGACTTTCAAATGGCTCATATACCTGAGGAGGATGACAGCAATATCCTGCCTTGTGATGGGGTCGTTGATCCCAAAGTTCCCGTTGCTGTAGCCTGCCGCGAGCCCGTTGCTTGAGGCCCATCGAACCGCGTCGGAGTACCAGACTCCCGCAGCGACGTCGTTGAAAGGCTTGCCGGATCCGGCCTGGTCAGGCGAGCCTGCATGGCGGTAGAGCACGGTCACGATCATGCCTCTGGTAAGCGTCGCGTTGGGAGCAAACTTGTCAGGCGCAGTGCCAGTTATCAGGCCCTTTCTATAGATATTCATCACATCACTGTAGTACCACGCGCCGGCTGCGACGTCGGCGAAGGGGTTGGCGCGAGCGGCGGTATCCTGCCACGAGGTTGGCGGCGGAGTGGATATGGTACTCTGCGGCGGCGGCGTTACGCTGCTGCTTGTGCCGGTACCGGTACCGGCGCCGGCGGGCGGCGGGATGACGGGCAGGTTAGTTGGGGGCGTGGGCGACAGCGCAAGTGTAGGCGTTGGCGACGGCGTAGGCGACGGCGTAGGCGACGGCGTAAGCGTAGGCGTTGGCGACGGCGTAAGCGTAGGCGTTGGCGACGGCGTAAGCGTAGGCGTTGGCGGCGGTATATCCGCCTTATCTGTGGCAATCGGCGCGCTGAACGCGCTTATTGCCGACGCTTCATGCGTCGCCGTTTCCTTCATACGGGCAGCGAACACATACTCAGTTTCGGGGGCAAGGCCGCCGAATGTCGCTGAATCCTGCCAAACGCCGCCGGGTTCGCCCCAATCATAGCTTGTGGCCCGCATGTACTCCGCACCGGGTATCACGTTTAGTGTTATGCTTTCTGACGTTGCCTGCGCCTTGGCCGGCGCCGCGGGAGCGGCTGGGCCGTCCGCTTTTGCTACCAAGGGCGTCGGTGCGGATGTTATGCTCCCCACGAGGTTTTTGGCGGTGACGGTAACCGTCAATACCTGCCCGATGTCCGCCGGTGCGGGCCTGTACGTCGCCCCGGCCGCCCCTGCGATGTTTGCCCCGGCTCGTTTCCATTGGTACGTGAATGAACCGGGCTCCAAATCCGGGCCGGAAGTCAGGCCGGTTACGTCCGCCTCTAGCTGCTGCCCGAACTGTGCCGCGCCGACTATCGATATTGCGCCTCTCACCGAGTCGGCGGCAAACCCGGTTTTTGCCCGCTCAATGTAATACACATCGTTTTCAGTCCTCGTGAGAGCGATGATTTCTTCTCCATCGATGAAGATGCGTTCCGGGACGCCGTATAGGACGGCGTAAGCATCAAGCGGGTCGTGCGTGTCGTAATTGAAGCTCAGGACTTCGCGCCTGTTATTGCCAGGCGCCGTGTAGTACTTGTTTTTCGACAGATCGAAAGCAATGTCCCTGAAGCCGGAGGCGAGGTCACGCAGCTTGACCATGTCGCCCGTTTGCGTAGCCGCGCAGTTGAGGATGTATCCAATTCCGTTGAATATGTACTTTCCGTCAGGCGAGACCTTGAAATTTGTCGCCGATGGAAAGTTGCCGTGGTAAGGCCAACTGTAGTATGTCCCCCCGTTGCCGCCCCTGTCGATGAACGAGCCATCGGTTTGGATCACATAGGCATCCATGTTACGCGGCGACAAGTCGGTTGTTATCGCGTATATTTTATTGAGGACCGGGTTATACTCTATTGGCGACATCTGACGTATCTGGCCCTTGGCAACGATGCTCCCGCCCTGGTCGAAGCCGAATATGGATGTCCACTGCCCTGAGCCTGACGATATATAGACTATGTTGTCGTTTGATACGATTATGTCATACGGGTCAACATCTATGGCATGCTGCGAAATGACTGTAAAGGAATCGCCGTCTATGACTGCGTATGCGCCGCGATGGTCTTCATCCTGCCAATAGGAGCTGTGTTCCCGCTCGCAAAGCGAAACGTACAGTTTGCCGTTTTTAAAACACATGGACTCCGGCATCAGGCTGAACGGGATGTATTCCTGTTCAAAAGTCGCGGTGTTTACCCTGTATACCCTCTTGCGTTCTTTGTCCGACAAGTATATGAACGCTCCGTCGTCGCTTGATACCGCATCTGCGGGCGCATACGACAGCACGGCGCCGCTTTCGGGCGCTGCTACGACCCGCTCGAAAACAGCCCTGACCGATACGTCGCCTTCAGGCATTATGAAAGTCGTCTTTGGCGCATGTACATCAGCAAGAATGGCGTTGCCGCTGACGACCTCCCATTTCTCAAGAGCATTGCCGCTGTCAGGCATGGCAACGACCGTCACCAAATCGCCGGCTTCGGCAACAGACGCATTCGCTGCCGCTGCGCCATTGCCGGCGGTCGAGACATTAATGTTATACAAGCCGGTCAGCGCGTCGCTCTTGGCTATGAACTCGAAATAATACTTGTTTTCCGTTCCCATAGTGAGAGCGACGATATCGCTCGCGGAAAGGAAGATGCGTTCCGGGGTTCCGCTTGTCGTGATATAGGTTTTTTGCAATTGGAACGTGTCGTAGCTGAAGCAATGGATGTTCTTGTTTGTCATCGAAGTATAGAACGTGTTATTGCCCGGGTCGAAAGCAATGTCGACATAGCTCCTGTCAAGCACCCGTATCCTTTCCATGTCCTCCGCCTGCGCCTGTTTGCACTGAAGGACATAGCCGGCGGCGTTGAAGATATATTTGTCATCGGGCGAAACCTTGAAGTTCGCCGCAGACGGAAACGCGCCGTGATAGCGCCAGTCATAGCTTGTCCCCATGTTGCCGCCCCTGTCATAGAAGGTTCCGTCAGGCTGGATTATATAGGCGGACATATTGCGCGGTGACAAGTCGGTTGTAATAGCGTAGATCCTGTTCAGTTCCGGGTTATACTTTATCGGCGATCTGTTGCGTACCTGGCCCTTGGCAACCATCGCCCCGCCTTGGCTGTACCCGTGTATTTCGGTCCATTGCCCGGAGCCTGACGATATGTAAATGTTGTCTGCGTTCGATACTGTTATGCTGTAAGGGTCAATGCCTATGGAACGTTGCGCGGTCACGGTGAAAGACGCGCAGTCAATGATCGCGAACGCGCCGCGTTGGTCCGCTGTCCGGCGGAAGTCGCTGTGTTCCCACTCGCATAGGGATACATAAAGCTTCCCGTCCTTATAATACATGGACTCCGGCATCAGAGAAAACTGGATCGACTTCTGCTCGAGCGTCGCAGTATCGATGCTGTGTACCTTTTTCCCCTCTTTATCAGAAAGATATATGACTGACCCATCACCGTTTGACACAGCGTCTGCAGGGACATATGGCAACTCCATGCTTCTGCCCATAGCGGCTACGGGCTCAAAAACAGCCCGGACTGTGACCGCGCCCCCAGGCATCACAAAGCTTGTGGGGTTCGCTTCCCGATTTGAAATGGCGGGGTTTCCGCTGACGACGCGCCACTCCTTGAATGCATACCCGCTGTTCGGCGTCGCGATTACGGTGATTTCCGTCCCTTCCTCCGCTTCGCGCATGTTCGCAAAAGCGTTCCCGTTGCCGTCGCTTTGGACGGTTATCCTGCGGGTCTGAATAAACTCCCAAGTCGCGTTTATCGTGAAACTTGAAAATACAGGGTTCGAAAAGTCGTAATACTGGCCCTCGCCGCTTCTCTTCCAGCCCAGGAAATCATAGCCGGGAAGGACAGGGTCTATAGCCGGCATCGTAACTTTTTCGCCGAATTTCACGTATTGCGTTTCCGGGATCGGGTTCCCGCTGCCGCCGAACGTGACGGTGAAGACCATGTTTTTGTAAGTGTCCATACTGCCGTTGTCGTTCAGCACCTTCATCGAGGCACCGCTGGGGTCGGGCAAAACGCGGGAACCGCTTGCATAGTATCTCGGCATTGACACCGTCTCGTCGAGGAGTTTGTTGAACAGGCTGCCGGTGAATCCTCCTCGAGCCAGGAGCGCTGCCGCCATGCCGGAAATCAGCGGCGCAGCCATGGAAGTGCCGCTCATAATTGTGTACGAGGCGTTGCCGGAATTGTCCGTGCTCAGGATGAAAGCTCCGGGAGCGTGTATAGTTCGGCTTGCGTATGTCGGGCTATAGTTTGAAAAGTCTGACTCTATCACGATGAAGTCCCGGTTCTCTGACAGAGCAGCCGCTACTATTACCCCGTTGAGCGCGGCCGGGTAGGATACCGCGTTTTTCCTGTAGTCGTTCCCGGCGGCGGCGACGACCAGACAGCCTTTGCCCAGGGCATAGTTCACGGCGGACTCTATGACATTTGAGTAGGCGCTGCTCCCAAGGCTTATGTTGATTATATGAGCCCCTCTGTCAGCCGCATAATAGATGCCGTTCGCGACGCTCTCGCTTGTCCCGGCGCCGCTTGCCCCGAGCACGCGCACCGGCATGATCTTCGCGCCGCCCGCAGGGCTCGCGATTCCTTTCCCGTTGTTGCTGATGGCTGCGGCTATCCCCGCGACATGCGTGCCGTGCCCGTGTTGGTCGGACGGATCCGTGTCCTGGTCGATAAAGTCATAGCCGGGGATGATGCTCGCCGCAAGGTCCTCGTGCGTCAGCCTGACTCCCGTGTCCAGGATGGCTATCACTATCGACGACAGGTTGGCGTTGCCGTCCCAGGCGTCGTAGGCGTCGACGGGCGTGAGCCCCCACTGGCGATGTGCATAGGTGTCGTTGAACTCGTCCGCGTAGAAGTACACGAGCGGCTCGGCATAGAGGACGCCTTCGGTCATCTCGACCGCCGCCATTGCCTCTTGCATTTTTTCCGCGCTTGTGGCCTCGACTGTGATTAGAACGGGGGCGTCCGCCAGTCGCCTCTCCTTGTAGCGTTCGAGGTTCCGCACGTGGGCTTCCCTGGAGTCGGAGCCTTTTTTCAGCAGCCCCGACTGGATTTTCCTCAGTTTCCTGTTCCCACCCCGGTCAGGCGCCTGGTCGGCTTCGTCTGCCCCGACCATGAACAGCTCGGCTTGGCCGATAAGAACTTCGCCCGCGAAATCCGGGTCGAGCGCCACTACGAATTCTGTCTCGGACTGCATTGGCCGTTCCGATTCGGGCGGGTCCTCCGAATGGGCGAAGGCCACCGGGAACGGCGCAAGGGTCAGCGCCATGACCAGCGTTAAGAGTATGCTAAGCAGGCGCCTTGATTTGAAAAATGGAAATAACATGATGAATACCCTCCAATTTTAACCTTCTTTTTCATCACTTGAGGCAGAGAATATACATTTTAGTTTTAGTACTGCCTGGCGATTGTGGCTATTATTACCATGTGTTGCGGTTTCGGCGCAGCCGAGAGCAACACGGCTTCATCAAATCGGGTAGTATGATGATTGCACAGCAATCATTATTACTATAGCTGCAGAGAACCCCAGCAGCTTTGAGTCCGATTGTACCACATTCGCGATAAATAAGCAAGTAAATATCAATATACTTCAGGACAAACGCATCAATTTGACGCTTTGTTGAATTCTGCAGATGAGAATAGGCTGCGCAGCAGCGCGATTTCGGCGGCGTAACCGGGAAGCTCGTTCGGCGTCTCGAGGAAAAACGGCAGATTTCGCAATTGCGGGTGGTTGATGATTCTTCCCAGCGCCTCGATCCCGATATAACCGTTCCCTATAGTCTCGTGCCTGTCCTTGTGGCTTGACATCGGGTTCTTGCTGTCGTTTAGGTGTACCGCCCTGAGCCTGCCGAGGCCAATGACCCGGTCGAATTCCGTTAGCACGCCGTCCAAATCGCCCACGATATCATATCCGGCGTCATAGACATGGCAAGAGTCCAGGCACACGCCAAGTTTTTCGCGAAGCTCCACCCTGTCGATGATTTCGCGAAGTTCTTCAAAGCTCCTGCCGACTTCGCTGCCCTTTCCCGCCATCGTCTCGAGAAGTACAGTGACGTTCTGTTCGGGCTTCAAAATACTGTTAAGCGCACCGGCAATGATCTCTATCCCCGTTTCCGCGCCCTGACCGCCGTGGCTGCCGGGGTGGAAATTATACAGCCCGCCGGTCACATTTTCCACACGCCTGATATCGTCCTGAAGCGTATTGTACGCGAACTCCCTGATCTCATCTTTGGCGGAACAGAGGTTAAGCGTATAAGGCGCATGGGCGAGACAGTCGCGGATACCGCGTTCCTCCGAGTAACGGAGAAACGCGGTTATGTCATTTTTGTCGATAGCTTTCGCCGCGCCGCCCCTCGGATTGCGCGTAAAGTACTGGAATGTGTTCGCGCCGATGCTCACGGCCGTTTCCCCCATCGCGAGAAACCCATTAGACACCGAAAGATGGCAACCAATTCTCAACATGGTTCGTCCTTCCTTACCCGCTTCGGTTCAGCGCGTCGCTGTGCTCCCGGATGCGCTGCAGGATGCGTTCCGCCTCGTCGCCTTCCGCCACTTTTGGCATGAAATCGTTCCACCCGCTGGTCGACGAACTTCGTACGGGAATGATGTTCGTATCGTTCGTGTCAAGCAGTACGCCCTCGTCAAATGTAAACGTCTGCTGGAATATGAAGGTGTCCTTGTCCCGCGGGTTATTGTTGCCGCCGAAGCAAAAATTAGCCAGCGAGTATACAATGTTTTTACCCTTGTATTCCTCTATGCCCTGAATGACATGGGCGTGCGCCCCCAAAACCAGGTCGGCCCCGCTGTCTATCGTAAAGCGCCCCATCGTTTTCTGATAAGCGCCGGGCGCTTTCGCGAGTTCATCGCCCCAATGATAATAGGCAATGACCAATTGAGCTCCGTTGTCCCGTAAATCCTTGATAGCCGCTGTAATGCGGTTTCTGTTGTCCTTGCCGTCATACCAAACGAGGAATCCAAACATCCCTACTTTGATCCCGTTTATCTCAGTAATGGTGTTGAATTCGTTGCCAAAATATAAAACCCCCTCCGCTTCAAGGGCTTCGACAGTGTCCTCATAACCACGCGCGAGAAAGTCCTTTATATGGTTGTTTGCCAAAGTGACCGCGTCAACACCCGAAGAAGAGAGGATTTTCGCAAAATGCGGCGGGCCGCGAAAAACGTAACCCTTGTCCAAGTGCGCCGTCGCCTCGGTCAGAGGGCCTTCAAGATTTACGATGGTGAGATCGTCTTCCTCAAAGATATGCCTGACATTGCGCAGGAAAACGCTGTGGTCCTGTCCGTGTTTGTCAAATTCACGAATAAATGAATTGGAGTATCGCGGGTCGCCCCCCAGAGTCACGTCTCCGGCGGCGGATATGGTAAGCTTTACTATTGTGGACGGCGGTTCCGGCTCTGCGGCTTCGCTAACGCCGTCGCCATCGCCATCGATGCCGATTTCGGCGGTGCCTTCGGCAACATCGCTCTCGGCGCCGCTCTCTGTGCCGCTCCCGAAGGACCGGCTTCTATTGCCGTCGGGCGGACCGGCTTCCTGGTCGTCTGCCGGCGGCGCCCCGGATGGGTCATTTTGAACCTTTGGAGTATCCCCGCCGGGAGAATCATCTGTGGGCGCGCCAATTGCAGGTCCGCCGGAACCCGGATCTGCAGCGGCATCCCCGATCAAAGCGCACCCGGACACAAGTGCCGCAACTACGATAAGGGCTGCGGCAACTAACAGCCTTCTCCTGTTCATTAAAAAAGGATCACTTCCTTATCAATATGTGACCCAGGTGTTGAAATCGCTCTGGATGATCGCATCGTTGATGATAGAAAACCCAAATATAGCCAGTATCAGGTAGAGGACGCCTTTGTCCTCGCCCCCGCGGCCATAGCGCATTGAAATCTCGCTTGAGGCGCGGCCCCATTTGTAATAGGCATACCAACCAAAGATTCCTCCCGTGACGATCCACAGCAAGACTGTTATGCCAGGCGACGTTTCTACCCGCTCTTGTGTCTGCGTGACACAAAATCCCCGCGCGATCGTATACTTCCAATACAGGCCGTAGATTCCAAAGGTAATGATGGTGAGGACGATTGCAACCGCTACGCTTCTTTGTTCCATACCGAACAACTCCCTTTCAATTTTGTGGACATGAGTATTATATTCGGATTTACCGTATCTGTAAATAGTTTCCGTATTAAAGAATGATTAAAGCTATGATAAAACAGCACGGACGAAAGCCGCGCCACAGTCAGCAATTGCAGTCACGGGGCTACTGTTACTAAAATACCTTCGTTTTTCCAAAATCTCTTGATGAAATGCTCAAAGTATTATACAATTTCGGCAACTATTTGCTCAGTGTCCTTGTTCAGGCGCTGCCGCATATAATTTGGATCCCCATCGGAAGTCGCGAAAAAGTTTTGTGTTCCCGGAAAGGGGAACTCAAAAAGGAGGTTTACTTTGAAAAATTCCGAGAACAGCAATAAACCCGCAATAATGTCCCCGCAGGAGGCGTATCAGGCGATGAAGGAGCCCAATCCATATGTCCTGCTGGATGTGAGGTCGTTATCCGAATACAGGGAAATCCGGATAGGCGGCGCAAATCTGATCCCGCTTGGTGAGCTTAGTAGCCGCGCGCCTTTAGAATTGCTGGGCAAGAATGTCCCGATCTATGTCTATTGCCGCAGCGGGGCGCGTGCGGGGAAAGCCGCTCAGTTGCTGGCGGAAATGGGGTATGAAAGGGTCTATGACATCGGCGGCATTGCGAACTGGCCTTATGAAACCATAAAGGGATAAGGAGGGTATCATGTATTTTGAGCAAATAAAAACCCCCGGTTTAGGTTGCTTTTCTTACCTTATCGGCTGCCCTTTGGAGGGCGCCATGGCCGTGGTCGACCCCAAGCGCGATATCGGCGATTATCTCCGCATTTCCGGGGAAACCGGCATGCGCATCACGCATCATTCACACGAACATGAAAACCATCCCGGCTGCGCCCAAGCGAGACAGCCTGGGCTATGCCCTTGGCGCGGATGAGGTGGAGGCGCTGGCCGGGGACGGCGCGACTATAGCGTACTGGCTGGCGGCATGATCGCATGGAACGCTTAGGCAGATTCGCCTCACGACGGAAAGACGGGGGTGTTCCCGTCATTAAAGTATGTTTTTAACATAGAATTGACGGAAAATACAATAATACCCCTTTGCAAAGGCTCGCTAGTTATGGTAATATCATCTTGCTATTTATAATAATACTGTAAATACCATAAGTCTCTTTTATTCTAAAGAGGAAAATTAACTTTTTGGAGGGTTTTGCTGTGTCATTGACAAAAAACAAGATGGTGCTTGATTTCGTCGAGGAGATGAGTGCGCTCGCCGAACCGGACAGCGTGGTCTGGATCGATGGCGATAAGGCTCAGCTCGGCGCCCTGCGGGCGGAAGCTTGCTCGACCGGTGAGCTTATAGAGCTCGATCAGGTAAAGCTGCCGGGTTGCTATTACCACCGCTCGGCGATCGACGACGTCGCGCGCGTAGAGGATAGGACGTTCATTTGCTGCGAGGACGAGAAAGACGCCGGCCCGACCAACAACTGGATGGCGCCTGCTGAAGCGTATGCTATGGCGTCCGATATATTCAGGGGTTCCATGAAAGGGCGGGTCATGTACGTCATCCCATTCTCGATGGGGCCGGTCGGGTCTCCGTTTGCCAAGGTCGGAATCGAGATCACGGATTCTATATACGTCGTGCTCAGCATGGAAATCATGACCCGCATCGGCAAGCAAGCTCTGGACATGCTGGGCGACTCAGACGATTTTGTGCGTGGAATGCATTGCAAATGCGAACTTGACGCGAAAAAGCGCTACATACTGCATTTTCCGCAGGACAACACCATCTGGAGCATGAACTCGGGTTACGGCGGCAACGTGCTGCTCGGCAAAAAGTGCTTTGCGCTGCGCATAGCGTCTTGCCAGGGTAGAAAAGAGGGCTGGCTTGCCGAGCACATGCTAATCCTCGGCATAGAAAACCCAAAGGGCGAGGTCTCTTACATAGCCGCCGCGTTCCCGTCGCAATGCGGCAAGACGAACCTCGCTATGCTGATCCCGCCCGAGAGCTACAGGAAAAGGGGCTACAAGGTGTGGACGCTGGGCGACGATATAGCCTGGCTGCGCGTCGGCAAGGACGGTCGCCTTTGGGCCTGCAACCCTGAAAATGGATTCTTCGGGGTCGCCCCGGGGACAAACATGAAATCCAATCCAAACGCAATGGCGGCTACGATGAAAGACACGATTTTCACTAACGTCGTCCTCACAAAAGACAAGACCGTCTGGTGGGAGGGACACGACGACTATCCGCCAAAGGACGCCCTCGACTGGAAGGGCAATCCCTTTGACCCCGAATCGGGCGAAAAGGGAGCTCATCCCAATTCCCGTTTCACCGCTCCGGCCAGCAATTGCCCATGCATCGCCGCAACTGGGAGGATCCAAAGGGCGTCCCGCTCTCGGCGATCATTATGGGTGGCCGCCGGGCCAGGGTGGCGCCGCTGGTGTACCAATCCCGCGACTGGCAGCACGGCGTGTTCACCGCTTCCATTACGGCCTCCGAAACGACTGCCGCCGCCGCGGGCGCAACCGGCGTGACCCGCCGTGACCCGTTTGCGATGCTCCCG
>Ga0123353_10012507_pt1 | contig 12073 bp, 10 predicted proteins | sample TergutLab28metaG_3_FD_92763 | JGI IMG/M metagenome (GOLD analysis project Ga0123353, IMG submission 92763) | Labiotermes labralis P3 segment gut microbial communities from Petit-Saut dam, French Guiana - Lab288 P3 | ecosystem: Host-associated > Arthropoda: Insects > Digestive system > Gut ... | reverse complement strand
TGGCTTCGCCGACTTTTTTATCTTCCGAAGACAGCCCCCCTGTCAGGTAGCCGAGTGCCTGTTTTTTTAATGTTTGAAACGAGGTTGGCAACCTGTTTCTGAAAAACTTGTTAGCGGACTGGTTGTTAAGAAAGGGGCAAAGAATTTCGACTCAACTTCATGCCATTCCTGTTTACAGTATAACTCTCCGATAGTCCCGACACGTTCTCAATTTGCTCTTGACACGATCGCCGTAAATTGCCTAGAATCCACCTCCGGTTTGTTTTTGCGCACGACAATGATTGAGTATGCCGAATCTGCTCCGACCGTTCTCAAAGTCGAAGGGCTAGTCAAAATTTACGGCACCCGCCGCGTTGTGGATGGTGTCTCCTTCCACGTCAGTAAAGGGGAAGTCGTCGGGTTGCTCGGTCCCAATGGGGCGGGCAAGACGACCAGTTTCCGTATGGCATGCGGACTCATCAATACCAACGGCGGCATTGTCTATCTCGGTACTCAAAACGTCACCGACTGGCCCATGTACCGCCGAAGCCGCGACGGCGGAATGGGATACCTGCCGCAAGACCGGAGCGTTTTTCAAAAATTATCGGTGCAAAATAATCTTTACGGCGTGATGGAAATGATCGGGATGAAAAAGACCGAACGCAAACAACGTTGCGAAGAGTTGCTGGAAAAATTTCATCTGACTCATCTTCGGCAGAGTTACGGCGGCAGTCTTTCCGGCGGAGAACGCAGACGTTTGGAAATCGCCCGATCTTTGGTTTCCAATCCGAAAATCATTCTTCTGGACGAACCCTTTGCGGCAATCGATCCGGTTACGGTGGCAAGTATTCAGGAAATCATCCGCAAACTTGCCTCCGAAGGTATTGCCATCTTGATCACCGACCATTCCGTACAGGATACACTGGAAATCACACGGCGGAGTTATGTGATTCAAGCCGGTAAAGTGCTGTGTCACGGAAAACCGGAAGAAGTGTTAGCCGATCCTGAAGCCCGAAAAGTTTATTTCGGTGAAAATGTTCAGCGGGATCGGTTCCGTTCCGATGGTTCGCCACAACGCCCCGCAATAGGTACACCACAGTTGCGAAAACCTTTGCCGCACGTTCCTTCCAGACGTGTTGATCCTGACTGGGAGGTGCCAAAAACGGAAATCATAGAGAAAGAACGAATCGAGAAAAACCGCAAACATGAACCGATTGCCGGTCCTGCTCGCCCCTTTCATCTTCAATTTCATACTCCGTCCAGAACGGAATCAACACCGCCGGAGGTGTTGACTGTTCCGTCCAAGCCTGTGGAACAACCGGACAGACAACCGGGCAAGCGTCTGCGTCCGATTTCGTCGAGCATTATGCCGGATGTACCGCCGGACTCTGACGAACGTCCCCCCCAGGATGATCCGGGCATGTCGAGCATCATCCGCAATCTGGGACAACTGATCTGGAAAAAATAGGTATTATCCCACGGCACATCAGTAAACGGACATGCTTTCTTTGCGGCAACTTTTCCCTTTACTTTTTCTCCGCTGCACTGAGAACCCGCCGCTTGTCCGGTGTGGGAGCAATGTTCTCCGGTGTTTTGCCTGCATTGTTTTTCGCTTTGACATCCGCACCCCGGTCAATGAGATATTTCAAAACCTTGAGATCGGCACTTCGGTTGTCCTGTGCGGCACAGTGGAGCGGCGTATTGCCCTCCCTGTTCTTCGCATTGATGTCGGCATCCACGGAAAGAAGAAATTCCACCACTGCAACATTGGAATTGGTTGTTGCCGCCCAGTGGAGCGGTGTATTGTCAAAGTGGTCTCTCGCATGAACAAGTTTGGCATTCTCCTTGACGAATTGTTCGACATCCCGAAGCACTCCCGATGTTGCCGCATCGAAAATGCTTGACGGTAACGCCTTCTCCTGTTGTTGCTTTGCACGTTCTTCTGCTTCTCGTGCCAGCCGCTGCCGTTCACGTTGTTTCTCTGCTTCTCGTTCCGCCGCTTCTTGTGCCAATCGTTGTTGCTTACGTTTCTCCGCCTCTTGTGCCAGGCGTTGTCGTTCACGCTTCTCCTTCGCCTCCTGCGCCAACTGTTGCCGTTTAGCCGCCTCTTGTGCTTCACGTTTAGCCACTTCTTGCGCCTCGCGTTCAGCCGCCTCTTGTGCTCTACGTTTAACCGCCTCTTGTGCTTCGCGTTTAGCCGCCTCCCGCGCTTCACGTTTTGCCGCCTCTTGTGCCTGCTGTTGTCGTGCTCGCTCCGCACCAGGAGAAGTCGCTGTACGCGGTGGTCCCTTCGGGACCGATGACAACTCGAAATTGAACGGTTTGTTTCCACTCGATTCGACTCGGAGGGCAAGACCCGAAGTTTTCGGGTCCTCGTATGTTCTGGGAATCTCCGGTCGCATAAGGACGGTAACGTCGTACTCACCGGGTATGGCTCCACACCCTATCGGATCTGCACCGGTGGTTACGGTAAACCAGCCACTTCTGTTGGTCGTTCCTCTCGCAGAACGACCGTCCTGGGTGTTACGTGGATGCAGAATAACACTTGCTCCCGCAACAGGTTTACCATCTAACTTGAGGGTCCCCGCAATACGAACCGCCCCGCACAGACTCTTGTCTTTGGGCATAAACCAGTACACCAAAACACCCAGCAAGCAAAGAGAGGCAAGGGCAGAGCCGGCAATCGCAATGTGGCGGCGGGTAATGTTGGCACGCACCCATGTAGAGGCTTGACTCAATGGTTCTTCCAGGGATTTTCCAAGATCAGTGAACTTTCTTTCGCTCCGGGCACCGGGGAGACGATCCACTTGAACGTGGGGTTCGTGGCTAACGTCGAAGGGAGTCGAAGCGGCAGCGTTTTTCTCCGATTCATAACATTCAGATGGATCATGGGCAGATACGAAGGGTACTTCCACTTCGTCGGTGTCGAAATTTTGCGTTTCGGAGTCAGTCGGTGGGGCAACCGTTGACGATGCTTTTCCGAAAACGATGCCATGGATTGTATCGGCAAAAACTTTTGTTCCGGCAACTGTAATCACGTCGTCCGGCAACACAGCACCTGTCTTAGCCAGTTCAAATAACCGGTTTTTGGTTACGGAAAGACGTTGACCTTGGTGCCGAACTTCAAACATGATTTCGTCATTCTGTTCGGATTCTGGGAGGGGTGGCATGACTAAATTGAACTGAGAGACAAATCGAGAGAGTTGCAAGTGAGTGGCTGAACCCCGCCATGCGAATTTCATTTTACTTTACTTTTCCTAACAAGACAACCTCCGTCGTAGCGAGGACAGGCGAGTTGCAATTTTTCTCACCGTTTACACACCTCTATACCTTTTGATGATCACGACGGAATTGATTCCAACCATGCCGAACGAATTGTTCAGAATGTATTCAACCCGGTCAACCGTTTTCGGCGTGCCGATGACCAAATTGTCCATGGCACATTCCGGGTCGAGGTCATCACAGTTGATCGTCGGATGAATAACATTGTCCTCAAACGACGGCAAATTACCCGCCAATTCCAATACGCCGATGGAGCCCATCGCATGACCGATAAAACTCTTCGTGTTGTTGATATACGTTCTCTTGGCATCGCCGAAAATTTTACGAATTGCTCCAATTTCCTGCGAATCGCCCATCGGCGTTGCCGTTGCATGCGTGCTGATTAAGTCGATTTGCTCCGGCTCCAAATTTGCCTTTCGGAGTGCCTTTGCCATGCATTCCGCCTGCCGGTCGGGATTCGGCAACACGAAATCACTGGCATCGCTGTTCATGGCATAGCCCGCAATTTCGCCATAGATTTTCGTACCCCGCCGCTTTGCATCAGAAAGACGTTCCAGTGTGAACATGCATCCTCCTTCCGAGACGACAATACCATTTCGATTTTTGTCAAAGGGTCGAGACGCTTTCGTCGGATCGTCATGCACTGCCAACGCATTTTCCGAGGCAAAGGCGGCGAAAATCCCGAATGTGTGAATGCTTTCCGACACGCCCCCGGCGAGTGCTAAATCCACTTCACCGAGCCGGAGCATTTGAACCCCCTGTATGATTCCAGCGTTGCCCGCCGCACATGCTGCTCCAATGCAATAGTGCGGACCGGTAATCCGAAGGTTCAGCGTAACTTCGCCAGCCGGGTTATTAGCGACCGTCCGTGGATTGTGAAAGTGCGACCACGTCGAACAATCATAATCGAACTGCTTGATGTTATAAATTTCGTTTTCGGTTTCAACGTTACCATGTTCGGTGATTCCGATGAAGACACCGACCTGCGAAGGATCGACGGAAGACCAATCGATTCCGCCATCAGCAATCGCTTCATTGGCACAATAGATGGCGATGCTTCCGGCACGAGTGCCTCGCCGCAGGTCTTTGCGTTTTTGGTATCTCGTTGTGTCGAAATCACAGATACCGGCAAGCGTTTTGCCGAAGTATCGGATTTCGTAAGGAGACACGCCGCTCTTGCCGTTCAGCAGGGCAGATCGGTACTCGGACAGAGAATTACCGTTCGGAGCGGTCAAACCAACTCCGGTGATCACAATACGTTGACTGGAATCCATGTCCTGCATGATACCGTACAAGGCAAATAAGGGCAAGAGAATGAGTTGTCCCCGACTTGAATCACAAAAGGCACAGGAGCATACTCCCCCGGTTTTTGACCGTCTGATTCGGACGCTATTCCAATGCTTTTTCTATTTCGTCAAGCGAAAATTGCGCCAGGTAGATGGACGTTTTCCCTTCGTGGCTGGAATAAAACGAAAACCAAAGTGTATTGCCGCGAATCGTTAATCCCGGATAACCCATGTCGCCGCCGCTCGGAAAACGGACGATTTCGATCATGTTGCCCTGTTCATCGAGCCGATAAAGAGCCGTCGCAAGACCATCGTCATAAGCCCGGCTTCCTATCAAAATTTTTCCGCTCGGAAGGAACATGAAATCTGGTCCCCCCAGCCGTTTGCCGGTTTCCTTCCAAGTCCAATCGGTGAACGGTGCCGAACTCGTTCCCATCACTCCCATCGTATTGCCTGCTTCACGGCGGAGAAGAATCCACATTTTGTCCTCGGCATCGAATCTAACCGTCGCTTCGTTTGGTCTTCCGTCAATGTCGAATTTTTTAACGAGGTCATAATTCACTCCGTCCTTGGTTTTAAGCAAGGCGGCAGTCCACGGGTCGTCTTTTGCCTGATACACGATGCCATAGCCGGTGCCCTTGTGCCAAGTAACGCGCCAAACCCAATCCCCATTGGAGCGGATTGCCGGATCGAGTACCATCGGTTGAGGATCGGAAAAATTTTCACCATTTTTGTCCGAAAACGAGACATGCGGATGCCGATCCGTCAGGCGACCATCAATATAAATACTGCCGCCAATGGTCAGCATCAGCCGTCCGTCAGGCGTTTCGGAAATTTTCGAGTCCCGAAGATCGTACCCTTTTTTCTTGAGCAGAGCGACGGATTCCCATGTTTCGCCGTCTTGTGATCGGATGACACGAATCTCACCGTCCCCCTCGCCTGTTTTTTTTCCGGGGATGTGTCCGGTGCCTTCCCGGAAGGTGCAGTAGAGTTTGCCATTGAAGAACGTCAGGTCGGTAAAAGCGGAATGTTGGGCGGTGTCCCAGATTCTCTTGACCGTGTGCTCGACGGCTTGAGACGTGGCAAGAGGACAAACCATCGTAAATACGAACATCAAAGCAAGGGACAAACGTTTCATCTTCATCATCCTCCAAGAAAATGTGTACAAAGCAAGCCATCGCTTACGGATAGAGTGCCTGCATTGTACACTGTCCACGAGAAAACGCAATCCTGATTTGGCGGCTCCGTCCATTTGCTCAACACGCAACTCGAAGACAACAGCGGAAATTTCCATCCGTGTCGTGCGGTGCTTGACAATTTCGGCGTCATCCGCTACACTATTTCCTGATCATAAACTCCTCCCATTCATTTTCACCGGCATAGAGATATGCGACACATTCTCTTTCTATCAGCGTTAACATTGTTCTTCGGCGGGTCTTTCAGCCTCATGATGACCGGCGAAGAAACTGTTTCGGAGTCCGTTCAGGAATCGATCAACCGCATTAAAGCACTGAAAGGACAATACACGTTAACCTCTGAAAACACCCTAAAAACCATCACGTTTGACGATGGTTCTAGCCTTAATGCCGCAACATTTGACATGTTCACCCAGCAAAGCGATCTCGAATCGTTGCAAATTGCCAATTACCGTGAACTGAATGACACAGCCGTTGCGAAACTGACCGGTTTGACAAAATTGAAAACCCTAAAACTGACCAACAGCGGAATCACCGATGCCGCAATCAAAACGATTGCCGCCGCCTTTCCCGATCTGGTCAATCTGGATGTTTCCTCCAATACACGTTTGACCGATGCCGCTACTGCGGAAATCGCCAAACTCAAGAAACTGGAAACACTTGGATTGCTTTTCTGTGATTTCAGCGAATTCGGTATTCTGAACATCTCTACGCTTCCCAAGTTGAGGGCATTGGACATCCGAGCCAATATGCAGGTGGGGGACAGTGGTCTGGGGGAGTTGGCAAAGTTGCCTTCGCTCCGAAGTTTGAAACACCGTAGTACGGCAGTAACGGATAATGGGATTGAAGCCCTTACGGCAGCGAAGATATTAGACAACCTTGAAATTCAGGATTTTGCGATCACAGGTCAGGCAGGACAATACATTCGCCAAATGGAAACGTTGACCAGTCTGATTATTTTCCGATGTGAAAATTTCGATTCGTCTGGCTTACTTGAATTGAAAGGCTTAAAATTGAACCGGCTCACGCTTCGAGGCATCCCTATTGACGATGTCGGTATGGAAGTCTTCCGTGAGTTACCGACGCTGAAACGTCTCTACCTCCATGAGTTGCCCTCGGTGTCGGATCTTGGAATGATGAACCTTGTCTATCTGAAAGACTTGGAAACGCTGGATATTTGGGACGTTCCCCTAGGGGACAAATCACTGGAAATCATCACCAAACTGACCGCACTCAAAACACTGTCATTACGGGACACAAATGTTTCGGACATAGGACTGGAACTACTGTTGACGTTGCCCAAGTTGGAATCGGTCAAACTCAGTGGTAACGCCAAAGTGACTCCGGCAATGATACAGCAACTTCGGGATGCCCAAAAATTCAAGGTTGAATAGCACCACTCTTACCATACCGTAACACGGCAATAGACGAGAGCACAACACGGGCATGGGCAGATTTTACCTCGACGAGGCAAAGAGGGCGGACGCATCATCGACATTCGGGATAGGTCAATACGCTGAATGTTCCAACGACTGCGGCACCGAGGAGCATTCCAATGTGTCCCACAAGTCCGCCGGCACCACCGAACGGGACCTGGGCAATCAGATCGATGAGAAACAATAAAAAAACGAGTGCTGAAATAACCAGCGAAACAATGCACAACACTTTCGGCATAATAATTTTGAATCGGTTTTAATGATCTCTCGGAATCTCTTGAGGGGCGACTTGCACATCCGGGGCATTTCCCAACTGTGTCAAGATTTGCAACAACGAATTGAGTTGGAGAAACTTTGTTCCAAATCGGTCGATGAATTCGTTCAACCCAAACTCGCTGTCGAGCAGTACATCGGCATGCGTTTCAATCTCTTCCGTAATGGACGAAAGCAAGTCTGTTTGAATTCGTTCCAACTTTTTCGCTGCCCGCTTACAGTATTCTGCCAGTTCGGGATTTGACAATTTCCAAAGTCCCAGTTCGACGACTCGGCGGCGTTGCGTGTGGGTGACCGTCGAAACCAACTCCTCTAACAAAGTGGTTTGCCGATCTTGTGCCGAAACCAGTTCGCTCACCAGACCGCAGAGTTGCGGCGAGTGAGCGACAACCGGAGAGGCAGGAACAGGTTGAGGCGGTGAACAAGTCGGGAAAACATCTATTTGCGTGTATAACCAATCAAGGCTTGCCGTTGCCATAACAATTACGGGGAATAATGGAGAACACCCACGAAGGACATCCTCGGAATGATGATTATGATGACCCTAATGATAGCATATCGATGCCGGTTGAAACACTCCCCCCTCATTGGGAACGTTCAAGAGCGTCAAACAGCACTTCCACCATTAGACTCTCTTTTTGAAAAAAGTCGAGTCCCCCACCCCCATAAATGACAACGAGACGTTATCTGAAATTCTTGACGGTTCCCTTGACATTCGCAGACGCTGACAATATACTTTTTTGGGATGAGTAAAACAATTAACAGCGCGGTGTCGTTCCAATGGGACGAGGGTAACTCTAACAAAAATTGGATCAAACATGGCATTACCCAAACGGAATGGGAGCCGTGTTTTGTCGTTTGCCGCTCCTGACTCCTTTCTCCTGACTCCTTACCAATGCTCCGCCGGATCAGCGATTACTTTATTTACTTGTTAGTCAGAGTTCTGTATTGCGTTGTCCAATCGTTGAGTTTGGAAGCGAGCAGGTCTTTTGCCTGCGGACTGGCATTTTTTTTCACTCGGATTTTGCCCATTCGTCGACGGTTGCTCCGTGAAAATCTGCGAATTGCTTTCCCGGAACTCACCGAGAAAGAGCGGCGAAAGGTCGTTCGGACAATGTGGGAACATCTGTTTCTGATGGGAGTCGAAGTGGCTCTTGCCGACAGAAAAATTAGAGACCTGAATTGGACGGATCATATTCGGCTGGTCAATGCAGAACCACTTTTGAGCCTGTTGCATCAGGACCGTCCAGTCATTTTGGTTACAGGACACTTTGGCAATTTTGAAATCGGAGGTTTTTCACTCGGCATTTTGACCTATCCGTCTCACTCGGTTGCCAGAACGTTGGACAATCTTTACCTGAATCGCTTCATTAAAGATTTTCGGGAATCGACGGGACAGTTTCTCATTTCCAAAAAAGGTGGAGCACCGGAAATTATTCATGTGCTTGAGCAAAATGGATTGACGGCTTTTCTTGCGGATCAATCGGCGGGACGAAAGGGATGTTGGGTGAATTTTTTTGATAAACCTGCTTCGACTTTTAAGGCAATCGCCGTTCTTGCGCTCCAATTTAAGGCTCCTATTGCCGTTGGCTATGCACTCCGGCAAAAAAATAGTGCGGATCAGTTCCGAGCATTGCATTTCGATATGCACATTACAGAAATTCTTGATCCGCTTGATTTGCCTTCGGAGATACAAAACGTCAAGGACATCACGCAATGGTTTACGTCCGTGCTGGAATCGGGCATCCGGCAGACTCCCGAACAGTATTGGTGGTTGCACCGCCGCTGGAAGTTTTAGAGAGCGTCCGCCATTCAGGCAATCGGTCGGTTGAAACGCCGATGTTTTTCTATAGAATAACAGGGATAGTTTGTACGCAATTTCCGTCGTTTTTCAGTCCATGCGGTACGTTTTGAGTGTGATGTCGGATGACCATCCCGGTATTGTCGCCGGTGTGAGTTCCGTCGTGGACCGCCTCGGCGGAAACATTCTGTCATGCAGTCAAACCGTTTTGGACGGCTACTTTACATTCATTACGATCATTGATCTGCCCGACTCACGAGAACCCGCCGAACTGGCTCAGGAAGTCCGCTCGGCACCCGAATTGGGCGCAGATTATCAGGTCATTGCCCGATATTACGAGCAACAGCAGCAAACCACTGTGCCGACGGATAATGTATTCATTATTACAGCGTTCGGAAAAGATCGTCCCGGCATCATTCGGGAGTTCAGCCGCTATCTTGCCGGACATGATATTAACATTACCGACTTGTATGGCGCACGCAGAGATGAAAATTTTGTTCTTATCGGTCAGTTGACCATTCCGCCGAAAGTCAACATACGAAGTATCCAGAGCGATTTGGAAATCACAGGCAAAGAATATGGATTCACTGTCAAAGTCCAGCACAATAACATTTTCGTTGCAACCAATCAACTCCGACTGGTGGAATAAGGAGTTAGGACTACGAACCTCGAACATCTGAGAGGAGTCAAAATCGGTATTGAAAACATTGGATCATAGAACATGAATCAAAGTAACCGGGCGTATTTTGACCGGCAGGTCGAGTGGGTGTTGGATCAACTTCCTCAAAAGGTTCTCCGTCTTTTGAGAGAGGTGCCGCTCCACGTCGAGGATCAACCTTCAAAACGTCTGATGCAGGAGTTGGAGATAGAGGATGCCGAGGACCTGTGCGGTTATTTTTCCGGCATACCGTATAGTGAAATGACTGTGTGGGGATCGGGCGTTTCGTTGCCAAACAGCATTACGATATTCCGTCGGGGAATCGTTGCCGAGTCGAGAGATGAGTGGGGAAAAGTCAGTCGGAGTCACCTTCGTCAGCAGATTCGCATTACGATTTTGCACGAACTCGCCCATTTACATGGTATGGACGAAGACGAAATCATCGAAATCGGATACGGCTAGAGCGTTTCCCGACTTGCACTGGACACGGATTTGGTAATTAGTTACGTTTTGGCAGTGGCTACTGATCGTTTTTTTACTAGAAAAGAGTATATTGTTCCCGTTTTTAATATATCGACAGCATTGTTACCCTTAATCGACATAAATATGAAAAATTACCGTATTGTATATTGTGCCTTATTGCTTGTTTGTTTTTCAGTGTTTACTGTTGAAGATGTCGTTTATGCACAGAAATCTGTAGATTCTTCAGTAGTACCAGATGATGGTTCCACAGTTTTTCTGGAACAGGGCGTTTCTATTCCTGAAAATGTATCTAGGTATTTTGTTCTAAACGAGGCACCATACATTGAAGAGATTACATCCCTTCCTGAGCGGGCACTTCCAATTATTGCTTTTTGTGATTCTGTGAAACGCCGAGAATTTATTGAGTTGTTCGTCTGGTCAGATGGAACTATCGTATGGTGCCATAAGGACCGTGATAGACCAGATTCCGATAAGTATCGCCTTAGCAAGATCGACAAGGAAAGAATCGAGAGTATTAACGCAGAAATAGTCAGAAAAGGTAAAGAATACTTTTCAGGCAAGGGTAGATATTTGAACTTTCAAATCGGTGGAGATTTTTCTTATTGCCAGACCAACATAATGTTGCCAAACTTTTTCTATCAAGGGTCTCTTGATGTCAGTCAGATAAACCGTTACACCGAAGCGAAAGAGACACTGACAGAATTCAATAAGGAAGAAATAGTTTTACTGGTTAAAACAATTACCGGTTATGTTTCTCGACCTTATAGCTGGGATGGCGGCTTTTTGTTCTGGTATAAGGATTTGCTTCTTGGTCAGAGTTTACGGAGTTTCGACGATATTGGTGACGAAGTACTGTCTGATAATGAAATTGATGCGATTGCTTCTTATCTCTTTGACGATATTGATTTTTTCTTGTTCTGCCGTAATACTCTCCTTTCGTTGATTCCGTCTGATGGTCAAGGCACAGAAGTAGAACTGAAATATATGAGCCGTGAAACGACTACCACGCCTACAGGCATAATATCATGGATTCGCGATGTTGCAGCCACAATTCGTAGTGCTGGCGATCGTTCACGGAACGCTGTTACCATTGTTACCGTATATCGGGAAGACGAGAAAATCAGATATGAATATCACAGAGGGACAATTGGTGAGTACCGCGACCATAGCGAACAGATTCAGAAGCGACAGGCAGAGAAGAAAGAACGGGTAAAGTAATCACCCCAGCAAACCGTACGCGTACACATGAAAAATTTAGCGTAACCATGCCCTAGAACGAAGTCATTATTTGGAACATCTCGCGTCGCTTCTCAATGTCCTCGCGGCTGATTTCCTTGTACCGGTCAAAACTGAAGTCCTCAATGCCGAAACTGGCAACAATAGTACCGTAAACCAAAGCGTTTTTGATTGTTTCCCCATCCAAAGAACCCTGCTGGGAAGCAATGTATCCCATCATTCCGCCAGCAAAGGAATCCCCTGCTCCCGTCGGATCGACGACCTTTTCCGTTGGAAATGCTGGCACGACATAAGTTTCGTACTCACTGACAAACATCGCTCCGTGTTCCCCCTTTTTAACGATCACGAATTTGGGACCCATCATCAAAACTTTGTGCGCTGCCGTTATCGTGTTGATCTCGCCGGTAAGCAACTTCGCTTCGCTGTCGTTGATGACGAGACCG
>Ga0123353_10012506_pt1 | contig 12074 bp, 8 predicted proteins | sample TergutLab28metaG_3_FD_92763 | JGI IMG/M metagenome (GOLD analysis project Ga0123353, IMG submission 92763) | Labiotermes labralis P3 segment gut microbial communities from Petit-Saut dam, French Guiana - Lab288 P3 | ecosystem: Host-associated > Arthropoda: Insects > Digestive system > Gut ... | reverse complement strand
TCTCGTCGGGGACGCTGTTGTTGATGTCCAGCAGGGTGGCGGGCAGCCGGGTGGCGCACTGGACCATGTACTCGCTCAGGGCGCCGTAGTAGTCGACCTCGCAGGCCACGGGCATCCCCTTGCGGGCCACGCGGCTGTTGACGTAGCAGGGGACGAACTTGAAGAAGCGGCTGAAGGCCGGCCAGCACTTGTTGGCGAAGGCCACGTACCGCGAGGCCCCCAGGTGGGCCTCGGCCCAGTCGGTGAGGGCCACCTCCAGCTGCGCCAGCTTGGGCAGCAGGTCGGGGTAGGGGCAGGACCCCATCTCCTTTCTCATGTCCGCCACCGCCAGGGCGATGGCGTCCTTCCGGCCCGCGGCGGCCTCGTAGGCCTCCAGCAGGTCGAGCTCCGAGTTCTCCATGATCGAGACGCCCAGGTCGTAGAGCGCCTGCACGGGGGCGTTGCACGCCAGGAAGTCCTCGGGGCGCGGGCCGAAGCCGATCAGCTTGAGGCCGCGCACGCCCAGGACCACCCGCGCCGCGTCGGCGAAGAAGGCCACCTCGCGGGCCGCCTGGGCGGGCAGGCACACCGGGCGCTGGGGGACGTAGACCCGCGTCCGGCGCAGGCCCGCGTTGTAGGAGAAGTTGAGCAGCCCGCACAGCGCGTCGCCGCGGTCGTTGGCCAGGACCCGGCGGTCCTCCTCGGCGGCGGCCACGGCCATCACCGGCCCCGGGAACCGCTGGGCGAACAGGGTCTCGGGCGTCTCGGGGCCGAAGTTGCCCAGGTACACCACGGCGGCGTTGCAGTCGTGGTGGGCCGCCTCGGCCAGGGCCGCCAGGGCGTGCCCCTCGTTCTCGACGATCGCCACGCAGGGGTGGTGGGGCACCCCCAGCTCCTGGAGGGCCGCCGAAACCTTGGCCATGCGGCTCCGGGTGAGTTCGATGGGGAAGCAGCCGCGCGAGACGCCCACCAGGGCCAGTCGGACCTCGGGCATGTTGCCAAGCGGGGGCATGGGTTCTCTCCGTGATGGGGGTCCGGTCCGGGATCGCCGCCGGCCGTTTCCCGCATGGTACCGGTCCGGGAGCCGCGCTGTCAACGGGCTACCGGCCGGCCAGGGCCGCCAGGACCTCCTCCAGCCGCCGGACCGCCTCCGCCGGCCCGTGCCGCCCGGCCACCCGCCGCCGGGCCTCCCCCGCCCGCGTCCGCCGGAGGGACGGCGAGGCCAGGGCCTCCGCCAGCGCCCGGGCCAGCGCGGGCGGGCTGTCGGGGGGGACCAGCCAGCCGGTGGCCCCGTCCTCGACGATCTCCCCCACGCCGCCGGCGCCACAGGCCACCACGGGGCAGCCGGCCAGCATGGCCTCGAGGATGGCGTTGGGAACCCCGTCGCGGTCGCCGTCCGGGGCCACGCGCGAGGGATGCGCGTACACCGCGGCCTCCCGCAGCCGGCGCCCGAACGCCGCGGCGGGCAGCGGGGGCCCCTGGCGCAGGACCGCGTCCAGCCCCAGGCGGGAGGCCTGCCGCCGCAGGGCCGGGGCGCAGGGGCCCTCGCCCCGCAGCTCGGCCCGGAACCGGACGCCTTCGCGGACCAGCAGGGCCAGGGCCTCCAGCAGGACGTCGAACCCCTTCTTGGGAACCAGGCGGGCGGCGGCCAGCGCCAGGGGCGGTCCGTCCGGCGGGACGCACTCCGGCGGCCGCCCGCCCTCCGGCCCGGCCGGTTCCGCGTCCTCCCCCGGCCCGGCGCCGACGCCGTGCCGGCACAGCGCCACGCGGCCGGCCAGGCCGGGCAGGAGGCGCAGCAGTTCGCCCTCGGCCGCCCGGTTGCACACCAGGACCCCCTCGGCCGCCCCGGCCGCGCGCAGCCCCGGCCGCCAGGGGACCCACACGTCGCGGGCGTGGGCGAACACCGCCAGCGGACAGCCCAGCGCCCGGGCCAGGGCGAGCCCCGCCACGGCGGGCGGACCGGCGAAATGGGCCAATACGATATCGGGTTTCCAGGGCAGCAGCGCCGCCGCCCGGGCCGCGGCCGGCCACCACCGCAGGGCGCGCCATCCGCAGGAGGCCAGGGCGCGGGCGGCCGCCCCCGCGCGGAAGGCCGGGGCCCCCGGGAGCGGGACGGGCGGCAGGGGCGGGCCGCCGCCGGCCGGGTGCCACCGCGCCCGGGACAGCGCCTCCTCCACGGGCCAGACCAGCGCCCCGTGCCCCCGCGCCGCCAGCGCCCGGGCGTCGCGTTCGACGAAACGCTCGGACCAGCGGGGCCAGCGGCCCGTGAGGATGGCCACGCGGAGGGTGGGGGGTTGACAGCCGGCCGCGGCCATCCGACAGTTCCCCGGAGGGGTCCGGCCGGGGCCCGGCCGCGGCGCCCGGCGCGCGGACCCCGGGGCGCCCCCATGGTCGGGGGTCCGCCCCGCGCCGTCAACCCGCGAAAGGGGAACCCGTGGCCGACACCGCCGCCGACCGCCTCCGCCAGGCCCTCGAGCACGCCGACTTCGGGCGGCGCGCCGAGTACGAGCGCGTCACCGAGGAGCTGTCCTTCTGCCGCGAGCTGGCGGCCCTGCACCCCGGCGAGCTGCCCGACGGCCCCCGGCGCCTCGACGCGGCCCAGGCGCGCGCGCTGGCCGGGCGGGCCCTGGGCGAGGAGGCCTTCGTCCGCGAGGTGCGCGGCATCGAGGCGGACCTCGCCGACTTCGGCCGCGTGGCCAAGACCTATTCGATCTACGGCGTGGGGCACGCGCACATCGACATGAACTGGCAGTGGTCCTGGACCGAGACGGTGACCGCCACCCACGACACCTTCGCCACCATGCTCCGGCTGATGGAGCTGTACCCCGAGTTCGTGTTCTCGCAGAGCCAGGCCAGCTGCTACGACATCGTCCGCCGGCACAACCCGGCCATGCTGGAGCGCGTCCGCCAGCGCGTGCGCGAGGGCCGCTGGGAGGTGGTGGCCAGCCACTGGGTGGAGAACGACAGCAACATGGCGGGGCCGGAGGCGCTGGCGCAGCACGTCGGGCAGACCCGCCGCTTCATGGCCGAGCACCTGGGGCTGAGGCCCGAGGACGTCCCCGTCAACTGGGCCCCCGACACTTTCACCGGGCACGCGGCGCGCGTGCCCTCGTACCTGGCCGCCGCCGGCGTGAAATACCAGTATTCCCACCGGATAGGGACCTTCGGGCCCCACCACCTCCGGGCCTTCTGGTGGGAGGCCGAGGACGGGGCGCGGGTGCTGTTCTACTATTCGGGGGACACCCGCTTCTGGTACAACGAGCGCTGGCGCCCGGGGTTCAGCTCCCATCTGATCGAGTTCGCCAAGCAGACGGGGCTGCGCCGGTGGCTGGTATCCTACGGGGTGGGCGACCACGGCGGCGGCCCCACCCGGCGCGACCTCGAGCGCGCCCGCGACATGGGCTCCTGGCCCCTGTTCCCCCGGGTGGAATTGGGGCGCGTGAGGGATTACTTCGAGTGGCTGGAGAAAAACGGCCAGGGATTGCCCACGGTCCGGGGCGAGCTGCAGGTGGGGGCCAACGGCGCCTTCACGGGCATGGCCTACGTCAAGAAGGCCAACCGGATCGCCGAGAACCGCCTGGCCGACGCCCAGCTGGCCGGCGCCACGGCGGGGGCCGCCGCCCGCCGGCACGACCACGACATGCCCGCCTGGCCCGCCGATCTGGTCCGGGAGGGCTGGCAGGACACGCTGCTGGGGCATTTCCACGACATCCTGCCGGGCTGCTGCGTGCGCGACTCGCGCGCCCACCACCACGGCCTGTTCCAGAAGACCCTGGCCACCGCCACGGTGGCCGAGCTGCACGCCCTGCGCGCCTTCTCGCTGCAGGTGGCCCCCGCGCTGCCCGACCAGGGCGACGCCGGCCGGGGGCCGGGCCAGACGCCCTCGCTGACGCTGCGCGACGCGATGGGCGGGGGGGTGGGGTTCGGGCAGTACAACGCGGGGCTGTGGGCCCACGGAAACGGCAAGGGCACGGCGAGCCCGCTGCCGGGCGCGGCCGGCGCGCCCGACGGCGACGGCGTGCGGCGGTTCGTCCTGCACAACCCCACCGCCTTCGACCTCGAGGAGACCGTCGAGCTCACCATCTGGGAGAACGCGGAGGCCTGGGTGGCGCCGATGTTCCGCGAGCGCGAGTTCGACGTGCATTTCGCCGACGGATCCCCCCCCGTCCGGGCGCAGAAGGTCCTGGCGGGCGACCACTGGTGGCACGACTTCGTGACCCTCGTCTTCCCCGCGCGGGTGCCCGCCCTGGGCTGGGCGGCGGTGGCCGTCCGCGACACGACCCTTTCGCTGCCCGGCGCGCCCGCGCCGGCGGGCCCCGCGCGGGTGGACATCGTGCGGCCGGAGGGGTGCTCGGGGGTGCTCGACTCGCACCACGAGGGGCTCGAGAACGAGCGCATCCGGCTGATGGTGGACAGCCGCACCGGCGCCCTGCGCGAGCTGCTGGACAAGCGCTCGGGGCTCGTCCTGGCCGCCGAGGAGGGCCCCGCGCCGGCCCTGGAGTTCCGGTACGAGATGGCCCATCCGGGATCGGCCTGGGGCCTGGGCCACATGCGCCCCCCGGAGCCGGTGGCCTGCCTGGGCTTCGGGCGGCCCCGCCAAGGCCCGCTGGCCGGCGCCCTCGAGTGCCGGCTGGCGCTGGGGGCGGCGGGCCGCAGCGAGATGGCCCTCACCTACGAGCTGCGGGCGGGCGAGCCCTTCGTGCGCATGCGCCTGAAAGGCCTTTGGCTCGAACGGGGCAAGGACCCCGAGGGCTCGCCCATCCTGCGCTGGCGGCTGCCCGCCCGGCTGGAGGGGGCGAGGGCCGTCTACGAGGTGGCGTTCGGGTTCGTGGAGCGGCCCTACCGCGCGGGCGAGGAGATGCCCGGCCTCGAATGGGCGGCCGTGCGGGGCCGCGCCGGCGGCCGGGAGGCGGGGGTGGCGGTGTCCACCGACGGCAAGTACGGCTACAGTCTGGACGGGAGCGCGCTCCGCGTGTCGCTGCTGCGCGCGGCCTACGATCCCGATCCGCTGCCCGACCTCGACTTCCACGACATGTCCTGGCGCGTCGAGCCCTTCGCCGGGCTGTTCAGGCCCGAGACCGCCTACCGCTCGGCCCGGCACCTCACCCACGAGCCCCGGGCCATTCCGTCGGGGCTGGGCCGCGCGGGCGGGCCGGTGTGGCCGGCCACGGGGCGGCACCTCAAGGTGACGGGCGGGGTATTGTGCGGCGTCGAGCCCGCCGGGGAGGCCGGGGGCCTGGCGCTGCGGGCCTACGAGGTGGAGGGCCTGGCGCAGCCGTTGGTCCTGGATTTCGAAGGCTCGCCCCTGGGCCGGGTGCGGAAGGCCGAGACGGTGGACCTCAACAACCAGGCGCTGGCCCCGGCTTCGGTGTCGGGCCAAAGGGTGGAGGTTCCCCAAAAGGCCAAGGCCATCACGGCGGTGAGGGTTTGGTTCGCCTAGGGGCCCGGGCCGGGCGGACGGCTTGGCCCCGGCCGCGGCCCCGGCGGGCCGCGGATTCCGGGAATTCCGGGAGAGGTGGCCGAGCGGCCCATGGCGCCGGTCTTGAAAACCGGAGCGGGGCGACCCGCCGGGGGTTCGAATCCCTCCCTCTCCGCCATCAAAAACAAACGCGGACCCGACCCGCGTGATTTTCTCCGGGGAGGTGTTCGCTTTTTTCCCATCAACGGTGATTGACGCAGGAATTTCGCCAGACGGGCAATGTCCATCATGCCGATAAAAATACCACGGTGGCGAAAAGATCCTTTGGTCAAGCCCTTTCTCAAATGGGCGGGCGGCAAGCGGCAACTTTTGCCCGAAATCAACAGGCATCTTCCCGAAAACTTCATGAACCTTCGGTATTATGAACCGTTTGTAGGGGCGGGCGCGCTGTTTTTTGACCGTCAGCCCCGCAGGGCCGTGATTAACGACAACAATTCCGAATTGATTCTTGCCTATGAGATTATCCGCGACCACGTGGACGGACTGGTCCAGGCATTGAACGCCCACCGGGCATTGAATGACGAATCCTATTATTACCGGATTAGGGAACAGGACCGCGACAGCGGGTTTTTTGCCGGATTGACCGGCATCCAAAAAGCGGCGCGCCTGGTTTATCTCAACAAAACGTGCTACAACGGCTTGTACCGCGTAAACTCCCAAGGGATGTTCAATGTTCCGTATGGCCGGCACGCAAACCCGGCGATTTGCGACGAGCCGGCGATACGGGCCATTCACGGGTATCTTTGCCACGAGCGCGCGGAGATCGGTATTTTACACGGTGATTTCGCCGCCGCCGTCGCGGACGCGGGACGGAACTCATTCATCTATTTTGATCCTCCCTACCACAGCCCGGGCAATACCCATTTCACGGGGTATCAGGCGGGCGGTTTTGGCGAAAACGAACAAAAGCGGCTGCGCGATGTTTTTGCCGAACGGACGGAGGCGGGGGCAAAATGTCTGTTAAGCAATTCCGACACGCCTTTTATCAGGGGCCTTTATGACGGAGATCGTTTTGACATTGTTTCGGTCAAGGCAAAGCGCGCCATAAATTCCGACAGCGCGGGACGCGGGGAAGCGGACGAAGTATTGATAAAAAATTGGAGGTGACGATTTGACGGACTGTCCCCTCCCGCAAGCCGAAAGGCCGGAAGCCACCGAAGACCGGAGGCTTGAGTCCGGGCGCCGGAGGAACCGAAGCGGCTTCTGGGAGAACAAGACGCCAATTTCAAGGCGGATCGCGGCTTCCTTGTTCCGCCAACCACCGTTCATCCCGCTTTAAACGAAGGCGGCTCCCATGGACGAAAAGGGCAAACCGGTTTTGGCCGTCGTGGAATGCCGGACGTGCCTTGCCCGCTACCGCTCGGATCCGGCCCGGCTCGGCCCAAGGACCAAATGCCCCCAATGCGGCGACTTGGGCGCCATATATCCAAAAATGGAAAGGATGGTACCCCAAGATCCGGAACCCGCGCCGCCGGAACCGGACCGCCACATGGACCCCGGGGAGGAGACGCCGCCATTCGTTCCGACATCGCCATCCCCGCATGAACCGGGATTGAATCGCGAGGAGGAACAAGGCGCGGCCACTCCGTTCGAGGAATACCGGGCCCGAAAAATAACCCTTTCCGCCAACATTATCCTGATCATAGGCGTTTCTTTGGGAATCGCCGCCTGCGTATCTGGCCTTGGGATGTTTTTGTCAGGCCTTTTGGACGATAAAAAATTCTCCGTCACGCTTGGCATGGCGTCGGCGGTTTCGGGAATCGCCGGCATCCTGCTGTCGATGGCCCTTTCCTGCCTTGTCGATTATGCCGCGTCGTGGCGTTGGATGTGGGAAAGGCGCGGCCGGAACGGCGGATAACGCGGCCAAAGGATCAGAAAGGCAAATCGTTTGCCCGACGCCTTCGTCAACCCTTTCAAGGATGAAATAGCCGGCATAGACAAGAAAAGCGACGCTTGGATGAAGGAATATTACGCCTTGCACGGGGAATGCCGCTGGCATTCCCTGACTTCACTGGCGAAAATCAACGACACGATACAGCGGCTGGAAAAGTATGTGGATGCCCTGCGGCGGGAGGAAAACGGAATCGAGGCGCGGATTCACGAGGCCGGACAGGCGTTGTCCGATCCGTCCCTCCGTCCCGGAACGTGGCTCAATCCCCTTCACTGGTTCGACCCGCGCCAGATTGGACTGCGGAAACGGGGGCGGGGCCTTCGCCAAGACCTCAAGCAACTCCGGGAAAAAGCGGCCCGGGTGGCCCAGAGCCTCGCCGCCGCGCACGGGGAGGAGCGGGAGGCCCGGAAGGATCTCGAAAGATACCTGTCCTTCAACACATGGGAAAACACATTCGCCATTTTTGACCGGCTGGCGAAAATCCGTACGATAAACACCCTCCGGAAAAGGAGAATTGAATGGGCCGCCCGGATGGACGCGCTGCTTTCGCCCCGGAACAAAAAATTGGCGGAACAGGACGCGCTCATCGAATCGCTGGAAGCGAAACGCCGGCAGGCCCTTGCCATGGGCGCGCGCCCGGACGCCGACGCGGACAGGGCCGGACGGCGGCGGCTTCCCGCCGAAGGGGGATGTTGCCTCGAAGGCGCCTTGTCGCCCGGCATGGCGATCGCCCGCCTGGAAAACGAACTGGCGCGCCAACGCGGGGTTAGGGAACGGCTGCGGGAGCGTTTCCAGGCCGATGTGGACGAATTTTGGCGGCTGGCGAGGGTGAAGGGGGTCATTCTGGACGGCGACGGCCTGTGCCGCGCCGGCAGGGGTACCGTTGAATTGAACCCCATGGCCGCCTTGGCCCGATCATTGTCCAAAAAATGCCTGGTCCGTGTCGTTTTTAGCCAAGAAGCCGGCCTTAAGGCTTTTTTTGGCCGGGCCAGACTGGACAAGGCGCTGGGCCAAAATTATTCCGAAGCGCCCGCCGGCGCCCCCGCGGACGATTGCATCGTGAAAGCGGCCTCGGCCGATCCGGGTTATTTTGTCGTCAGCAACGAACGGTACGGCCGATTCGCCGATTGTCCGGCGGTCCGGGAAAAACGCATTTTTCCGTTCGCCATCGACGGGGACAGGAAAACCATTTCGGTGCGCGATTTGAATGTCACCGCGAAATACCGTTGACCGCCCTCCGGGACGGCGGGTTTCAGGTTGCGCGCCCGCTTCGGCCGTTTATGCTTTTTTTAAGGGCCGTCTTAAAACGGATGGGCGACGGTCCGCCGGCGTCCATCGGCCAGCCCTTGGTTCCCGGCCGTCCGGCGCCGGCCATCCGTCGGCCAACCTCCGGAGGTTCCCATGCAAGACGGCAAGCTGCGCGTGGCGGTGGCGGGCCTGGGGTTCGGGTCCGACTTCGTGCCCGTCTACGCGCGCCATCCCGACGTGGGGGCGGTGGACCTCGTCGAGCCCGACCCCGCCCGCCTGGACCCCTGGCGCGGCCGTCCCGGCGTCGGCCGCCTGTGGACGTCGCTGGAGGAGGCCCTGCGCGACCCCGGCCTCGACGCCGTGCACCTGGCCACCCCCATCCCGCTGCACGCCGGCCAGGCGGTCCAGGTGTTGCGCTCCGGCCGCCACTGCGCTTGCGCCGTGCCGGCGGCCACCACCCTGGAAGAATTGAGGGACTTGGTGGACGCCGAGCGCGAAAGCGGCCGCGTGTACATGATGATGGAGACGGCGGTCTACACGCGGCCCTTTTTGGAGGTGCGGCGGCGGCACGAGGCCGGCGAGTTCGGGCGGCTCCAGCTGCTGCGGGGGTTCCATTACCAGGACCTGGAAAACCATCCCCCCTACTGGCGCGGTTTCCCGCCCATGGGGTATTCCACCCACGCGGTGGCGCCGCTGCTGGTGCTGGCCGGACGGCCGGCGCGCCGCGTGCATTGCCTGGGCTCGGGCTCCATGCGCGAATGGCTGCGGGAGGGGTATGGCAACCCCTGGCCGGCCGAGACGGCCCTCTTCCGGCTCGACGGGCACCCCGCGGCCCTCGAGGTCACGCGCACCCTGTTCGAGACCGCGCGGGCCGCCTGCGAGGGTTTTTGCGTCTACGGCTCCGACATGGCGGCCGAATGGCATTTCGACGATCAACCCCTGCGGCTCCAGCGCCGGGGACCGCCCCGGCCCGGCGTCCGCGGCTGTCCGCACGGGGTGGAGGACGTGGAGGCGCCCGATTTCGCCCATCGGTTGCCGCCCGGGGTGGCGGGCTTCACGCGGCCCCGTCCCCGCGACGGCGGGGGGCCCCCGGAGGGCGGCGGCCACCACGGCTCGCATCCCCACCTGGTCCACGAGTTCGTGCGGAGCATGGTGGAGGGCCGGCCCTCGGCCATACCGGCGTCCGCCGCGGCCGCCTGGACCGCCGCCGGCCTCTGCGCCCACGCATCGGCCCTGCGCGGCGGCGAGGGGGTCGACATCCCCGGCTACGGCTGGCCGCCGCCCGCGGCCGCCCCCGCCCCGGAAGGAACCCCATGAACCGATCGTCCGGGGACCGCGTGGCCGCGTGGGCGGACCTGTATGGCCGCCGGCGCCGCGAGACGCTTTTGGTTCACCTGTGGGGCGACGATTCGCCTCCCGACCGCCCCCTGCCCAACCCCGACCGCATGGAGGATCGCTTCGCGTGGTCGCTGGCGGCCTGGCGGCGCCAGGCGGGGATGATGGAATGGCTCGACGACGACGCCCTGCCGTTCCTCGATCCGTACACCGGGACCGAAATCTTCGCCGAGGCGTTCGGCTGCCCCGTGCGGAGGCCCGAAAACCATATGCCCTTCGCGCTGCCGCGGATACGGGATTCGGCCGGACTGCGTTCGCTGCGCCGGCCCCGGGCCGGCGACCCGCCCCTGGCGGCGCTGTTCGAAATGGCCGACCGCCTGCGGGCCGCGGCGCCGGGCGCCCTGATGCGCCTGCCCGACATCCAAAGCCCCTTCGGCATCGCCGCCCTGGTGTGGGAAAAGGCCGGATTCCTGGCCGCGCTGCACGAGGAGCCGGAGGCGGCCGAGGACCTGGTGGCCATGGCCGAGGAACTGCTCACGGAATTCCTGGACCTGTGGTTCGCGCGGTACGGATCGGCCTTCATCGCGCATTTTCCGGTTTATTACATGCCCCGGGGCGTCACGCTGTCGGAGGACGAGGCGGGGGCGATAAGCCCGGAGATGTTCCGCCGGTTCGCGGCGCCTTCCCTGGACCGGCTCTCGGCGCGGTATGGGGCCCTGGGCATCCATTGCTGCGCCAACGCCCGGCACCAGTGGCAAAACATCAAGGACCTGCGCGGCCTGGCCGTGCTCAACCTGGTGCAGCCCGACGCCGAAATCGTCCGGGCCGTCGAATTTTTCGGCGACGCCTGCTGCCACCTGCACTACCCCGCCCCGGGCAAGGCGGTCCCCGAAACGGGCTGCCGGCGCGTCCGCGAGGTCCATTGCGGCAACCGCGGGGAGGCCATCGCGCGGTGCCGCGAACGCGGGCCGGCCTGACGGGCCGCGGCTTCCTCCGGTTTCATCCGGACGCGGGCGCCGATTCTTCCGGCGCGCTCCCGGGGACCGGGCCCGCGCCGTCGCGGGCGGTTTCGCGCCACAGGGATTGCCACACCGCCAGCCCCGCGAGGGGGCGGCCCGAGGCCCGGCCCAACGCCCCGGCCAGCCGCGCGATCCGCCCCGCGGCGAAGGGGCCTTCCGGCGCCGCGTACCCCATGCTCCGCAGCAACGCCTCCATCGCGCCGGCCGTGGCCCGCGCCACGTCCGTCCGTCCGCCGGCCGCGGCCAGGCGTTCCAGGCCCCCGGCCAGGACCCCATACGCCCCGGGGTGGGGGTCGCGGACGGCGAATCCGTGCCGCGCCGCCTCGGCCAGCAAGCCCGCCCCGGCGAACGCCAGGGGCGAACGGCGCAGGGCGGTGAATTCGTCCAAAATGTAACTTTCGGCCAGCAGGTCGAGCCCCGCGTTGGGCCGCTCGTATACCAAAAGCGACTCGCGGTTGAGGAGGTCCAGGTGGCCGCGCATGGGCGAACCGGGCCGCCGGGCGCCCTTGGCCAGCAAATCCAGCCGTCCGTTTTCGCGGGTGAACGCGGTCAGCGTCCAGCTGGTCTCGCTGTACCGGCGGCGCGACAGGATGATGCCTTCGCAATTTTGCGAAATCATGCGCTGCCCAAAAAAAAGAAAAAATCATTTGATACTGAACATATGATCAGTATCATGCCGACATATTTGAAGGCTGTACATTTGTCCAGTGGTTGTAGCTACAAATCCAGAGGACCGCCGACCCGCCATGGAATCGCTCACCGCCCGCCAGCAAGCCGTCCTCGATTTCCTGGTTTTTTGCCACCGGCAGGACGGGGTGCTGCCCACGGTCCGCGAAGTGGCCACCCGGTTCGGTTTCGCGTCGGCCAACGCCGCGGCCGATCACCTGGCCGCGCTGGAACGCAAGGGATTCGTGATTCGCCGCCCCGGGGCCGCCCGGGCGCTCGAACTGGCGCCCGACTTTTTGGAACCCGAGCGGGGGCTGCCCATTTTGGGACAGGTGGCGGCCGGACAGCCCCTGCTGGCCCTCGAGCACCTCGAGGGCTACCTCGATCTGGACACCCTGTACGGCCGCGGAAACCATTTCGCCCTCCGCGTGCGGGGCGACAGCATGGACGGCGCCGG